>JACCDV010061672.1_pt1 | contig 15375 bp, 19 predicted proteins | sample 7446131 | NCBI WGS metagenome assembly JACCDV01 (sample SAMN15323448, study PRJNA562643) | freshwater metagenome | isolation source: river surface water | place: USA:Blue River Watershed | collected 2017-08-17 | reverse complement strand
CGCTGTTGGAAAACAGCAATCTCTTGTGTCGCAATATCCAATTTCTGTTCTGTGTCTACGAGCAGAACTAATAGTAAAACTATTAGCGCCGCTATTAGCCCTCCGAGCAGCAACCAAGACCTTCTTTCGGTGGCTGACATAACAGCCGCCCCCTTTCTTTATTTTTATTTTTTTGTAAATGTGCTCCTTACAAAATACAATTTTTGTATAACACAGAAAGAATAAATAGTCAAAATTCCGCTTTTATTTATCAATATCCGATATTTTAGAGAGTCACAAAAATCCCTCCCTAGTTTCGTAAGAAACTGGGGAGGGATAAAAAACGTAATAAAAAAGAATGAAGGTAAAGCTACGGCTGTCTTTCTACCATCACTATCCTACCCTTATAGGTTAAGATGTTGCGTAAAGACAGCTTAGTAAAGACACCATCATCTCCAGCAATCGCTACCGCGATATTGGCTCCTCCCGGGATTATGTCTTCAGGAAGAAAAGTCTCTGTAAGAAGAGTGCCATAATGAATATCTCGTCCTACATAAACATACATTCCTTCATGAATTGTTATGTTAAGACCGGGATTTTCTACTATGCCTACATTAGGCAATGAAAAATAGGTTAGCATAACATTGTGATTATTTTCTTCATCCCATCCTTCTTTAATCCACGCGTACGGCTTACCATCATCGCGCGGGACAATACCTCCTCTGATAAATCCTCCCACAGTATACAATTTAGTTCCCGATGAAAGACCACTGATTGCCACAAAATTTAGCGATTGGTCTTCTAGAGTAACCTGCTGTTCTCTTATTGTTAGAGGTGTCCCATCTGTCATAGCAAGACTGATTTGGGGGAAAAGAAATTTGTCTTCCGACTCCTGAAGAATGGTTTGTACTCTTTCCGCGGGAAGAAAAATAAAATAATTGTCTAAATCTCCTACTGAAGTTATCTTAACTTCGCCTGCTGATAACGCTCGATCTGCATTGCCTCGAGCAAATAAAGAAGCAAGCCCAAAAACATAAACTAGCGCTCCGACTACTATTACGCCGACAATAACAGCCAACATCCTCAAAATACCATTTTTATTTTTAATAGCATTGATCATATTTATATTATAACATAATCCATTTCCGTTGTCGCAAAAAATTATTGAACTATTTCTCGTAAAGTTAATTGAATAGACCTAGACGTCCTACCTAAATGGTCTCTGCCGATAGACTCCCAAACAACCCTTTCTACTTCTCCGATTCTATCTCTTCGTACAAATCGAAATCTAAATCTTGGTCCGTCTGGAAAAAGTCTTATTTCTTCTGTCACGCAGTCCTCCACGCCCCCCACACAAGGAGGACATCCTAGTCCATAATCAGCATGACCAAATTCCTTAAATAAAATACACTCTATCCCCGTATCCGCCGCGAAAAGCGCCTCAGTGGAAAGCCTCGCATCTGTTACTCTCCGCAACTCCGATACTACGGTAAAACTTGAAAAAGCCACTGCTGCAAGAGTAGTTCCAGCTATCAAAATAACCATAAGTATTATCATTTGCCCCTCTTCTTTGTTTGTGTTTTTTATATTGGCTTTCTTCATTACAAAATAATTCTACACTACTACTTATTATTTGTCGTTAATGTTAACCGCAGTTTATTTGTTCCGTTCTGCGAGATCTCACAAAGCAAGATTATTTGTCAGTTGTTTATCGTTTATAATGTATCAACCTTGCGCTTACAGTCGTTTGAACTAATCCAAGCACATTGCCATTAACATCTTCCGCCCGCGCCGTTACTGTGATTCTTGGTGTTTTTCTGCCACCATCATTGCTTATCAAAAATCCTCCTCTAATTATAATGTTGCTCATAGTGATAGGAGTGGGAGTGATAGGAGTTCCATCACTTCTACATATTCTTGTTCCGCAAAAACTATAAGTAATTCTACGCTCCTCATGATTTGTAAAAGTAAATTCACTTAAAACATATTTCCCTCCATCAGCTGGAGTAATATCTGAGCCCATTCTAACTTCTCGCGCCATTTGTTCTATCGCAAGAGATATATTATCCATCGCTCCCGCTTGATGCGCCACATGCCTTAACGATCTTAAAGAGTGCAAAAGAATAGAGGCGCCTATTGTTATTATCACAGCGAAAAGACCAAGCGCCACTACAAGCTCCACTAAAGTGAATCCTCTTATTTTTTTAAATTGGCGCGTTTTCATTTTTATTTTTACCTGTAACAGCTTAATATAGATTACTTTATCTCCAATTATAAAAATCGCTTGAAATCATAACTTGATTTGGGCGTCCCTCTCGCGCGACCCAATACACTCTTGCGGTAGCTCTTATGTGATGAACACTATCGTTTACTCCTCTTCTTATCTCTATTGACCTCCTAAAAGTCGTACTTTCAGTGCCAGCATAACTATAAAATTGCGCGCCTCCTATTTCTTCTTTTCTTAAAAATCTTAAATTCGTTGCATCTCTTGGTGTTAATACTGTGCTTCTAAAATCAACTTCAAAAAAGCCTTCGGAGAAACCTTGATTCCACGCTACAGTTGGGTCTGTGAGTCTTTCAATAGCATTCCCATCTAATATATTTTTAGTTATTTCAATGCCTTCCGCCGCAAGATTAGCAGCAGTTGTTTGGTCGGCAATGCTTCTTCCCTCGCTTATAGAGCGCGCTAAAAATCCAGTCATGCCCAACACACCAACCGTTATTATGCCCATAGCCACTATTGCCTCACCTAATACTTGTCCTTTTATATGTTTCATTTTTTAGTTACGCGGCACATCAATTAGTCCTTGGTTATTGACCGTTATTCTTCTTCTTATTTCAGAAGGAGGAGATAAATTAATTTGTATTGATACACCGCTAATTGCCTCGCTTCCGTTTATCATTGTATCAGGATCCGGCGGAATAAAAACTATATCAACAGAGCCCACAGGAGTCCCTCCAATAGATGGCTCAAAAGTTACCCCGTATCTTAAATTGATAGCATTTACCGCTCCTGGAACTTTTTCTCCTTCATTATACACCTGACTATTATTTATAATAATGTTTTCGCACCGCCCTCTATCTAAAAAAATAAACGCTCTGTTTTGCTCTATTCTAACCCCGTATCCGCAAGTATCTCCGCCAGCCGGAACGATGCCGCTTAAAGTCATTGATTTAGCCCTCGTGATAAGTAAGCGAAGTTTTTCTTGATTTATCATTACGGTAAAATCACTTTCTCTTAAAGAACCCGATAACCAAATCGTAGACATTAAAAAAGCAAGGACTGAACTTACTACCACAACCTCAACAAGAGTAAATCCACGATTATTTGCTTTGCGCGAAAAAAAACGCTTTTTATGAGTGATAGGACTATATGACATATCGCTTATATAATTTGCAAAAAAACTACACTCCTAAATGAAGAAACCTAAAATACAAGGATATTATATCATAGCCAAAATAAACAACCATTATCACACCAAACGCGATAAATGGTCCAAAGGGCAAAGCATCCTTAAATCTTTTCTTTTTACCTACGAGCATTGTTACTCCGACAATCGCTCCAGCAATGAAGGCCATCATAATAACTAATAGAATGTCGGGCCATCCGATAAGTAGTCCCACTGCCGCAATAAGTTTGGCATCTCCCCACCCCATCGCTTTCCCGCGCGAAAGAAGTATTATGGACGAAAAGAAAGCTCCGCCAACAAAGGCGGCTGAAAGACGCAGAAGCCACGGATTATTAGTAAAACTAAAAACAAAAGCGTAGTCTCCAAGAAATGTTCCGGGAATAAGCGCAAGAAAAGGCGTGTCGCCTATTGCAATTATCGCCGTAGCGGCAATTCCAAGAAGAGCAATAATTATTGTAAGCACGTCGGGAATTACATAATGCCGCGCGTCTATAAACGATATTACAAGAAGAACAAGTAAAGCCGCCACCCATACAAAAGCAAGCGGTGTAATCCCAAGTATTTGTGGAATAGTCGCCACAATAATTCCTGCCATTATCTCCACGAGAGGATACTGAAACGATATTTTTTCTCCACAATTACGACATTTGCCAAGTTGAATTATAAAACTGACTATCGGTATAAGCTCATACCAAGAAAGTGTTTTATGACAGTGAGGGCAACTAGACCTGCCTTTAAGTTGGCGTCCAAAGACCGCTCCGCCTAGTTCATAACGCAAAATAAGAACATTCAAGAAACTACCAAGTGTTATACCAAATAAAAGAAGAAATAATGTTTGCAAAGTTATTATTTAGCTTTGAAGGCAGAAAGTGGTGCCAGGAACGGCGGTAGTGCCGCAGTTTAAACCAAAAATATCGCCAGTTACCTCTGGGTTGTTACCCCTTCTTTCCATAGTGGCTCCTATTACATATCCAAGACCATTTGTGCCGAAATTATAAAAATAATCTTTCGCCGCCATAGGATCATCTGGGACTTCTCCTCTTCTAATGCCTACTATTTCTAATGCAGTTATTAACTGATCTCTGGTTCTCGATCCAGTGCCAGTGCCTGGAGTACCACAAGGGCCAGCAGTTGGATAATGCCCGCATCTGGCAAAATATAATTCTAATTGTGTTTGCATCCTTCGTAAGTCCGCAACCCTACGAGTATCTCTCGCATTCGCCTGAATAGTCGTAAACCCTTGAAAAGCCATCCCCATTAAAATACCCATAACGGCGATAACCACGACCATTTCTATAAGAGTGAATCCTTTTTGTTTATATTTTTGTTGCTTAATCATAATAATTTTACTAATCAATATTCGACTAAATAAAGTATACCATATGCCAGATAAAAAACAAAAAACAACATATGTCTTTTAAGTTTTTGTTTTTAAAAATGAATCCGAACCAGCAAGCTGGCCAAAATTATCAAGTTAAAAACTTTTATTTCATTACATTCCTGTCGCAACAAATTGGTGAATCGGGCCCAATATTGAAGCAAATAAAAGTCCCACAACCACGCCAACAATAATCATAAGTATCGGCTGGATAAACTCCACTAATCCGCTGACTAAATCCTCCACTTCTCTGCCGTAAAAAGACGATACTTTTTTTAAAAGAGTGTCCATTTTACCAGTTTGCTCCCCCACAGCAAGCATTTGTGAAATAAGTGGCGGAAAATATTTTGGATGTCTTGCTAAGGCTTGCGAAAGAAGAGTTCCATTTTTAACCTCATCAGCCGCCATCATTAATATTTCGCCATAAACAGCGCTTCCCATCGTTCTTGCTGTAATTTCAATTGCTTGCACAATAGATACCCCTCCTTTTGTAAGCACTGATATTGAGTCAGCAAATCGGGCAACATACATATTTTTGAGTATTTGATTAAACATCGGTACGCGAAGCATGATTTCGTCTAAAAAGACTTTTCCTTCTTTGCTTTTAAAGTAATCCTTAAAGGCAAACGCAGTAAAAGTTCCTCCAGCTAAAACCGCCCACCACCAACTAGTTAGAAATGCACCAAATCCAATAAGAGCCCTAGTCATTGCAGGTAATTCTGTCCCCAGCTCCTGAAAAACACTTTCTATTTGTGGAAAAACAACAATAGACATAAATATGACAACTATAAACAAAAAACTGACCAAAAATATTGGATATATCAAAGCGTTTCGTACTTTTGAAAAAAGAATCGCTTGTTTTTCTAAATAATCAGCTATAAAATTCATCACCTCGCTCACTCTGCCTGTCACTTCTGCAGAACGAAGCATGTTCACGTAAAATTCGGTAAATATATTTTCATGTCTTCCTATCGCCTGCGAAAGAGATAGTCCTGAGTCAACATCTTTTTGCATCCAAACAATCGCTTCTCTTAAAAGAATATTGCGCGTTTGCGCTGCTAACGTGCGAAGCGACTCCGATAAGGGCACATCTGACTCAAGCAAAGTGGCAAATTGTCTTGTAAAAATTACAACATCTTTTTGAGTTACTCGATTAAAAATATTCTTAATAGCAGTTTGCGCTCCCCTTTCATTTGTTTCAGCAAGAACTAAAATATACAAATTATCAGCGGCAATCTTTCTTGCCGCGCTATCCCTGTCTTCGGCCTCAATAAAACCGACTTGCAGTCGCCCAGTTTGGTCTCTTGCTTGGTACTCAAATTTCATCATTAGATTCTTTCAAGTAAAAGTCTTAATTCGTTCGGATTAAGCGAAAATCTTTCCGCCGTTTCAAACGAGACTTCTTTCTTTTTAACAAGTTCCGCAAGCGACCGATTAAGAGTTATCATCCCGTCTTGCAAGCTTGTTTCTATTACCAAGTCTATCTGGAAAAACTTTTTTTCACGAATGAGGTTCCTAATAGCGGCGTTTGTAAACATCAACTCGCACGCCGGCACTCTTCCTCCGCCTATTTTAGGCACAAGTCTTTGAGAAATCACGCCCGCGATAGTTGCCGCAAGTTGGGAAGCTACTTGATTTTGCTGTTCGGCGGGAAACGAGTCTACTATACGGTCTATTGTTTGCGCCGCTGAATTAGTATGTAGAGTGGAGAAAACAAGATGCCCTGTTTCCGCCGCCGTCATAGCGGTAGCAATAGATTCCCTATCGCGCATTTCACCAATCATCAATACATCAGGGTCCTGACGTAAAATTGCACGTAAGGCGCGATGAAAATCCGGGCTATCGGTTGAGACTTCTCTCTGTGAAACAATAGATTTATCTTGCACAAAAAGATATTCAACCGGATCTTCGACAGTAACAATATGGTTTGTTCTTTTGTGATTTATCTCATCAATCATCGCGGCAAGAGTGGTTGATTTACCTTGCCCGGCAGGTCCAACAACTAAAACAAATCCTTGAGAAAGATTAGTAAACTCTCTAATTAGTGGAGAAAGCCGTAACTCATCAATCGTTAAAATTTCAGCAGGGATTAAGCGAAGCGCGGCAGCAAGAAACCCTCTCTGAAAATAAACATTCGTCCTGAATCTCGCCTTATCTTCAAAAGCATAAGTAAAATCAACATCGCCATGCCGAAGAAGCTTTTCTTTAAGAGCAGGAGTAAGAAGCGACAGAGCAAGTCCTTGCGCGTCTTCCGGAGTCAGTATTGGCTCTTGCTGGAGACTAATAAGCGCGCCGTCAATTCTTAAAGTCGGCCGCCTGCCGACAGCAATGTGAAGATCGGATGCTTTTTGTTTAGCGGTTGCAAGAAGCAACTCATGTAATTTTTCTTTGTAGTTCATTGAAGTAGTTTAATTATAAATTATAATACTAATTATACACAAATTTTGCATATGCATATGAGTATTTTAAATTGGATTCTTTAAACACTGATTTTTATTCTAAATTCCATATTACCATTCTATATTTATTCTCTTAGATTCCATATTTTCTATCAATACTGTTTGTTGCCAGTCGTTTATTGTTTGTAATTTGTGATTTTGAATTTGTCTGTAATTTGGTGCTTGTAATTTGTAATTTTAATCTTTGGTGTTTGATTTTTGCTTTTTGATATTATGAACTTATGTCTCCGCTGTTTCTCCCAATACCTCTTCTATAGAAATAGTGCCGTCTAAAGCCTTTATAATACCGTCTTGGCGAAGACTAATCATTCCTTGTCGCAAACCTTCTTCTTTTGCTTTATTCTCGCTTGCTCCTGAATTGATAATATCTTCAAGCTCTTTTGTCATTTTCATCACCTCATAAAGAGCAATGCGTCCAGCCGTCCCCTTGCCTTTGCATTTTTCGCATCCCGACGCTTTATATACTTTATACGGAGCTTGATATTTAATAGTCTCTCTTACTTCTTTCGCGAGTTTAGACAATTCGTCTTTTATTATTTTATCCACTTCAGGCGAAACATCTTCTGGTTTCTTGCAATTATTGCAAAGTCGGCGAACAAGTCTTTGAGCAAGCATAATATTTAAGGCGGGTGCCAAAAGAAAAGGGGCGACTCCCATATCTAAAAGCCGTGGAATAACGCCAGCAGCATTATTCGTATGTAAAGTTGAAAGCACCACGTGTCCGGTTAAAGCCGCTTGGACTGCCAAGCTTGCTGTTTCACTATCACGGATTTCACCAACCATAATAATATCCGGATCTTGACGAAGCGCTTGCCGAAGTCCCGAAGCAAACGTATATCCTATATCCGGTTTTATTTGCGACTGATTTACGCCCGCCACAAAATATTCAACAGGGTCTTCCATGCTAAGAATGTTTACATCTTCTTTATTCATAGTCTGTAAAAAAGCATATAAAGTTGTAGTTTTACCGGAGCCCGTAGGTCCCGTAACTAAAACCATTCCGAAGGGCTTTTCTAGTCCTTCTTTTACCCACTCGGCATTTCTGCCCGTGAGTCCTAAATCAGCCATTCCTTTAAGTCCCATTGATGGGTCAAGCACGCGGATAACCACTTTCTCACCCAGAGGAGTTGGAAAAGTAGACACACGATAATCCACGTCTCTGTCAAATATTATCGTTCTGAATCTTCCGTCTTGCGGAACTCGCGTTTCATCTATCTTTAAGTCTGATAAAACTTTTACTCTTGAAACTATCGGTTGTAAAAGCTCAAGAGGAAACGCCGCTACTTCTTTCAAAAAACCGTCGAATCTAAATCTTATCCTTAATTTTATTCTACCTGGCTCTATATGAATGTCTGATGCTCGCTGGTCTACAGCCGCTCTTAATGTTGCAGAAACTATTCTAATTATAGGCGCATCATCAACGCCAGCGCCCTCATCAAGAGAAACAATGCGTTGTATTCCTGGCACGCCACCCGACTTAGCGCCCGTCGCTCTTATAGCCTCCTGTATTTCTCTTTCATAAGGAGTATATCTCCGAAGTATCATTTCCCAATCACTACGCGATATGACATATACTCCAAGAGTCATCTTGTTTTGCTTAGCAATAAATCTTAGCGCTTCCTGGGCTTTAACATCGTCTGGCTCTACCATCCCTACAATCACCATATTTCCAGAAATAGCAAGCGGCGCCACTTTATAGTTCCTTGCTGTTTCTTCCGGCACTAAAGTAAGTATTTGCTCTGTAATCGTCGCCAAGTCAATTTTTTGATAGGGAATTTGCGACGCGTCTGCTTTTGTTTGCGCTATGGTCACATCATCAACAAGCTTTCTTAAACGCAGTATTTCTTCAAAAGACCTTCCCGAAGCGGAAGATTCTGTTATAAGTTTTTGCGCCAGCTCGTCAGAAAGAACCGCGCGTTCTATTAATTTATTTGCAAGAATGCGAGAATCCATAATTATTTATCTTCTACGAAAACTTTGAAAAATATTTATTCTGGGAGCGATGATTTCAGTCACAAGAGAAGGAACAAGCGAGTCTTTCTGTAAAAATCCCCAGACAGGAGAATTTATTACCGACTCCACTTCTAGATTCGCTTGCGCAAAAAGAGAAGCTCTTTCATAGCCATCAGGCCTTACAAAATCTTCCGCGAGAGGCGCCGGCGAGAAAAAAAGATAATAAGTTAAAAACGCGCCTCCTGCTAAAACCACTATGCCAACTATAAGAGAAATAAGCGCTTTCTTATTTGGATTTTCTTGAATAATTATTGCCATATTTATTGAGTTTGATAATAAGCTTCTACCGTTATCGTATATGATAGTATCGGATTCTCGGTAAATCCTTCTGTGATATTGATCGACGTGATATTCATAAGCCGTACATTTGTTTCCAGTGCCCTCAAATATTTTTTCATATTTTCATAATTGCTTACGCATCTTATGGTTGCCTGTATAGTTCCGCGCGGTTTAACAAGAGAGTCTGCTTCTGCAATTTGTATCGGCATTTTTTGAAAGTCAATAGAATCAACCGTAACCTCATTAAGACTGGCAAGTCCGTAAAGCTGATTAAGTAACGAAGGAATATTTTCTTCCGATGGCATAACTTCGGAAAAAGTATCTTGTAAAGCGACCAGTCCTTCATATTTTATTAGAATGGCGTTCCTCGCTTCTATTGCCTCTTCATAATCGGCGAGAAGCGTCGTAACCGCCTGCTTAGTTCCTCTTAAGCCCTGTATCTCCGTAAATGTCGGACTTATTAAACTAGTAAAAACATAAAGAGAGCCGGCTATAAAAAGTAAGCTTCCGAGTGATACTATTAATCTTTTTATTGGTTCTTTCATTTTATTCTTTATTTTCTCGGTTAATTTATGGCAAAATTGGTTGTTCTGCATCAGTCAGCTCTTGCTCTACGAGAGGTGCAGCAATCATCGGAGACGGCTTAAATAAATCCGGTTCCAAAACAATTCTTAATTCAAAACTAACAACATCGTCAGCACGCCTCACGGAAGTCAGCGAAGCTCTCTCTACACCAGGCATGTCTTCATAAACCGCGATCTGTCCGGCAAGAATTTTGTATGACCTCGCAAACCCGCTCATATTAACCGTTCTATCCTTAACATTTATCGTCATTGCCGAGAATCCGACATCCGCCATAGTGTTAGCTTCAAGCGCGGCGAAAAATGGCGTAACGGCGGTATGCGACTCCAATAAACTCCTAATATTAGTCAGTTGTGAATAAAATTGAATAAACTCCTTTTTCGTTTCTTCTTTAGGAGCATCGCGTTCAAGTTCAGCGATACGTTCCTCTGCCTCCGCAATGGCAGAAGAAATAAACGATTTATATCCAAAAGCTAACCCGACATAAATCATCAGCGATAATCCAAAAATCACCGCGGAAAAAATTAACGCCTTCCAAGGAATAACTCCCTGACGCGATGTTTTGTTTGTAACCAGTGTTGAAAAATTATTCATCGTTCTTATTTATTATAACTTATCTATTTAAAATAGCGAGTTAGTTTCATTAGATAAACGGCTTTATGCCAGCACCAACCGCTATGGTAAGTCGCGGCGCGATAGACTGAAACAATGGCGCGAATTGCATCGGATAAGACGCAACGCTCCAAGGATTAGCTCTTTCAGTTGGCGCGCCAAGTTGTTTTACTATATATTCAGTAAGACCATTCATGCATCCTCCTCCTCCCGACACAATAATTTTGGATATTTTTCCACCACCTTTTTCAAATATGCCTTTAGCTTTATTAGCCTCATTAAGTATAACATCAATAAAAGGCATCATGATTGTGGATAACCCATATTCTCCCGTCATGCCGGAAAGTCCTCTTTGTTTTTTAAGAGCCTCTGCTCTCTTTACGCTTATTCCTAATCCTTTCGCAAGAGCTTGAGTTAAAGAATTGCCTGCGAAATCAGTGTGATTTAGATATTTAAGCACTCCCTCGCTCGCTACAGCTATTGTGCTTGTAAAAGCTCCGATGTCTAATATCAACACATCTTCTTGTATTTCGCGCGTCAATGCTCTCGCAAGACTAATTCCTTCTACTTCAAGCATTTTAAGATGCAATCCCGCTTTTTGATAAACAGACCTATGTATATTTATTTGCTCATTAGGAACAGCCACCATAAAAATCCTTTGCATTTTAGCTCCCGCTCGGTCCTCAAATTGTCCAATAAGCGTCCAATCTATTGTAATATCTGACATTGGAAGAGGAATTAAAGAACGAGCTTGCCAAGGAATTGCCTGTGCCGCCTCTTCGGCATTCATTGCAGGTAAATCTAACGATGAAGTAAAAACCGCGAAAGACGGAATAGTGGCCACCACCCCTTTTGTTTTTGTCCCCATTCGCGCAACAAGCGTTTTAAGCATGCGAGCAGCATCGCTATCCGCTATACTAAGAGAGCTTGTTTGTATCACTCCATTTGCTCTCTCTAGATAATCCGGCGATTCTATTATGCCGTAGTTTATAACGCTTGGCTTTCCTTCTCTTATTCCCACTTCAGCAACTTTGATGGCAACTGTGCCAATGTCTACGCTAAGATAAGAGCCTTTTATGGTTTGCTCCACGGCTCCGCTAAACAATCCTTGAAATATTTTTAGCATCTTTATAATTTACGACTTCTTATTTTATTATATTATAAACTGATAACTAATGACTGGCAAACAAATACAAGGCACCTCGCTCTGCGAGATTTCATAAAACAAGACAAAATTTAAAAGATAATTCCCCCGTGTACAAAAAATTCTTAAAAATATTTAACAATGCCTACCGCGATATTTTAGATGTCATTATCCCCGGACTTTGTATAAACTGCAAAGCAGAGGTCAGTGATTCGGAACTTCTTTGCGCGCAATGCCACGAATCTATTATTATTCGCAAATCGCCAAGACACGTTGGTAGCCGTCTTTTATTCGCGGCTACTGATTACAGAGATTCCGCTATCCGCAATCTCGTTAAGATTATGAAATACGAACGAGTCTGGAAAGCAGGCAAGCCAATTGCAGGCATTATATTAAAACATTTAGAAATCGCAGGATTTAAAAAAGTCTTACTAGAAAAAAATAAAGTCTTTATCGTTCCGGTTCCTATCCATTTTTTTAAAAAATGGTCACGCGGCTTTAATCAATCTGAAGTTTTAGCAAATATCATCGGTCACAACTTAAAAATACAAGTAACGCTTGCTCTTAATCGCCGAAAATGGACTCCTCCCCAAAATAATATAACAGACGATGAAATTCGCGCGCTAAATATCCAAAAATGCTTTGCTCTATCAAAAAACGCAAAAAGTATTCCGCCAAACTCCGTGATAATCCTTCTAGATGATATAGTTACTTCTGGCGAAACAATGAAAGAAGCGGCTAAAACTCTTAAGCCGCTTCGTCCTTTAAAAATTATTTTTATGAGCGCTGTATCTAGTTAATCGTTAACTTAATTATCTTATAGGTTCATTTATTCCTGTGCGTCAGGAACTATAATTTCTCCCTGTGGTTGTGGCTGTTGCAGTAGTTGTGGCAGTAGTTGTGGCGGTTGTTGTTGTAATTGTTGTGGCGGTTGTTGTTGCTGTTGTCGCGGATCTATTCTTCCTTCCATCATCGCGATTATCTGACTGTTCTCGGAAATCCTAGCCATAAAAACTATTTGGTCTCTGTTGATTTTTATCACATCTTCCGGCATCCAAACAGCGTCAGAAAATCTTTCAAGGCTTACGCTACCGTCTTCCGCTCTTCTAAAAAACCATGGGTCTTGTATTGTTACGCGCGGAAAAGAGCTGACTCTACCAAAATATATGTCCCCCGTCGCAAGATACACTGCCATATATGGTCTATGAACAAGAGAAAAAATAACGCCAGTAATTATGCCAATAACCATAATGGACGCTAAGACAATAAGAATTATCTTAAAAGATTTATTTTTCATATTTTTTATTATTTTTTTGACTTTTCCTCATTATATCACCAAGAACTTAAAACGCGCAACAAAATAACTTGGCGTTCTCTAATTCTTTGAACTTCTCGCAGGCAAGTTCCAGGCTTGCCTATCGTAATACTCTCCCTATGATTTCCGCTATTCTCATAAAGCCGTCATAAAATACAGGGATTTCTCTAATATCATCAATAGCGAAGACTCTAATAGTTCTTGTGAGAGAAACCGACTGATTGCCACCATGACAGGTTAAGGTATAAGTAGTAGTTGCTTGAGGCGAAACTTTGCGATTACCAAAAGATCCTACGTTATAAAGAAAGTCTGGACTAATAGAACAACTATCAATATTACTACAAGACCATCGTAATGTAGTAGATTGTCCAACTGGAATCCTTGGTCGATCTGAAGTAAAAGAAAAACAGGTAGGAGGAGGGGGAGGTGGTGGAGGAGGGGGAGGAGAGGGAGGAATACGACGCTCATCAAGAAACCATGGATCATCATCAACAGTGCCATCTCTTACTCCTCCGTTATCTCCATTAATTCTGCCTCCTCCACCACCTCCTGTTGCTGGTATTACGCTTCTAAAGAAATCTCCTCTTGTATTACCAGTAACTTGTACAGATGATCCAGCATCAGCAAGAATTTGATTAATTGCATCAACAGATAAATTGCGCGCTGCGGGATCGCCGCCAGCTATCCCAAATTCCGACATAAGCTCCAAAGCCCTCTCTCCCGCCTGTCCCCATGTCAGTGCATTTCCAGCAAGCCGATTAGCAATCGCAACAGCTTCTTGCATGCTAACTGGCGCACTAGAAGCTAAGGTATTGCGGGCTGGATCGCCGGTAAATCCTACAAGGCTATGACCTTGAGCTACATAATTACTAAAATGTTCATCATGTCTTGGGCTTGAATCAAGCGGAGTTGTAGCAGGAACCGATGGCGGCTCTACAATATGACCAGCAAAAAAACCAGTGGTAATTTCACTTAAATCAGGCACACCTCGTCCATTTTCGTTAACAGTGCCACCAACAGTTACAGTTTCTCCACCCTCATTTGTAAGATGAAAAATATGGTTCTTATCATCATCGAAACCGCCCCAAGTAACTACCACTTCTTGTCCACCAAAATGATCCGTATAGCCAGCCTTAGCTACTCCTGTAAAAACAGCAAAACAGCTAATTAAAAGAAGAGGTATAAAAATCTTTATTTTATTCATATTGTTTTTTTATTTTTGATATTTTTTTAATAAATTATTTGGACCGCGAAAAAGTCTTGCTGGTCTGCCCACTCATTAAATCTATCAGACCTATCATAATCTTCAATAATAACCCATCTATCGTCAATTTTTTCCCAAGTTAATAGTTTTTCTATAGTATAGGTTTTTGGCATGGCTCCAATAATTCTTTCTTCCATTTCGAAATCAACTAAAGTTTGTATTTGGGTAGAGCTAATTTTATAAAACCTTACAATAATTGGCGATACGACCTCCGCAAAGCGTTGCTCTCCTATTTTAGCTTGATTTATAAAGATTCCGGCTCTCGCAACCAGCAACTCTTTTGCTGCACCGCTAGTATAAGTTTCTATTAAACTTGCCCAATTTTCATTGGTGTTAATTGCACGCATATATTCTTTATAAAAACTTTCGGTGGTATTAACAATTTCAGCTCTATTATCCACATCAACAACCTGCTCTTGAATTGGTTGAAGTTGATGCCAAGCAAAACCAGCGACTGCAATAATAAATAAAACTACTAAACCAACGACAATGAATTTTTTGTTAATCATAAACTAATGATAGCACGATACTTTTATATTGCCCTGTGAATAACTCAAAACTTGACAAAATAAGAATATTTTGCTCTCCTAAAGACAGGACATTAAAATAAGCGCGGAAAATAAAAAGGAAGGAGTGGAAAAAAATGAAGAGATTATTGGCGATAGTATTGGCGATTATGTTGTTGCTAGGTCCCGTAGGTCCTGTGATGGCCAGCACTGAGCTTGTTTGGGAGACAAGAGAAGTGTCAAACGTCTTGGCAATTAATCGCATCTCCTACCACGAACAGCGCGAACAGTTTGTAGCTGTGGGGCTTGAAGGAGACATCCTCACTTCTCCGAACGGCGAAGACTGGACCAAGCGAGTAGTAGAGCCGAGAGCGCTAAACTATGACTTACTTGGCATTGCACACGGCAACAACACAACCGTTATTGTCGGGTCG
>JACCDV011198576.1_pt1 | contig 15377 bp, 16 predicted proteins | sample 7446131 | NCBI WGS metagenome assembly JACCDV01 (sample SAMN15323448, study PRJNA562643) | freshwater metagenome | isolation source: river surface water | place: USA:Blue River Watershed | collected 2017-08-17 | reverse complement strand
GGATGCCGCCCAATCCGGTGATTGCTTTTCAACCTCCCGGATAAAGCGGGCCAGCATGGGGGTGGTAAGGTAGCTCAGGCAGGCATGCGCCACAGTTTGCGTGGTAATCATCGTCAGGTCGGCATCAAAGGCTTCAAAAAGCAGGGAGTTGGCCGAGCTGCTCTGACGCATGACGATGAAGAGATCCGGATTGAGCTCGCGTGCAGTAATGGCGATAGAGAGGTTGTTGATGTCGTTGTCCGAGCCGGCGACCAGGCCTACAGCATCTTTGATGCCGGCATCGATCAGAGGGTTGGCTTCGGTGCCCTGACTAAGGATGCTCTGGTGGTCATCGGGGTTGGTGGGCCGCGGGTCGATAATGCGGATGTCGTCATGCAGACCCAGGCGGTCCAGCTGCTGGACGATGGCGCGGCCGAAATGGCCATACCCGCAGATGATCCATTTGCCCGTGGGGGGCTTGTGGGGTTCGGGAAGGGGGGTGCCGGGTACCCGGGTCAGGCATTCCACAAGCTGGTAGCTGGGCGGGCTGCGCATGGCCAGTGCCAAGCGTTGTGCATACAGTGCGTAGGGATCCACCACAAAATTGGTGCCGAACGAATCCATGTTGGCGGCAGTGGCCGCGTGTTCGGCTCGGGCGATGACCGGAATGCCTGGGTTGAGCAGGCGGACGTTCATGGCGATGGCGAGGTTGGCGTCGTCACTATTCGTGACGGCAAGGACGGCTTTGCAGTTAGGGTGGCGCAAACCAGCGAGTAGCAAAATACCGGGTGTCTGGGCGTCTGCGTTAAGTGCGGGAACATCCGCGACATAGTCGCCCAGTTCCATTTCCTGGAGGGCGTCTGCACGGGTGTCCAGAACGACAAAGCGCATTTGTACCTGATCCAGTGTTTTGCAGATTAGGGTGCCGGTTTCGCCGACACCACAGATAATGCAGAAGGGTTCGGCCAGGGTTTTTACTTTTCGATGAAAACGGCTGGTGGCCAGGGCGCGTTGCAAACCTTCATCCTTGAGCAGATTCAGTATGCTCAAAATGGCATAGGTCCAGCCGATCACCGTGAGGTAGATGCAGACGGTGACCCAGAAGCGTTGACCGTAGGAAAAGGCGTTGGGGATTTCACCAAAGCCAATGGTGCTGGCGGTGTAGCTGATGAAATAGAATGCGTCGAAAAACGACATCGGCGCAGTTGGCAGGCCGGCTGCATCAACACCGGGAATAAGCACCAAACCCGTGATCGAGATGGCGTAGATCAGGATCATGACGATCAGCGGTGCCCGCATCCGGCGCAAGATGACGAACAGAACGCTGTTGTTGGTGATGCTCATCGCGCTATGAGTCGGTAGGGCGTGATGGTGGGAGTTGGCGGTGCCGGGACTTAACGACGCATCATCAGCGTTTCGGCAATCAACAGAATGACCGAGACAACGTTGGCGAAGAGGGCGCCACCCGATAGAGAGACAACGCTGGAAGTGATCTCTGTGGTCATGCCGATGCCCATGACGTGCACAGCTACACCCCAGGTCACGGCGGCAGCAATGAGTTGCAAGTCGGCAACCAGACTGGTGGCCAGATGAATCGCGCCAATCTGTGTACGGTCACCGAATTTGAGGCTGGTGGCGATGAGGTTGACGACAATGGCTGCGAACAGTTCGTAGACGTGATGCAGTTCAGGGCGTGCGATGTCACCGATGAAAAACCCGAAATTCAGCGTTGCCGCCAGGAGAATAAAAAAACCGAAGACCACTTTTTCCAGATTCATGGCACGCCTTTAAAACTGTTTCTGATATCTTTTGATTATAGGCCTGCTGGCTTGATCCGTTACATGAACAGCAATTTGAGGCCGATGAGGATGGTGGTGGCTTCAAAGGCGCGCTTGACCAGTTGGTTGCCCTGGCGAATGGCCATGTGGCTCCCCAGATAGCTGCCGATCACCGACCCGGCAATCAATGCCGGCAGCCAGTCCCAGGCGATGTCACCTGCCAGGCCGAGTACGACGGCACCGGTGCCATTCCAGGCAAAGCCACAGAGGACAAGGGTGTAGGCAATAGCCCGTTTGTAATCCATACCGAAATGGCGGATCAGCCAGATGGTCAGAAATAGACCACTGCCGGAGGTGATTGAGCCGTTGAGGAATCCTACAATAAAGAGCCCGAGCATACCCTGCCAGAGCCCTGGTCCAGACCAGTTTTTGGGCGTGTAGGCGATGCCGAGTCTGGGTTTGAATATAGAGTACAGGCCGAGGCTGATAGTCAGCACACCCAGCGTCATGAGCGCCTCTCTTTCAGGGGCCTTGAGGATGAGCGAGGCGCCGAGAATCACGCCCGGAATACCGGCCCCCAGAATGATCAGGCTACTTCGCCGCTCCAGATGGCTTTCTTTCAAGTGGCGCAAAATGGCACCCACCCCGAGAAAGACGCTGGCCACCTTGTGGGTGGCCAGGGCTGCAGCAAAAGGCAGGCCCAGAAATATCAGAATCGGAAACTGGATCAGGCCAACACCACCACCGGAGAGCGCGGAAAAGAAGTTAGCGATGACTGCAGTGATAAAAAGGATGGCCTGTCCGGCCAAGTCGAGCGTCATGGGGTTTGCCTGGTGTAAAGCCTGTGGAAGGTTTGCCGGATAAGCCGTTATTATACGAATCTGAACAATTATTTCGGTTGGATGATGCGTATTCCCCAGATCATTGCCTTTGAACGTTTGAGTGAACCACTAGCCTCGCGCCAGGAGTTTGCCGGCCGTTTGGCGCGCTCCATCTTCTTTGGCTGTGTGATTGTGGGTCTCGCACTGTTTGGGGGCATGGCGGGTTACCACGTGTTCGAGGGCTTGAGCTGGATCGATTCTTTTGTGAATGCGGCCATGATCCTGTCGGGTATGGGTGTTTTGGCGGCCCCTGTTAGCGTTGAAGGCAAGCTGTTTGCCGGTCTGTATGCCATATTCTGTGGGCTGGTGCTGATTGCCTCAACGGCGATCATGTTTACACCGGTGATTCACCGGTTTCTGCACCGCATGCATATCGACGATGATGATCTGGATGCTGCCTGATGAAATCAGTCGATCTGGTATTTATGCAGCATGCATTGGCGCTTGCCCGTGCGGGTGCGGTGGCCAACGAAGTCCCGGTGGGTGCGGTGGTGGTTTGTGCGGGAGAGATTGTGGGTGAGGGCTATAACCAGCCGATCAGCCGGCATGATCCGACAGCGCATGCCGAGATTGTGGCGTTGCGCGATGCTGCGCTGCGTCTGGGCAATTACCGATTGCCGGACTGTACCTTGTACGTGACGGTGGAACCCTGTGCCATGTGCGCTGGCGCGATCCAGCATGCGCGCATTGCACGTGTGGTGTATGGAACATCCGAACCTAAAACCGGGGCCTGTGGCAGTGTGGTGGATCTGTTTGCCGAAGCAAAATTGAATCATCATGCTGATGTAGAGGGCGGGCTATTGGCAGAAGAGAGTGCCCGGCTCATCAGTGCTTTCTTTCAGCGCCGTCGGTCCGAGGCCAAGGATCTGCGGGCGCAGCGATTGACAGGGGTGAGCGATGCGGATTGAAGTCTCCATTGCCGGGCAGTGCCTCACACTTCTGGATGATTCCGGGAGCGTCCTGCAACGCTATCGGGTATCCACAGCTGCTAAAGGAGCGGGTGAACAGATGGGTAGCTATCAGACGCCGCGGGGCCGCCATCGTATTCGTGCACGGATTGGTCATGGTTTACCTCTTGGTGCCGTACTACGCGGACGCCGGCCGACAGGTGAGGTGTGTACGCCGGAACTGATGCAGGCGCAGCCGAATCGGGACTGGATCCTGACGCGGATCCTCTGGTTATGTGGCGAGGAGCCCGGTAAAAACCGGGGCGGTTCAGTCGATACCATGCGCCGCTATGTATATATCCACGGTACCCCAGACAGCGTCGCACTGGGCGTGCCAGGTTCGCATGGCTGTATTCGCATGCGCAATACCGATATGGTCGATCTCTTCGACCGGGTACCTGTCGGTACACCGGTCCTGATTACTGAAGATTAAGCCTTCGGCGAGTCGTCGGGTAGCACAAGTCCCACCAGCTGTAGTGCGAGATCACCTTGTTCCGTTTGAACGTATATAGGGCCTTCGGCGGCATCCTGTTGTAGTACGGCCAGGCCCAGCCATTGGCTACCATCGGCGGCTGGCGCAGTGCTGACGAGGCTGCCGCAACTCTGCCCGTTAAGCGCTGTGGCACGAACCTCCTGGCCGGCCTGTATGGGCTGTAACGCCGTGACACGGTACAGATGGCGTTTTATTTTGCCCAGGTAGTGGGTGCGGGCAACGATTTCCTGGCCAGGGTAGCAGCCTTTTTTGAAGCTGACACCACCGAGCTTATCGAGGTTCACCATCTGCGGCACGTAATGTTCGCTGGTGGCCTGGGTGACCAGAGGAAACCCCTGTTCGATGTCCGTGCGTCTCCAGTCTTCCGTGGTGCCCGTGGACAGGGGGGCTGCAAGTGCATTCATGGCAACTGTTGATGCGGTGACGAGGCAACGGCGGGTGTCTAGGCGGACAGCGGTGAGGCCATTGCTGGTGGCGACCTGCCAGTCAGACACGGGGAGGGTCAGATCACCCAGTGCGTCGGCCGGGTTTAAGAGTCCGCAAACACCGTCGTCGCTGATTGCAATCTGCACTTTAAGGCGCAGCACGTACATTCTGAGTCGTTTGGCAATGCTGTCACGGACATCAGCCGCCAACACGAGTCGGTAACCGCCGCTGATCGGCCAGATCACAAAGGTGGTGAGCAGACGACCTTTGGCCGTACACCAGCCAGAGATCTGGGCACGTTCCGGGTTCAGTAGGCGGATATCGCTGGGGACCTGATTTTGAAGAAAGTTCTGGGCATCGTCGCCGGTGACATCAAGAATGGCCAGGTGCGGCAGTGGAATGAGTTGCATAGAGGTCATGGTAAACGGCGGGCTTCGCGAAATCTCAATGAGGAAGATTCAGGGATTTGATGGCTAGGGTTGGTATCATAAGGGGCTATGAAATTTTTGGCCAAATTCTTTGTTGCCAGCGCGCTTGTGGCCGGTTTTACGGTTCTGTTGGTCCGCCTCTGGCCCGTCCCGCTGGCGGAGCCGCAATTGCTGGTTCGTATCCCCGCGGGCGCGTCTTTGCGCGTGGCGGCGCAGACCTTACAGGATGGTGGTGTGGGGGCGCCAGCCTGGGTGATTAGCACGGTGGGCCGTATGGCCGGTCTGGCATCGTCGATTAAGGCAGGAAGCTATGAGTTCGATCAAGGGCTGTCGTTGTGGGCCATACTTCGCAAGCTGTCCAGCGGTGACACCAGCCAGGCGGATTTGCTGATTGTGGAGGGCGCCAGTTTCCGTGAGATCAGGACCAAACTGAACGCTCAACCCGCACTGATCCATACGACGCAGGATCTCAATGATGCAGCCATTATGACCCGGCTAGGACTGGCGGGCCAGGCACCGGAAGGGTGGTTCTTTCCGGATACCTATCGCTTTGATAAACGTTCGGACGATCTGGAGTTGCTGGCGCGAGCCCATCGTGCCATGCAGAAACAACTTCATACGGCCTGGGCTGGCCGGGAAGCCGGATTGCCTCTGCAAACCCCCTATGAGTTGCTGATTCTGGCCTCGATTGTCGAAAAGGAAACCGGTGCCGCGGTTGACCGGGCACAGATCGCCGGAGTATTTATCAACCGCCTGCGTAAAGGCATGCGGCTGCAGACCGACCCGACGGTGATTTACGGTCTGGGTGAGCGTTTTGACGGCAATCTGCGCAAGGCCGATCTTCAGCGCGATACACCACATAATACTTATACCCGTAACGGTCTGCCGCCAACCCCGATCTGTATGCCCGGTGAAGCATCGCTACTGGCAGCGGCACATCCGGCAAAGACCGATGCCTTGTATTTTGTAGCCCGCGGTGATGGTTCCAGCCAGTTTTCGGCCACGCTGGACGCTCATAATCAGGCCGTGAATCAGTTTCAGCGAGGCAAATAACGATGCGTCAGTCAGTTCTACCGGGCCGATTTATCACGGTCGAAGGCATTGATGGCGCTGGCAAAAGCTCTCACATCGAATGGCTACGTGAATATCTCACGGCAGCAGGGCATGCGGTGGTGGTAACGCGTGAACCGGGTGGTACGCCGTTGGGTGAGTCTTTGCGCACCATTCTGCTGAATGAACCCATGGCGCCTGAAACGGAAATGATGCTGATGTTTGCGGCGCGGGCCGAACATCTGTCTTCGGTCATCCGACCGGCACTGGCGCAAGGTGCTTGGGTCATTTCGGACCGGTTTTCTGACGCGACCTATGCGTATCAAGTCGGAGGCCGAGGCGTTGCCGAAGCCAAGTTTAAGGCGTTGGAATCCTGGGTGCAGGGTGGTTTGCAACCGGATCGTACGATTCTGTTTGATGTGTCGGTAGCCACGGCCCAGGCGCGCCTACACGACACGCGCATTCTGGACCGTTTTGAACGGGAGGCGGCTGATTTTCATCAGCGCGTACGTGATGCATACCACCATCGGGCAGCACAGTATCCGGAACGCATTCGCCGGGTGGCGTCGGACGTCCCCATGCACGAGGTTCGTGAGGCGATTCTTGATGCGTTATCTGACTTGTTGAATCCCAATGCTTGATTGGGTCAAACTACACGAAACGGCCTGGACGCAGATCCAGGTGGACCGGGCCCGTGGTCGCCTGTCTCATGCCTTGCTGATTTCCGGGCCGGCCGGCATTGGCAAGCTGCAATTTGCTGAGATGCTGGCCGATAGTCTGCTGTGTGATACGCCATTGTCGGATGGACGTGCATGCGGTGTTTGTACTGCCTGTACCTGGCAGGCCTCCGGTAATCATCCGGATTTTCGTCGGATACGGCCGGAAGCATTTGAAGCGCCGGTGGTCGATGTCGAATCGGATAAGCCAGCCAGCACAGGAAAAGCGGATCGGAAAAAAAGCGAACAGATTCGTATTGATCAGGTTCGCGGCCTGGAGTCCTTTATCCATGTAGGCAGTCATCGGGGATGCCGTGTGGTTTTGATTGAACCGGCAGAAGCCATGAACGAGGCAACGGCCAATGCACTGCTCAAGTCTCTGGAAGAGCCGCCCGCGGGTGTTCATTTTCTGCTGGTCAGCCATGCGGCGGAACGCCTGTTGCCAACAGTGCGGAGCCGTACGCGCGCTGTACCGCTTGGTGTGCCATGCCGTCAGGCAGCCTTACAGGTCTTGGCCGGCCTAACGCCGCCGCTGCATGACGGGGCACGCTGGCTAAGCCGGTGTGCTGGCGCACTGCGCTTTGCAATTGAATTGGCGAGCGCTGCTGAAAAGCGCCCAGATGCGACTGAAGATGCACTGGCGGAAGTGGCGCTGGTCGATGCCTTGCTCAGCCAGTTGATGCTGGGGCCACGTCTGGATCCGCTGGCATTGGCCAAAAGCTGTGAGGCACTGGTCAAGGGTGATCTGTCGGGCACGCGTTTAGCCCTACTCATCGACTGGATGCAACGCTGGGCACTGGATCTGCATTTGGTCCGTCTCGGCGCCGATCCGGTTGTTTTTCCCGAGCAACTATCCGGCTTCCAGAAACTGGCGGGGCAGCTTAATGATGCACACCTGAGCCATTATCCGGATGCGCTTTTGGAGGCGCGTCGTTTGAGTAGTCACCCGTTAAATATCCGTCTCTTCCTTGAAGCGCTCTTTTCTAAAACGCTCGCGCTCTATGAGCCTGGCCGCTGAATATCATGTCAAGACTGATCGATTCCCACTGCCATCTGGATTTTGATGGTCTCTCCAACCGACTGCCGGAAGTGTTGGCGGCGATGTCATCCAATGATGTGGCTGGATGCATGACAATTGGTGTGACGCTGGAGGAGGCACCACAGGTGCTGGCAATTGCCGATGCGCACGAGCATATCTATGCATCAGTGGGTGTGCACCCAGAGTATGCGGACCATCGTGAGCCCGATGTGGACACGCTGTGCCAGCTTGGGCAACATCCCAAAGTATTGGCGATTGGTGAGACAGGTCTGGATTACCACTGGCACAAGGATCAACCGGAATGGCAGCGCGAGCGCTTCCGTGTTCATATCCGCGCGGCCAAAGCCCTCAATAAACCGCTGGTGATTCATACCCGGGAAGCCGCCGAAGACACCTTGCGTATTCTGCGCGAGGAAGGTGCCGGTGTGGTTGGTGGCATTCTGCATTGCTTCACGGAATCGTTTGCGGTGGCGGAACAGGCCATGGCCATGGGCTTTTATATTTCGCTCTCCGGCATTGTCAGCTTCAAGAAGGCAGAACAGGTCCATGATGTTGCCCGTCGAGTCCCGCTGGACCGCTTGCTGATCGAGACAGACGCGCCGTATCTGGCACCTGTGCCGTATCGTGGCAAACCGAATGAACCGGCGTATGTGCGCTACGTGGCGGAAGCTATTGCTGATCTGCGTCAGATTTCATATGCCGAGGTTGCTGCAGCGACCAGTCGTAACTTCCTGACGCTTTTTCCGGCAGCTATGCCGGTGCTGGAGCCGCGTCTGGGTCTAAAGGGCTAGATGGATTGATCGCAATGATTAAAAAGACGTTGTGTGGCTGTCTCCTTGTTCTGTCTCAGCTGGTTTGGGCTGCCCCCACCATCGACGATATGGTGATGGCCGCCAAGAAGGATGACCCGGCAACGCTGCGCGAGGGTCTGAAGGCTGGGTTTAATCCGAACTACGCAGATAAGGATGGCAATACGCTATTGATCCATGCCGCGGCTAATATGAGCCCGGCTGCAGCGGGCGTGCTATTGCAAGGGGGGGCCGACCCCGCCTTACGCAATAAGGTCGGCGATGATGCGCTGAACTACGCGGCGCTCAAGGGAAGTTTACCGATTGTGCAGCAACTGCTGGCACGTGGTGTGCCTGTGACACGTCGTCAGGGATGGCAACCGCTGACCTATGCGGTGTTCGGTAAGCAATTACCGGTTTTCAACGCGCTGATGGAGAAGGGCGCGGAGCCGAATGCGGTTAACCCCAATGGTGCAACGGCGTTGATGTTTGCTGCAGAGCAGGGGCAGGAAGACATGGTTGATCGGCTTTTGGCTGCGGGTGCTGATCCGACCTGGACGCGTAATGGCGAGAGTGCTGTTGATTGGGCCCTGAAAACCCAGAATACGGATATTGCCGAGAAAATTATGAAGGCCCAAGCTCAGGTTGGGTTAGCTCATTCTGAAGCGTTAAAAGATCCGGAAGAAGATATGGCTGATACCGATAGTGTGAAGACAGGCCAATGATGGCGTGTCGACAACGTGGGCTAGGTTTCATACGTGAACTCGGATGGACCAGCCTATTGTTTATGGCGGCAGGCAATGTCTCTGCAGAAGGCCCGGCGCCTTTGGTTGTGTCTAAGCCGAGCGTCTCTTCGCAGACGCATATTCGCGTGTACTTTACGCCCGGCGATTCGGCCGAGGCGGCCATTGTTGATCAGTTGCTCGGCGCCAAAGACTCGATCTTGGTTCAGGCCTATTCATTCACCAACCCAGCAATAGCCTCGGCGCTGGTGGGGGCACGGGAGCGCGGTGTGAAGGTGGTGATGTTGCTCGATAAAAGCCATCGAACGCAGAAGTATTCAGCGGCAGATTTTACGACCCATGGTGGAGTAGAAACCCTCATCGATGATCGGCATGCGATTGCCCACAATAAAATCATGATTATTGATGGGCAGGTTGTGATTACCGGTAGCTATAACTTCACGAAAGCTGCAGAAAAGAGCAATGCGGAAAATCTTGTGATTATCGAGTCACCTGAAGTGGCTGCTAAGTATCTGCAAAACTGGCAAAAACACCACCGGCATTCCCAACCGTACCGAAGGCCCTGATGCTGACGTGTCGGGTATTCAAATAAATAACGCGCCCAAAGGCGCGTTATTCGTGTGGCAAGGTGCCGTTGATCAGGCAACAACAGCCGCAATCGCGTCAGCGACTGCATCAATGTTTTTGCTGTTCAATGCAGCCAAACAGATACGACCGGTCGATACGGCATAGATGCCATACTTGTCGCGCAGCACGTCCACTTGCTCGGCGGTTAGGCCCGTGTAGGAGAACATGCCACGTTGCTGGATCACAAAGCTAAAGTCCTGCTTCACCCCCTTGGCCTTGAGTTTCTCGACCAGAGCAATCCGCATGGCACGGATACGCTCACGCATCTCGGCCAGTTCCTTTTCCCACATGACGCGCAGTTCCGGGCTGGTCAGCACGGCAGCAACGATGGCTGCACCATGGGTTGGCGGGTTGGAATAGTTGGTACGGATCACACGCTTCAGTTGTGACATGACACGGGCCGATTCGTCAGCCGATTCCGTAACGATCGATAGGGCGCCAACGCGCTCGCCATAGAGCGAGAAGGATTTCGAGAACGACGACGAGACCAGGAACTGCAGGCCCGAATGGGCAAATTTGTCCAGAACGATGGCATCCGGTTGGATACCTTCGGCAAAGCCCTGATAAGCCATGTCGAGAAATGCAATCAGACCCTTGGCACGGATGACTTCGATGACCTGATCCCATTGCTCATTGTTGAGGTCGGCACCGGTGGGGTTGTGGCAGCAGGCGTGCAGGAGGACGATGGCATCCTTCGGCATGGCATTGAGGTCTGCCAGCATGCCGTCGAAGTTGACGCCACGGGTGGTCGCATCATAGTAGCGGTAGGTCTTGACCGGGAAATCGGCGGCCTCAAACAAAGCGCGATGGTTTTCCCAGGAAGGGTCGCTGATGTAAACGGTGGCATTGGGTACCAGGCGTTTCAGATAGTCAGCGCCGATTTTCAGAGCCCCGGTACCGCCGATGGCTTGAGCCGTTACGACGCGCTTGTCACGCAGGAGCTGGGTATCATGGCCGAAGAGCAGTGCTTGCACGGCCTGGTCATAGGCGGCCGAACCTTCGATCGGCTGGTAACCGCGCGCCGGCGGATTTTTCATGCGGGCTTCTTCAGCGGCACGGACAGCCTTGAGAAGGGGCAGTTTGCCCTCATCATCGTAGTAGACACCAACGCCTAGGTTGACCTTGGTTGCACGGGTGTCCGCGTTGAAGGCTTCGGTCAGGCCGAGAATCGGGTCGCGCGGTGCGAGCGCGACATCAGCAAAAATCGAGGTCATAACAACAACTCCGGGTGGCGCCGGTTCAACGGCGTGGAGAAATGGGAAATGTGGCGTTACACTGTGCTCTACGGCACTTATAACCTGAAAATTCTAACATGGCATAACGTTTCTATGCCGTTGAATGTGCTGGAATAGAGAACTGATTCATGATATCTGAAACCCCTTGCATTGCCGAACTGGTATCCGCCTCGCACGCCGACCTGGTGACCTTTGAAGGCAGCCCGTTCCGGTTACATCAGCCGTTTCCGCCCGCCGGCGACCAGCCAACGGCTATTGCCCAGCTGGTGGATGGTCTGGAGAGCGGGTTGTCGTTTCAGACCTTGCTGGGGGTGACGGGGTCGGGTAAGACCTACACGATGGCTAATGTGATTGCCCGTTCGGGTCGGCCTGCCTTGGTGCTGGCACCCAACAAGACGCTCGCGGCGCAGCTGTATGCCGAGTTCAAGGAGTTTTTTCCGGAGAATGCGGTCGAGTATTTTGTGTCGTACTACGATTACTACCAGCCGGAGGCCTATGTGCCGAGTCGGGATCTTTTTATCGAAAAGGACTCCTCGATTAATGAGCACATCGAGCAGATGCGGCTGTCGGCGACCAAAAGCCTGATCGAACGGAATGACTGCATCATCGTGGCAACGGTGTCGTGTATTTACGGGATTGGTGATCGGGATGAGTATCACCAGATGATCATGCACGTGCGGGAGGGCGATAAAGTCGCCCAGCGCGATCTGCTGAAGCGTCTGGCCGAGATGCAGTACACCCGTAATGAAATGGATTTCCAACGTGGCACCTTCCGCGTGCGCGGCGATGTCATTGATGTCTTTCCCGCAGAACATGCCGAGCATGCTCTGCGGATAGAACTCTTTGATGACGAGATCGAGCGGCTGCAGCTGTTTGACCCGCTCACTGGTGGGATTCGCCAACGCCTTTCACGCTTTACGGTGTATCCGTCGAGCCACTATGTCACGCCGCGTGCCACCGTGTTGCGAGCCGTGGAAGCCATTAAAGAAGAGCTGAATGTGCAGCGGGCCGCCTTTCTGGCTGATGCCAAGCTGGTTGAAGCGCAACGGATCGAGCAACGCACTAAATTTGATCTGGAAATGCTGACCGAGGTCGGCTTTTGCAAGGGTATTGAAAACTACTCTCGGCATTTGTCTGGGCGTCAGGCGGGTGATCCGCCGCCCACTCTGATTGATTATTTACCGGCAGACGCCTTGCTTTTTATTGATGAATCCCATGTGGCGATTGGTCAGGTGGGTGGCATGTACCGGGGTGATCGTTCTCGTAAGGAGAATCTGGTCAATTACGGTTTCCGTTTGCCGTCCGCGCTCGATAACCGACCGTTAAAGTTTGACGAGTTCGAGCAACGGATGCGTCAGACCATTTTCGTGACGGCTACACCTGCAGATTATGAGAAGCAATATTCCAGCCAGGTGGTCGAGCAAGTCGTGCGGCCTACCGGTTTGGTGGATCCCGTGGTTGAGGTCCGGCCGGCCTCGAGCCAGGTGGATGATCTGCTCGGAGAGATTCGTAAACGGGTGGCTGTAGACGAGCGGGTTCTGGTGACCACGCTGACCAAGCGCATGTCCGAAGATCTAACGGACTATCTGACCGAAAATGGCATCAAGGTACGTTACCTGCACTCGGATATCGATACCGTGGAGCGCGTTGAAATCATTCGGGATCTGCGTCTGGGGGTATTCAATGTGGTCGTCGGGATCAATCTGCTACGCGAGGGATTGGATATCCCCGAAGTGTCGCTGGTGGCGATTCTAGATGCCGATAAGGAAGGCTTCTTGCGTTCGGAGACTTCTCTGATTCAGACCATTGGTCGTGCTGCGCGGCATCTCAATGGGACGGCGATACTCTATGCCGACAAGATCACGGGATCCATGCGGCGAGCAATGGATGAAACAGAGCGGCGTCGGCACAAGCAGTTGGCGTTTAACGAGGCGCACGGGATTGTGCCGCGTGGCGTGAAGAAACGGATCAAAGACATTATTGATGGCGTGTATGCGACGGGCTATTCGGAATCCGGTGAGGCGGTGTCTGAACGTAAAGCAGCCCAAACCCGCAAGCATTACGAAGCCATGTCGGAAAAGCAGGTGGCAGCAGAAATTCGCAAGCTGGAGCAGGCCATGCAACAGCATGCCAAGAATCTGGAATTTGAAGCCGCCGGCCGTGTCCGTGATCAGTTGTTCCGCCTTAAGGAGCAGCTCTTTGGCGTCTCATTAAAGCCAACCGTTTAGAACTTGCGCATGATGCTGCAAATGTCGGTACCAATCCCGCTGGCCAGATATTGGGCGGTGCCTTTAGCGGCCTGGGAAAGTTCCTGAATCCGTTCAGGTTCACTGGCCGAGAATTTGTTCAGGGTCACGGAACCGGTTTTACCGGTATTGTCTGAATAACGACCAATCTGTCGCAGGCGCCGTGTTTCGTAGACGCGTACATAGGCAGCCCCTTCCAGCGTGTTATCTGTCAGACCATTTTTGACCTGAATTGACGTCATCCCGGCTTGCAGGAAAAAACGGTAGGGCGCGGCATACTGCGGAAAATCGGCCGGTAGATTCAGGTTACTTTGAAACCAGGTTGCTTTATCCGTATCGAGGGCTTGGGGATAAATCACGGCATCAATGCCACAGTTGTTCAGCTGTTCGGCGATCCGGTTGGAGAAATAGACAGGTAGGTTTGCTGCGCTGACCGCCTGAACCACATCCTGACGATTTTCTTTAAGCGTTGCCGAAGCCTCTGCTTGTGAAGCGACGTGACTGCCAGTCGTTGACCCTGCCAGACTACCGGCTAATCCGGCAATGGGTCCAACGACCATGCTACCCAGAATGCCCCCGGCGGTACTGGTCTTGTCCGAGATCACACTGGTGGTGATGGCACCACTCGGAATAATCAAAACACGGAACGTGGCTTTTTTAGGCGCTGATCTCGGTGCCGTGTCGACAACGTCAGCAACCTGACCCGACTGGTTGATTTTTAATGGGCCGGAAGTGCATGCGGTGAGGCAGAGTAGGAGCAGGGCATGTAGATAGAAGGGTTTGTGCATGAATAGAGAGGCCTGGCCGTTTGTCGATCCGGTGCAATTCTGACTTAATTATGGAACAATGGCATCAGGAACGTTTGCAAGCGCACATTGAGATGCGATGCACGACCTAGCGTCAGGCGCTGGTGTTGGTGCGTTCAGGAGGGGGAGAGGTATGACCAGAGTACTGTTCGTTTGCATGGGCAATATCTGCCGTTCGCCGACTGCAGAAGCTGTTTTTCGCAGGCTGGCGGCACAGCGGGGTTTGCTGGGTGAGCTTGAAATCGATTCGGCGGGAACGCATGGTTACCATGTCGGCGAATCACCTGATGCGCGTACCCAACGAGCTGCTGCCGAACGTAAGTATGACTTGTCATTGATTCGTGCACGAAAAGTGGCGCCCGAGGATCTGGAGTATTTCGATCTGGTGCTGGCGATGGACCGCAGTAATCTCGAATCCTTGCGAAAGTTGTGTCCGGCAAACCGCTTGCATCGACTCAAGCTCTTCATGAGTTATGCCCGCCAGTTTGATGATGATGAAGTCCCCGACCCGTACTATGGCCTTGCGCATGATTTTGATCTGGTGCTCGATATGATCGAGGACGCTGCTGAAGGCTTGCTGGATAGTATTTTGCGCGAACGTGGCGATCGAGAGCCCACCAAAACAACAGCCCGGGCTAAAGTAAGTTAAGGCCTTAACCAAACAGCGGATGAAAAAAACCGCGCATCGAATTGCGCGGTTTTTTATTACGTCAAGCAGGGATTACTCCTTGCGGGTTTCTACCATTTGTAACGGTTCGTCAACGACCACCGGCTTGGCCCGAGGGGTACGAGGTTTTCTGACGGGCTTTTCTGTTGGCGTAGCAGCAACTGCGGCACGTTTTTCCGGGCTGGTTTCAACCATCTGTAAGCCAATAGCTTCCAGAGCGACCGTTGAAGGCACCGACGGTACAGCGACTGCTGCCGGCTTTTCGACCACTTGCGCGACAGCCACTTCGGTAACTTCAATTGCGGGTGCGACGACCGGCGCAGCCTCGGCAACCGGTGTGGCTACAGGTGCTGCAGGTATTTCCACAGCGGGTGCCGCAACTTCAGCATAGACAGGGGTCCGTGCTGATGTTTCGGTGACAACGACGGTCGCCTCAGTCACGATGAGCGGTGCGGCAGTTGCTGGAGCAGCGGTATCGCTGACGTCATTCGTGCTATCACTGTTGTTACTGTCGTTGCTCTGGCGATC
>JACCDV010909386.1_pt1 | contig 15386 bp, 10 predicted proteins | sample 7446131 | NCBI WGS metagenome assembly JACCDV01 (sample SAMN15323448, study PRJNA562643) | freshwater metagenome | isolation source: river surface water | place: USA:Blue River Watershed | collected 2017-08-17 | reverse complement strand
GAGAAACCGCATGGAAACGCACCAGGGCCGTAGGGCCTCAGCACATTTGTTCGGGGTTGGGGCTGTTTTGCAGCCACTCGCGCGTGGTGTCCAGGACGCTGCGCGCCGCATGTTGGGTGAAAGCACAAACGGTGCGGTGCAGGGCTGGCGTCAGGTCCAGGCCTTGCAAAGCAGGGCGTGCCTGGCGCAAAGCCGTGGCAGCAGGGGTTCGGCCAAGGCCGCTGCAAAAAGGGTGTGTCGGGGGCGAAGCGACATGGGCGCCCGTGCGGGTAGGAGTCAGAGGAATCAAAATCAATCGAGTCGCCAACCATCCAGGGGCTGACGCAGAGCGGTGAGAAAAATGCCGTGGCCTGCAGCTCAAGCGGTCACGGTGTTCGAAGTCAATCGATGCCGAAGCAGACGCCCGGTGGGCCATCTGCGTGTTGTTCATGCTGGTGGTGCAGAACAGGCCGTTAATATATTTCCAAATAAAATAAAAGTCAAATTTTTTATTTCCAAAAGTTTTAAATGGGTCAAAGCCCGTTCACCACGTGGCGCACCAACAGGGCCGACAGCACCCACATGGTCAGGCCGATCAGCGCATCCAGCAATTGCCAGGCGCGGGGGCGGGCAAACCAGGGGGCCAGCCAACGGGCCCCAAAGCCCAAGGCGCTGAACCACAACAGACTGGCTGCACTGGCCCCGGCCGCAAACCAGCCCTGCAAAGGCGCGGGCTGCTGCGCGCCGATGCTGCCCACCAGCAGCACCGTGTCCAGGTACACATGCGGGTTGAGCAAGGTAAAGCCCGCCGCTTGCGCCAGCGCTGCACCCCGGCTCAAGCCTTGCCCCACGCTCGTCACATCCAGCGAACTGATCTGCCGCGCCCTTTGCAGCGCCCGCCAGCCATAGACCGCCAAAAACGCCGCACCGCCCAAAGCCAGACCCCGCGCCAGCATGGGCCTGTCGCCCAGCGCCTGCGCCATGCCGAACACGCCCGCCGTGATCAGCACCGCATCGGCCACCGCGCAAAAGGCCACCACGCTGCCCACATGCTCACGGCGCAAGCCCTGGCGCAAGACAAACGCATTTTGTGCCCCAATGGCCACGATCAGGCCCAGGCTCAAAAACAGGCCTTGGGCAAAGACAGGCCAAGCCCATCCAACACTTGTTTGCACACCCATGCGATGCACGCCTCAGAGCGCGAAATGATTCAAAAGAGGAAGATTGTGCCTGGTTTGACTGGCTGTGATGGGACGGATGCACTGGCGGAAATGGTGGATTTATTTAGTAACTAATGCTCTATCATCAAAGAGTAAAACATGGATCATCTCGCGGTACCGTCTTCTTTTTTGGTCACCTATGAAATTTGTCAGTAATGCTGGAACCGACCGAGTTCTGGACTTCTTGCGGCCAGGTTTGCAGGCCAACCACCAGCTCGACATGGCATCGCCATCGTTTTCGCTGTTCGCTTTCTCAGAAGTCCTGACTGCCTTTCCTCTGCTGTCCCGTTCTCGATTGGTCATTCCGCCAGTCACTGCTAACGCCACAACCGGTATCGAGGGCGTTCAGTTGGGTTTGCTGGGCTCCGCATCTGACCGTGCCGCACGTAACAAACTCCAAGCACCATGGCTGGCGCGTCAGTTGGCCGCATGGACGCAAGACAAAACAGATATTCGCCATTCTTTAGGCCCAATTCCGCAAGGCACCGTGGTCATGCGCGATGCAGAGGGCCAGGCCCTGCAAGCGGCCCTGGGCTCATTTGCATTCAGCAGCGAAGGCTTGGGCATCACGCCCGGCAACCCGCTCAGCCTTATTCAGGCGTCTGAAACGCCCGCAGAAGCCCAAATGCTCAGCCAGTGGTTTGACCTGCAATGGACCAGTTTGCAAGACCAAGTCGAGGCCAAGGCGGCATTTCTCGATGCCGTCAAAGCCATCAGTACCCCACGCGACGCGACCAGCATTTACAACTTGATCTTGCAAAACCTTTTTGCGAGTCAAGGTGAAGGTTTGGACGAGGAGCGCATTGTCAAATCGGCCACGGGCATTCGCAACACCATTGTCTGGAACAAGCTCTACAAATTTCAACGCGACGGTGTGGTGGGTGCCATCGACAAGCTCGAACGCTTTGGCGGCTGCATCATTGCCGACAGCGTGGGCTTGGGCAAAACCTTTGAAGCCCTGGCCATCATCAAGTACCACGAGTTACGTAATGACCGCGTGCTGGTGCTGTGCCCCAAACGCCTGCGTGACAACTGGACGCTCTACAAAGCCAACGACCGCCGCAACATGTTGGCCCCCGACAGGCTCAACTTCGACGTGCTGAACCACACCGATTTGTCTCGGGACAACGGTTTTTCGGGTGACATTGACCTGAGCAACGTCAACTGGGGTAACTACGACCTGGTGGTCATTGATGAGTCGCACAACTTCCGCAACAAGGCCGCCAACAAAGGCCGTGAAACGCGCTATGACCGGCTCATGCGCAAGATCATCCGAGAGGGCGTTAAGACGCGCGTGCTCATGCTCTCGGCCACGCCGGTGAACAACCGGCTCAACGACCTGAAAAACCAAATCGCCTTCATCACCGAAGGGGACGACACAGCCTTGTTCGAGCACGGCATATCCAGTATTGAAAGCACCACACGCCGCGCCCAAAAATCATTCAACCGTTGGCTTGATTTGCCGCCTGAAGAAAAAACACCCGGCAAGCTGGTGGACATGCTCGGGTTTGATTACTTTGCATTGCTCGATCACCTGACGATTGCCCGTTCGCGCCGCCACATCGAAAAATATTACGGCACCGCCGAGACCGGGCGCTTTCCTAATCGCTTGCCCCCCATCAACATCAAAGCCGATGTGGACCGTGCAGGCGAATTTCGCTCCATCAGCGAAATTAACCTTGAAATTCGTCGCCTCAACCTGGCCGCCTATGCGCCCATGCGCTACTTGCTGCCGCACAAGCAAGAGGCTTACGATGACAAATACAGCACGCAAATTCGCGGTGGCGAAAGCATGTTCCGCCAAACTGACCGAGAAGAAAGCCTGATTCACCTCTTGCGTGTCAACGTGCTCAAGCGCATGGAAAGCTCGGTGTCCTCCTTTGCGCTCACCGTACGCCGTCAGTTGCAAGATGTAGAAGCCACACTGGCCAAAATTGAGGCGCACAGCGAGTCGTTTGAAGAGCTGGACATTGCCGATGTGGATATGGAAGACCCCGCCTTTGAAGCCCTGCTGGTGGGCCGCAAAGTCAAGATTTTGCTAGGCGACATGGATCTGCTGCGCTGGAAGAGTGACCTGACTGAAGACCGCAACCGCTTGGCCATCCTCAGTGCGGCTGCTGAACAAGTGGGCGCGGCGCGAGACGACAAGCTCGATAAATTGCGCGAAATGATCGCGGGAAAATGCCGCAACCCCATCAATACAGGCAACCGCAAGATCATCATCTTCACGGCCTTTGCCGACACCGCCAAATACCTTTATGACCAATTGGCCGATTGGGCAAAGGCAGATTGGGGTCTGCAAACCGCACTGGTCACGGGTGCAGGCCGCAACCAAACTACGCTGCCCCAGCTCAAGCGCGACCTCACCAGTATCTTGACGGCGTTTTCGCCCCGCTCCAAAGAGCGGCCCGCAGAGTTGGCCACCGATGGAGAGTTGGACTTGCTCATTGCCACCGATTGCATCAGCGAAGGTCAAAACCTGCAAGACTGCGACTGGCTCATCAACTACGACATCCACTGGAACCCCGTTCGCATCATCCAGCGCTTTGGCCGGATTGACCGAATTGGCTCGGTTAACAGCAGCATCCAGCTGGTCAACTTCTGGCCCAACATGGCGCTGGACGAATACATCAACCTGGAGCAACGCGTTAGCGGCCGCATGGTGCTGCTCGACATATCGGCCACTGGCGAAGAAAACATCATCGAGCAGCAATCGGGCAACCCGATGAACGACCTCGAATATCGACGCAACCAGTTGCTCAAACTGCAAGAAACCGTCATCGACCTTGAAGACCTGTCCAGCGGCGTGGCCATCACCGATCTGACGCTGACCGACTTCCGCATTGACCTGGCCGAATTTGGCAAAGCCCACCCTGGCCAGCTGCAAAGCCTGCCGCTGGGTTGTTTTGCCGTGGTCACCAGTCAGGACGCGGACATTGCCCCCGGCATCCTCTTTTGCTTGCGAGCCGAAGGGGCCACTGCGCAAAAAGGCATTGACCCCAGTTACCCGCTGGCACCGCACTATCTGGTGCATGTGGGGCAAGACGGCGAAGTCGTGTTGCCCTATACCCAAGCCAAGCGCATGCTGGATTGGCTTAAGCGCCTGAGCCTGGGCCGTGACCTGCCCGATGTGCAAGCCTCCAAGGCCTGGGACAAAACCACCCGACATGGCGAAGACATGCGCCACGCCCAACAACTTCTGGCCGCTGCGGTGGCCTCGGTTGCGGGCAAATCGGCCGAGCGTGCCGTGGCCAGCCTGTTCACGCCGGGCGGCACCCACGCCATGAAAGGCGAGTTCGCAGGCGTTAATGACTTTGAGGTGTTGGCCTATTTGGTGGTCTTGCCCGCTGCGCCAGCAGTCCCTTTGGCATGAACGCAAAAGACCTGTTTGCAGCCCTAGGGCTGCCCTCGGCTGCTTGGGTAGAGCAACGCGTGCCCAAAAAGCTGCTGACCGAACACAGTGCCATTACCGCCAGCGACCGCAAGCTCATTCAAGACCAGGTGGATGAAGTGGAATGGCTGGCCGCCATCAAGCCCAGCAACGCAGGCGTGCCCACCTATGAAGACGCCCAGCGCAGCTACCTTGAGTTGGCGGTAATTTCTATTACCCTGCGGCAAGCCACTGCCAGCCAAATGCAACGTGTGGCCGAGCTGCTGCACCGAGCAGTGCCTTACCCAGTAATGCTGATACTGGATGCAGAGCAAACCTTGGCCATGTCCATGGCGCACATCCGGTGGGCGCAGCAAGAGGCCGACAAAATCGTGCTGGATGGCGATGTTTTGATGACAACCATTTCGGCCGATCAAGCCCCTAGTGATGCGCAAAGCGGATTCCTCGCTGCCTTGCCCCTTTACAAGCAAACCCGCACACATTTGCATGCGTTGGTGCAAAGCTGGATGGACTCACTCAGCGCCTGGCAAGCAGTGGCCATCACCGGGCAGTTTGTGCCCAGCACCTCGCTCGAAGCGGCTGCCAACCGTCGAGAAGCCTTGCGTCAGTGTCTGGCCTTGGATATCAAAATCAGCCAATTGCGCACGCAGGCCAACAAAGAAAAACAAATGGCGCGCCAGGTGGCGGCAAATATTGAAATTAAGCGGCTCATGATCGAGCGGCAAAAAATAACAACGAGTCTCTAAGGGAAAAAATGAAAGCCATCGAAGCGAATTTGCTCACGTTCTTGCACAAGTCACCGCAATTTGCGATACCCATTTATCAACGCAACTACTCTTGGACCGTCACGCAATGCCGACAGCTCTGGACTGATTTGCTGCGTGCTGGTCGGAACGATGACATCAAGGCCCATTTCATTGGGTCAGTCGTTTACGTAAAACGAGGGCAAGACAACGTGGTCGTGCAAGAGCCTTTGATGGTGATTGATGGACAACAACGTTTGACCACCAGTACGTTGTTGATCGCCGCTCTGGCCAAGCACTTTGAACTCACAGGTATCGAAAATTTATTGGGCGCATTTTCTGCAAAAAAGTTACGCAACAATTACCTCATCAACCCTGATGAAGAGGGTGACCGTTATTACAAGCTGATTTTGTCTGAGACGGACAAAGACACGTTGCTGGCCATTTTGAAAGACTCAGCTCGGCCAGAAGATGCCAGCAATCGTATCGCTGAAAACTACAAATTTTTTCAGGACCTGATCGAGTCCCACCACAGCGAGCTGGAGGCCATTTGCCAAGGCCTTGCCAAGTTGATGATCGTGGACGTCTCGCTGGATCGCACACAAGACAATCCTCAGCTGATTTTTGAAAGCATGAACTCCACGGGTTTGGAGTTGAGTCAAGCCGACTTGATTCGCAACTACATCCTGATGGGGCTTGAGCCAAAGCTCCAGACGGACCTGTATAAAACATATTGGCGTCCGATGGAAAAAGCCTTTGGGCAAACCGCCTATGGGGTGCATTTCGATCCCTTCATGCGCCACTACTTGACGGCAAAGACTGGTGAAATTCCCAACGTACGCGAGGTCTACAGCGCTTTTAAAGGTTTTGCGCCACGTTTTAAAGGCGACACTCAAAATTTGGTGGCAGACATCCATGCCTTTGCCTCTTATTACTGTGCCATTGCATTGGGTGCAGAAACTGTACCGACCCTGAAACAAGCTTTTCATGATTTGCGTGAGCTGAGGGTCGATGTGTCTTATCCGTTTCTGTTGGAGGTTTATCACGACTTCAAAGAAGGTCGGCTCAGTGTGGATGAAGTCGTTCAGGTGGTGCGACTTGTCGAGAGTTATGTATTCCGTCGTGTCATTTGCGCCATACCTACCAATTCCTTGAATAAAACCTTTGCTGGGTTGGGCAAAAAACTTAAAAAAGATCGTTACCTGGAAAGTGTCCAAGCGGCCTTTATGTTGCTGCCTTCATACAGACGCCTGCCAAGCGATGATGAGTTTTTACGGGATATTCAAGTTCGAGATCTGTACAGCTTCCGCAGCCGCAGCTACTGGTTGCGTCGTTTAGAAAATCACGGACGCAAGGAGCGGGTCATGGTGGAGGACTACACCATCGAACACATACTTCCCCAAAATGAAATGCTGTCCAAAGCATGGCAAACCGAACTGGGCGAAGACTGGCAGCGTATCCAGCAAGCGTATTTGCACACGCTGGGCAACTTGACTTTGACCGGGTACAACAGCGAATACAGTGATCGTCCCTTTGCCTACAAGCGCGACCAGGTCACAGACAAGGATGGGCATCCAGTTGGTCTCAAGCACAGCCCGCTGCGACTGAATTTGGGGCTTGGCACGGTGGCCGAGTGGAACGAAGAGGCCATCAGAGCACGCGCTAACCGCCTGGCCAATGAAGCCTTGAAAGTCTGGACGATGCCGAATTTGTCAAAAGACGTGCTCAATGCGTATCGGAACGACAGTGTCAAATCGACCCAGCAATACGGCATCGAACATCATCCCCATTTGGCCGTCAGCCCTGTGCGTGAAATTTTCCAAGCACTGCGCCAAGCTATTCAAGACCTGGACGCATGTGTCACGGAAGAGTTTTTGAAACTGTACGTGGCCTACAAGGCAGAAACCAATTTTGTTGATGTCATTCCGCAAGCCAAACGATTGTTGTTGGTGCTCAATGTCAGCATCGCCGACATTGAAGACCCCAAAGGACTTTGCCGCGATATTTCTGGCATTGGGCGTTGGGGCAATGGAGACGTGGAAGTGGGCCTAGGCAGCTTGGACGAGTTGCCCTACGTGATGAGCTTGGTGCGCCAGTCTTTTGAGCACCAAATGGGTGGCCTGCAGGACATCTGATCTGTGCACAATCCCATGCATTGCCCAAATATCGCTAAAGAAATCCAATGAGCATTCAAAAAATCGAAGCCCAATCCCCCGAAGCGCAAAGCGCTGACTTGTTGGCGGACAACATTGCCAAGTTGCGGGCCTTGTTCCCTGAGCTGGTCACCGAAACCTTCAAGGGCGGTAAGCCCGAGACCGTGATCAATGTGGACGTGCTCAAGACTTTGGTGGGCGATGCCACCGCCACCGATGCGGACGAAAAGTATGGCCTGACCTGGCACGGCAAACGCCGCGCCCGCCAACTGGCCCTCACGCCCAGCACCGGCACCTTGCGCCCGTGCCCGGACGAGAGCGTGGACTGGGACAGCACGCAAAACCTGATGATCGAGGGCGACAACCTGGAAGTGCTCAAGCTTTTGCAAAAGAGCTATGCGGGCAAGGTCAAGTTGATTTACATCGACCCGCCCTACAACACAGGCAAAGACTTTGTGTACTCCGATAACTTTCAGGACAACATCAAAAACTATTTGGAGTTGACCGGACAGGTGGAAGGCGGCGCCAAGATCAGCAGCAACACCGAAGCCAGCGGGCGGTTTCACACTGACTGGTTGAACATGATGTATCCGCGGTTGAAGTTGGCTCGGAATTTATTGCGTGAAGATGGGCTTATTTTTATTAGTTTGGATGACAGTGAAATTGCGGCAGCTAGAAAAATGTGCGATGAGGTTTTCGGTGAGGAAAACTTCGTTGATTGCATGATTTGGAAGAAGCGTTATGGCGGTGGTGCCAAGGAAAAATATTTAGTTACGTTGCATGAATACGTTCTTGTGTATGCAAGATCACTTGATGAAATCCCAGAAATAGAAGTGCCTTTGAGTGAGTCATCTGTAGAACGTTATTACACCTTGCGCGATGAGTTTTTTGAGGAGCGTGGACCTTATAGAACGCATCCACTGGAGGCGATGAAAAGCTTTGAAGATCGGCCTAATTTGTGTTTTCCCATACCTGCACCGGATGGGAGTCTTCTAACGCCCAAACGCCAATGGCGATGGAGTAAAGAGCGAATGCAAGAGGCATTGGAGCGGGGTGAAGTTGCATTTAACAAAAGCAAAGATGGTTCTTGGAGTGCCAGCTCAAAACAATATTTAAAAGATTCCGACGGCGAAACACGCTCTGCAAAAGCTTTTTCAATTATTGAAGGCATTTATACGCAAATGGGAACAGCTGAGACAGTTGAAATGTTCGGCGATGCGAGGGTGTTTTCCTTTCCGAAGCCAACAGCGTTTGTTCAAAGGTTGGTTGAAGTTGCAACAAGTCAAGATCCGGACGCATTGGTGATCGATTTTTTTGCTGGCTCAGGCACAACTGGACATGCCGTTTTTAGTCAAAATTGCACTGATAGCGGTAAGCGGAAATTTATTTTGATTCAGCTTCCTGAGCCGTTAAGCACAGACAATAGAGAGCAAGAAACTGCTGCAAATTACTGTGACCAATTAGGTAGGCCACGCCGGATATCTGAGCTAACCAAAGAACGCCTCCGCCGCGCAGGTGCCAAAGTTAAGGCCGACAATCCCATGTATTCAGGCGACACCGGCTTTCGCGTGTTCAAGCTCGACACCTCCAACATTCGCGCCTGGCAACCCAGCGGCAATTTGGCCCAAGACTTGGTGGACCACATGAGCCACTTGAGCGAAGGCCGCAGCAACGACGATGTGTTGTACGAGCTGTTGCTCAAGCTGGGTCTGGATTTGTGCGTGCCCATGGAGCAGCGCAGCATCGCTGGCAAAACCGTGCACAGCATTGGCGGCGGTACGCTCATGGCCTGCCTGGACGACAGCCTCAGCGCGCAAGACGCCGAAGCGCTGGCACTGGGCATGGCCGACTGGCGCGCTGAGCAACAAACCGCTGGCGACACCACCGCCGTGTTCCGTGACAGCGCGTTTGAAAACGATGTGGCTAAGAGCAATCTGGCCGCCATCTTGGCGCAGCATGGCGTGGCACAGGTGCGGAGCTTGTAAATTGCACGGTATGCCTATGCAAGCTCATTTCGCTCTTTGGACGTCAGTCCAGGCGGCATGTTCCCGAAAATCACTTCGGGAACATCGGCTGATATGTGTCTTGCACTTTTGTGATGGAGGCGTTAAGCATGTCCATGCCAGATCATCCTAAGATTTATCACATCTGCCATGTGGACCGCCTGCCCTCGATTGTGGCCAGTGGGGGACTACTTTCGGATGCTTTCTTGATGCAATCGCCTTTGCCGGGGACTGTGATTGGCATGAATCACATCAAGCAGCGCAGGCTGACGGAGCTTCGTCTGAACAGTCACCCCCAGCTCTTTGTGGGGCAGTGTGTGCCGTTCTACTTTTGCCCCCGGTCGGTCATGCTTTATTTGATCCACAAGGGGAGCACAGACTTGGCTTATCAGGGTGGTCAAGGGGCGATAATCCATTTGGAAGCTGACTTGCGTGCCGCGGTTGATTGGGCCAGCTCACAAGGTCGACGCTGGGCTTTTACCTTGTCTAATGCGGGTGCGCGGTATTTTGAAGACCGTGCCCATTGGGCACAGTTGGGTGAAGTGGATTGGGACGCTGTGCAGTCTCGGCAGTGGCAAAAGTGCAAAGAGGGTAAGCAGGCCGAATTTCTTTTAGAGCAAAGCTTTCCGTGGCACTTGGTCGAAAAAATAGGGGTGCATTCTGTGGCGGTGCATGGCCAAGTGGCCCATGCGTTGCCAGCACAAGGGCACAGGCCTTTGGTGCAGATTCAACCCGATTGGTATTACTGAAAGCGTGTCAACATGATTGAACTGACCACTGGTGACATTTTGAAAGATGACTCTGAGGCCATCGTCAACACAGTGAACTGTGTCGGGGTGATGGGCAGGGGCATTGCGTTGCAATTTAAGAATGCTTGGCCAGAGAACTTCAAGGCTTACGAGCAGGCTTGTTTGCGTGAAGAGGTCCAACCGGGCCGCATGTTCGTGTACGACACGGGGCAATTGACTTCGCCGCGTTACATCATCAACTTTCCGACCAAGCGGCACTGGCGTGGCAAGAGCCGCATAGAGGACATAGATTCAGGCTTGGATGCCTTGGTTGCAGAGCTTCGCAGCCGTGGCATCCGCTCCGTCGCTGTTCCACCGCTGGGCAGCGGTTTGGGGGGGCTCGATTGGGCACAAGTGCGGCCCAAAATCGAGGCAGCCCTGTCGGCTTTGGACGGGGTCAAGGTTCGTATTTATGAGCCCATGAACGCCGCGCAAACACAAGCGGTCAATCGCAGCACCAATGTGCCGACCATGACGCCAGGACGCGCAGCGTTGGTTGAACTCATGAACCGTTATGCCAGTGGCTTGTTGGACCCCGCCATTACCCTGCTGGAGGTGCACAAGCTGATGTACTTCATGCAAGAAGCGGGTGAGTCTTTGCGTTTGAAATATGTCAAAGCGCCTTACGGTCCGTATGCCGAAAATTTACGGCATGTATTGCGCACGATCGAAGGCCATTTTGTGGCGGGTTATGCCGATGGCGGTGATGCGCCCGATAAGCCTTTGACGGTTGTGCCTGGTGCCGTGGAGGAGGCCAGTGAGTTTTTGGCAGCCAACGCGGATACGCGTGCACGCTTTGACCGTGTGGGCTCTTTGGTGGAAGGCTTTGAAACGCCTTTCGGCCTGGAGTTGCTGGCGACCGTGCATTGGGTGGCGAAGTATGAAAACGGTATCCATACTTTGAACGATGTGGTGACCAAAACGCATGCATGGAATGAGCGGAAAAAACATTTTTCAAAGCGCCAGATCGGTATTGCGCTGGATGTGCTGGCTGCCCAAGGCTGGATTGAGCCGGTAGCAGCATGAAACTCCACTTTGAATCTGACCTGCCGTACCAAGCCGCTGCCATTGATGCGGTGTGCGATTTGTTCCGTGGGCAAGAGGTGTGCCGTTCGGTGTTCACCGTCACCGCCCCCGCTCTGACAGCAGCAGAGGGACAGCACACCTTTGAGGGCAAGCAGTTCACCGAGAGCGGTGGCATTGGCAATGCTTTGCAGCTGGTGGTGGACGAAGAGCTGAACGAGAACCTGCAAAGCGTGCAACTGCGCAATGGCTTGCCGCCATCTGAGCCGCTCAAGGCCAAAGCGCCGTTGGACTTTACGGTCGAGATGGAAACCGGCACCGGCAAAACCTATGTGTATTTGCGCACCGCGTTTGAGCTGAATGAGCGTTATGGCTTCACCAAATTTGTGGTGGTGGTGCCATCGGTGGCCATCAAAGAGGGCGTGAACAAAACGCTGCAAATCACGCGTGAGCATTTTGAAGGGCTGTACCCAGCAGCCAAGGGCTACGAATTTTTTCAATACGACTCGGACAAACTCGGCCAGGTGCGCAACTTTGCAACCAGCCCGAACATCCAGATCATGGTCATCACGGTGGGCGCCATCAACAAGTTTGGCGACGAAGAAGCTGCGTTGGCGGAAGAGTCTGACGAGGCCAAGCGCCGTGAGAAGTCTAAAAACAAGATGTACCGCGCCAGTGAAAAAACAGGTGGCGAGCGGCCTATTGACTTGATTCGCGGCACGCGCCCGATATTGATTGTGGACGAGCCACAAAGCGTGGATGGTGGCATGGACGGCAAAGGCAAAAAGGCTTTGGCCCACATGAACCCGTTGTGCACGCTGCGCTATTCGGCCACGCATGTGGACAAGCTAAATATGGTTTATCGCTTGGATGCGGTGGACGCGTACGAGCAAAAGTTGGTTAAGCAAATTGAGGTGGCTGCAGCCAAGGTGCAAGGCGGCAGCAACAAGCCGTATGTAAAGTTGCTGACGGTCAGCAACAAGCGTGGTGTGATCACGGCCAGCATCGAAGTGGACCGTGAAAACTCGGCGGGTGCTGTGCGGCGTGAGCCCTTAACGGTGCAGGACGGTTTCGATCTGGAGCAAGAAACTGGCCGGGCTGTGTATGCTGATATGCGGGTGGGTGAAATTCGTACAGCCAAGGGCGATCAGTTCTTGGAGCTGAAGGTGCCCGGTCAAGAGATTTATTTGCGCGTGGGCGAAGCCCACGGCGATGTGGATGCTAGCGCGGTTCAGCGCGAGATGATTCGCCGCACCATCAAAGAGCACTTGGACAAAGAGATGCGCCTTCGTCCTTTGCAGGTGAAGGTGTTGAGCTTGTTCTTCATTGACGAGGTGGCCAAGTACCGCCAGTACGATGACCAAGGCAATGCCGTGAAGGGCGAATATGCCCTGATGTTTGAAGAGGAATTCAAGCGCTGGGCGCGCCACCCCGATTACCAAAGCCTGTTTGCCGAGCTGGATTTTTCTGCTGCAGCCGAAGAGGTGCACAACGGTTATTTCTCCATCGACAAAAAGAAGGTGGGCGGAAAAACGGTGGAAATGCTCAAGGACACCAGTGGCACGACCGCAGCTGACGATGACACCTACAACCTGATCATGCGCGACAAAGAAAAGCTGCTCAGCTTTTCATCGCCTTTGAAATTCATTTTCAGCCATTCAGCGCTGAAGGAAGGTTGGGACAACCCCAACGTGTTCCAAATTTGCAATTTCTCGACCCGCGAGACGGAGCGCTGGCGGCGCCAGACCATTGGCCGTGGCTTGCGCTTGTGCGTGAACCAAAACGGCCAGCGCTTGCATGGGTTTGAAATCAACACACTCACGGTGATTGCCACCGAGAGCTATGAGCAGTTTGCCGAGAACCTTCAACGCGACATTGAAAAGGACACTGGCTACCAGTTTGGCGTGGTTCAGGACTACGAATTTGCTGGCCTGCAAGTGCGGCAAGCCGATGGCCAGATTGCTGCACTGGGTTTCGATGCGTCTAAAACTTTGCACCAACACCTGAGGGCCCAGGGCTACATCAACGACAAAGGAAAGGTGCAAGACAAGCTCAAAACCGCCTTGAACGATGGCACATTGGTGCTGCCGCCCGAGTTTGAGGCGCAACGCGGTCAGATTGCTAATGTGCTCAAAAAGCTGTCAGGCAAGCTGGAGGTCAAAAACGCTGATGATCGCGAGACGATTGCGGTGCGCAAGTCGGTTCTGCTGAGCCCCGAGTTCAAGGCGCTGTGGGATCGCATCAAGCACAAGACAACGTACCGCGTGAATTTTGACAACGCCAAGTTGTTGGAGTCCTGTATTCTTGCCCTGAACGATGCCCCTCCAGTGGCCAAGACTCGCCTGCAGTGGGAAAAGGCAGGCATGGCCATCAACAAGGCGGGTGTAGATGCGACTTTGTTGTCGGTATCTGAGCCAGTAGCGTTGATGGAGAACGATATCGTTCTGCCTGACGTAATTACCGAGCTGCAAGACCGTACGCAGCTGACCCGAAAAACCATTGTGCGCATCTTGACCGAGAGCACGCGCCTGAATGATTTCAAACGTAACCCACAGCAGTTCATCGAGGTGGCGGCCGACGCCATCAACCGCTGTAAGCGGCTGGCCCTGGTGGACGGTATTCGTTATCAGCGTTTGGGCGAGGACGCGTTCTACGCTCAAGAGCTGTTGGAAACCACCGAGCTGACGGGTTATCTGAAAAACTTGGTCCGTGACACCAAAAAGTCGGTGTACGAGCATGTGGTTTACGACTCAGGTACGGAGCGGGATTTCGCTCAGGCGCTGGAGCTGAACGAATCGGTAAAGGTCTACGCCAAGCTGCCCGGCTGGTTCAAAGTGCCCACGCCGTTGGGCACCTACAACCCCGACTGGGCTGTGCTGGTGGAGCAGGGCAATGCAGAGCGCTTGTACTTTGTGGTGGAAACAAAAAGCAGTTTGTTTGAAGAAGACCTGCGCAACAAAGAGGGTGGTCAGATCAAGTGTGGTGCTGCCCACTTCGCGGCACTTTCAATGGATGACAAGCCTGTGGCTTACGGAAAATTCACTAACGTAAATGAAATGCTGCAGTCGGGGATCTAATCATGTAAAAATTTTTAGGTTTTCAAAGGAATGATCGTTGCACACGATTAAATCTGTATTGGATGCCCATCACTTAACCCGCTGGCATCCGAATGGGTTGCCCCGTCTCCAGCAAATCCATCACCTGCTGCATGACCTGCGCGCCAGTGGCTGAATAGGGGTCAAAGTCAGGGTGCTGCAGCCTGACCATGGGGTCGTCTACCGACAGGTGCACGAGGGCCATGGACCATTGGCCAAAGCGGCGTTCATGGATTTCTTCGTAGTGCAGGATTTCTACATCCTGGTGGCGCTTGTCGGCGCTGATGCGCCGGTACAGTGCATTGACGCGGCTGCGTTCGCCCTCGATCACTTGAAAGAAAAAGCCCTGGCCTTGGCACAGCACGCCCGTGATGCCTTGCGCCGGGTTGTTGGCTTGCGCCTGCGCCAGGATGGTCGTGGTCATGGTGGTGGTTTGTGGACCGACGGCGCGGCTCACATACAGCAGACGCACATTGATGCTGTGGCTGGGGACCCTCATGGTGCGGGACTCATGGTGTTTGGTGCAGCGCGTTGCGGTCCAGGCGCTCGGTTTCGCGGCGCTCAAACAAATTGAGCATCCAGGCCACGCGCTGGGGCATGGCACGGTTGGGGAAATAAGCTTTGTTGCCGGTTTGCTGCGTCGCAGCTTGGCAGCCTTGCACCAAGCCCACGATGGCCGCCAGTGGCTCTGGGTTGTGGTCGCTCACGCGAATCCAGTGCACCTGGGTCCAGGCACTGGCCAGCAGCATCAGCTTGCGCGTGGTGCTCACCACTGTGCGCTTGTTCACCGAGTCCAGTCCCTCGCGGCGCAGTTGGTGGCCGATTTCGCCATAAATCATGCTGGCGGCGCATATGGCGGCGCGGCAGTCGGGCGGCAAGGCCGCAATGCCCGAGTGGGCTTGTTGGTAGAGGCGGTCGGCTTCTTCCAGCAAACGCTCAATGACCTGAGCGATGGCCGGAGTGAAGACGGGGGCGGCCATCCAGGCTTGCG
>JACCDV010586920.1_pt1 | contig 15391 bp, 16 predicted proteins | sample 7446131 | NCBI WGS metagenome assembly JACCDV01 (sample SAMN15323448, study PRJNA562643) | freshwater metagenome | isolation source: river surface water | place: USA:Blue River Watershed | collected 2017-08-17 | reverse complement strand
TAGGAAGACCAAATGTTGGAAAATCCACATTTTTTAACCGTTTAATTCAGCGAAGAGAAGCTATTGTTGACTCGGTAAGCGGTGTTACGCGTGATAGAAATTATGGAAAAAGTGAGTGGAACGGAAAGGAATTTTCGGTAATTGATACCGGAGGTTATGTAAAAGGTTCGGATGATATTTTTGAAGTAGAAATTCGTCGTCAAGTAGAATTAGCTATTGACGAGGCGGATGCTATTGTTTTTGTAGTTGATGTTGAAGAAGGCATAACTCCGATGGATGACGAAGTAGCAAAATTGCTTCGTAAAGTTAAAAAACCGGTAATTTTAGTCGTAAATAAAGTGGATAATGCCATGCGTGAAAAAGACGCAGTGGAATTCTACAATTTAGGATTAGGTGATTTTTTCACGATTTCGGGAATGAGCGGAAGTGGAACTGGTGAATTATTAGATAAAATCGTTGAAGTTTTACCAGAATTACCAGACGCAGTTGAAGAGGAAAATCCGTTACCAAGATTTTGTGTAGTAGGAAGACCAAATGCTGGAAAATCATCATTCATCAACGCTTTAATTGGCGAAGATCGATTTGTAGTAACGGATATCGCAGGAACTACTCGTGATGCGATTGACACGAAATACAACCGTTTTGGATTTGAATTCAACTTGGTTGATACAGCCGGAATTAGACGTAAAGCAAAAGTAAAAGAAGATTTAGAATTTTACTCGGTAATGCGTTCGGTAAGAGCAATTGAGCACAGTGATGTGTGTTTATTGGTTATTGATGCCACTCGCGGATTTGAAGGACAAGATCAAAGTATTTTTTGGTTGGCCGAGAAAAACCGTAAAGGAATCGTAATCTTAGTAAACAAATGGGATTTAGTTGAAAAAGATACCATGAGTACTCGTGATTACGAGAGAAAAATTAGAGAAGAAATTGCACCATTTACTGATGTACCGATTTTATTCGTTTCAGCATTAACCAAACAACGTTTATTAAAAGCTTTAGAAACCGCAGTTGAAGTTTTTGAAAACAGAAAACAACGCATTTCGACTTCGAAATTCAATGAGTTGATGTTGCCTATTATTGAAGCAACGCCACCACCAGCATTGAAAGGAAAATACATTAAAATTAAATATTGTATGCAGTTGCCAACACCAACGCCTCAGTTTGTATTTTTTGCGAACTTACCACAATATGTGAAAGATCCATACAAACGTTTTATTGAAAATAAATTGAGAGAAAACTACAATTTTAGTGGAGTTCCAATTGATATTTATTTTAGACAGAAATAAAAAACAAAAAACTCGTTAGTATTGCTAACGAGTTTTTTGTTTTAATATATAAGTTCAAAAATCAAGTACAAGTTTGTTTTCGCTTTGCTCAAAGTAAGCCTGCTTCTTAGGAGATTCCTCTTTCATCGAAATGACAAAGTCTTGGAATTCAATTTTAAATTACCAGCTTCCGCCAGCACCTCCACCAGAAAATCCGCCACCGCCGAAGCCACCACCAAATCCTCCTGATGAACCACCACCAAAGCTCCCACCACCAAAACCACCGTTTCCTCTACCTAGACTGCTCAAAATAATGATATCTCCTAAATCTAAACCACCGCCACCTCTAAAATTACCACCACCTTTATTTCCTCTCGAAGCCAAAACGATAAGAATAATAATGAAAATCACAATTAAAATAAAAGGCAAAGGATTACTCGATTCTTTTCTAGAACCCTTATATTTTCCTTTTAAAACTTCAAAAATAGCATCAGCGCCTTTATCTAAACCTTTGTAATAACTTCCCGCTTTGAACTCTGGAATAATGATGTTTCGAATAAGTTCTCCATTGATACCAGCAGTTAATCGATCTTCTACTCCGTAACCCGGAGAAATCCATATATCTCGGTCGTTTTTAGAAAGTAAAATCAGAATTCCGTTGTCTTCTTTTTCCTGACCAATTCCCCACTCCTGTGCCCATCTTGGAGTCAAAAGTCCTATGGATTCACCTTTTAAATCATCAATTGTGATGACTACAATTTGTGTTGTAGTAGAATCGGAATAACGAACTAATTTATTTTCTAACTCCTTTTCCTCAGTTGGATTCAACAAATCAGCATAATCATATACACTCGTCTGAAAAGACGGCACTTTAGGAATCGTGAATTGGGCATTAGCATAAATTCCAGAAAGGAAAAATACTAAAATAAGTAACTTTTTCATATTAACCTCTCGAAATTTCATTAGACAATTCATTGGTATCATCTGATTGATAAGGGAAATATTGTTTCAATCTTTCGCCCGCTTTTAAGATTCCTTCTACTAAGCCTTTTTTGTAATTTCCTTCTTTGAAATTAGCTATTACAACGTCTTTAGTGCTATCCCAAAAATCAGCTTCTACTAATTTATCGATGCCTTCATCACCAATTATTGCAAACTTTTTATTGGAAATCCCAACGTAAAAAAGCACTCCGTTTCGGTCTTGTGTTTCGTGCATGTGGAGTTCAAAAAAAACCTCTTGAGCTCGGTCAAGAGGTGATTTTTCGGTTTGTTCTTCTAAATGCACTCTGATTTCTCCCGAAGTGTTTTTTTCCGCTTCAATAATTGCTTGAACAATTTCTTGTTCGTCTGCTTTTGATAAGAAATCTTCTGTTTTAGACATTATTTTTTCTCGTTATTAAAGTCAAATTCTACTTCAACAGGTTTTTCAGCACCTGCAACTGCATCAAAATATGGTTTCTCTTTATAGTTTCCTAAGAACATTGAGTTAGGAAAAACCAAAATGTAATTGTTGTATTTTTGAACCGATTCGTTAAAACGTGTTCTTGCTGTTAAAATTTGATTTTCTGTACTAGCTAACTCGTCTTGTAATTTCAAGAAATTTTGATTTGCTTTTAAATCTGGATATTGTTCGACTGACACCAATAATCTTGACAAAGAACTATTTAAGTTTCCTTGCGCTTGATTGAATTGTGTTAATTGTTCTGGTGTCATATTCGTTGGATCAATTTTTACAGAAGTTGCTTCAGAACGTGCTTTGATTACGGCTTCTAAAGTAGATTTTTCAAAATCAGCAGAACCTTGTACTGTTTTTACAAGATTTCCAATAAGGTCATTTCTTCTTTGGTATGAGGTTTCAACATTTCCCCATTCTTTATTTACTTCCTGATTTACACGAACGGCTCCGTTTTTAATACCGATGTACCAAAATCCGATGATTAATAACAATACCAGAAATCCTCCAACTCCTATTATCCAAGGCAAAAATTTTCTCATAGTTTTTAATTTTAAAGTTTATTAATTTATTTAAAGTTGATTTTTAATCGTATTCAATTGTGCTTTAATCGTTTCTAATTTGTTGATAATTTCAAATTTATCTAAGGTTTTCTTCTGACCTTCTTTCAAATGTGTTTTGGCTCCTTCTAAAGTAAATCCGCGCTCTTTTACCAAATGATAAATCAATTGTAAATTCTTCACATCTTCAGGAGTGAACATGCGATTTCCTTTGGCGTTTTTCTTTGGCTTTAGAATATCGAATTCTTTATCCCAAAAACGAATCAAAGAAGCATTCACGTTGAACGCCTTAGCTATTTCGCCAATGCTATAATATCTTTTATTTGGTGCTAATTCTAAATGCATTTTTCAAATTCAAGTTCAAAATCAAGTTCAAGTTCAAGTTCAAAATTTCTCAAATCGTTAATCATCAATCTTAAATCGTTAATCCAACGATTGATTTTCTTGGTTCGCTAATTTTGAAATTTCGATATATTCTTTTGCTGAAATACTTCCGTAATAGAAATTCAGTGGATTTACACGTTCTCCATTTTTAAATACTTCATAATGTAAATGTGGCGCCTGACTTCTTCCTGTACTTCCTACATAGCCAATGATATCTCCACGTTTTACTCGTTGTCCTGGACGGCATTTATATTTACTTAAATGGGCATACAACGTTTTATAGCCAAAACCGTGATTGATTTCAATATGATTTCCATAACCTGATAACGAAGCGTCTGCTTTGTACACTACTCCATCTCCTGTTGCGTAAATCGGCGTTCCTGTTCTTGCAGTAAAATCCATTCCGTAATGGAATTTTCTAATTTTAGTAAACGGATCGCTTCGATATCCAAAACCAGATGCCATTTGTTTTAAATCTTCATTTTTAACAGGCTGTATTGCTGGAATAGCCGCTAACAACTTCTCTTTCTGTTTTGCTAAAGCCACAATTTCATCTAACGATTTCGATTGAATTACCAATTCTTTTGTTAATATATCTACTCGTTTTGTAGTGTTTTCCATTAACTCGGAATTATTATATCCTTGCAAATCTTTGTATCGGTTAACACCTCCAAATCCTGCTTTTCGCTCTTCCTCTGAAATAGGTGTCGAGTTAAAATAAATTCTGTAAATATTATTATCTCTGTTTTCAATGGCTTCCAAAACATCATCCATCAAATCTAACTTTTTATTCAAAACGGTATAATTCAATTTTAAGGCTTCAATTTCTCTGGCTTGAATCTTGTCTTTAGGCGTTTCAAAATAACTAGTATTGATCAACAAGATAAAACTCAAAAATCCAAACAATGCCGAAGACAATAAAAAAAGCATTACGTAAGCAAATTTCTTTCTCTTTTTAGGCAGAATGCGCTTGTATGCTAAATTTTCTGAATCGTAATAATATTTTACCTTCGACATATATGAAAATATACTATTTTTGTGCCAAATTTATTGGTTGACATAAGTTATACGAACAAATTTAAGAAATGTTTCATTCTTGAGCTATTTTATTTTTAGTTGAGCTATTTTTTTGAACATTTTAATTCGTTTCTTCGTCACAATAAACAATCAAAAACAGATCTAAATTATTGATAATGAAATCGCAAGACATTCGTAAAGCATACCTGAATTTTTTTGAATCAAAAGGACATTTAATTGTTCCTTCTGCGCCAATCGTTTTAAAAGACGACCCAACTTTGATGTTTAACAACTCGGGAATGGCCCAATTCAAAGAATATTTCTTAGGCAATGGAACTCCAAAAAGTCCAAGAATTGCCGATACTCAAAAATGTCTTCGTGTTTCAGGTAAACACAATGATTTAGAAGATGTAGGTTTTGACACCTATCACCACACCATGTTTGAAATGTTGGGTAATTGGTCATTTGGTGATTATTTCAAGAAAGAAGCATTGGCTTGGGCTTGGGAATTCTTAACTGAAGTTCTAAAGTTAGACAAAGACCGTTTGTATGTTTCTGTTTTCGAAGGAAATCCAGCAGAGAACGTTCCGTTTGACCAAGAGGCTTTTGATATTTGGAAGCAATACGTTTCGGAAGACCGTATCATTTTAGGAAATAAAAAAGACAACTTCTGGGAAATGGGCGACCAAGGTCCGTGTGGTCCATGTTCGGAAATTCATATCGATTTAAGAACTGACGCTGAAAGAAATACTGTTTCAGGAAGAGATTTAGTCAATGCTGATCATCCGCAAGTAGTGGAAATTTGGAACAACGTATTTATGGAATTCAACCGTAAAGCGGATGGTTCGTTAGAAAAATTACCAGCACAACACGTGGATACCGGAATGGGATTTGAGCGTTTGTGTATGGCGCTGCAAAATGTAACTTCGAATTATGATACGGATGTCTTCACACCGCTTATCGCAAAAGTTGAGGAAATTACAGGATTAAAATATACTTCAAACGAAGTAAAAAACATATCAGAAGAACAAAACAAAACCAACATTGCGATTCGTGTAATTGTAGACCACGTTCGTGCGGTAGCTTTTGCTATTGCTGACGGTCAATTGCCTTCGAATACAGGTGCTGGTTATGTAATTCGTAGAATTTTACGTCGTGCGATTCGTTACGGATTTACGTTTTTAGGAACAAAAGAACCTTTCATTAATAAATTAGTTGAAGTTTTAGCAAATCAAATGGGCGAATTTTTCCCAGAGATTAAATCGCAACAACAATTGGTTACCAATGTAATTCGCGAAGAAGAAGCATCTTTCTTGAGAACTTTGGAACAAGGATTACAATTATTAGATAAAGTAGTTGCTGAAACATCTGGAAAAGAAGTTTCAGGAGAAAAAGTATTCGAATTGTACGATACTTTTGGTTTCCCGAAAGACTTAACGGCTTTGATTTTAAAAGAAAAAGGCTATTCGTTTAACGAAACCGAATTTGAAACTGAATTGCAAAAACAAAAAGCACGTTCTCGTGCAGCTTCAGAGGTAACTACTGATGATTGGAAAGTCTTAATTGATGGAAACGTTGAAACATTCGTTGGGTATGACCAAACCGAAAACAACGTTAAAATCACTAGAATTCGTAAAGTAGATTCTAAAAAAGATGGTGTTTTGTACCAAATAGTTTTAGATGCAACACCTTTTTATCCAGAAGGTGGTGGACAAGTTGGCGATAAAGGAACATTAGTTTCGGCAAATGAAACTATCGAAATCATTGACACTAAAAAAGAAAATAACTTAATACTACATTTCGCAAAACAACTTCCAGAAAATATTAAAGCTGAATTTGTAGCGAAAGTAAATACCGATTTAAGAACTTCGACTTCTAAAAATCACTCAGCTACGCATTTGATGCATTTGGCTTTAAGAAGTATTTTAGGAACGCATGTAGAACAAAAAGGTTCGTTGGTAAATCCAAATTATTTACGTTTCGACTTTTCTCATTTTTCTAAAGTTTCGGATGAAGAATTACGTCAAGTTGAAGCAAGTGTAAATGCTCAAATTGAAGCCCAATTACAATTAGTAGAACACAGAAATATCCCAATCAAAGAAGCATTAGACAAAGGTGCGATGGCTTTATTTGGAGAAAAATATGGCGACAATGTTCGTATGATTGAATTTGGAGATAGCAAAGAATTATGTGGTGGAATTCACGTGAAAAACACCGCAGATATTTGGCATTTTAAAATTGTTTCAGAAGGAGCTGTAGCGGCTGGAATTCGTCGTATTGAGGCGATTACGGGCGATGCGGTGAAAGATTTTTATAAAAATCAAGAAGATACTTTGGCGGAAATCAAAGAAGTATTGAAAAACCCACAAGATGTTTTAAAATCGGTGGCTTCATTGCAAGATGACAATGCGAAATTGAAAAAACAATTGGAGCAATTAGTAAAAGAAAAAATCGAAGGATTAAAAAATACGTTGGTTGCTGATTTCCAAGAAGTAAATGGAATCCAATTTTTAGCAAAACAAGTAGATTTATCTATGAGTTCGACTAAAGATTTAGCGCAAGCTATCGGAACTTCTAAGCCAAATGCTTTTGTATTCTTAGCTTCGATTGAAGATAATGCGCCAAACATTCACTGCTACATTTCAAAAGAATTAGTTGCCGAAAAAGGATTAAATGCTGGAAACGTCATCAGAGAATTAGGAAAATTAATCGACGGAAACGGTGGTGGACAACCGTTCTTCGCATCTGGAAAAGGGAAAAATGTAGGTGGAATTAAAGAAGCGATTGAGAAAGCGATTGAGTATATAAAATAGTTCGCAAAGGCGCAGAGTCGCAAAGTAAAAGTTAATTGTCGTATTTAAACTTTGTGCCTTCGCGAAAAATAAAAGAAAAGCAATCCTAAAACTTAGTGACTCTGAGCCTTTGCAAAAAAAATCTCAAAACTTAGCGACTCTGCGTCTTTGCGAGAAAAAAAACCTAAAACTTTGCGAGTTTGCGTCTTTGCGAGAAAAAAACCAAAAATATGTCTGAAAACGAAATATCTAAAATCATAGTTGATATCAGTTACAAAATCCATACTCAATTAGGTCCTGGGCTGTTAGAATCAGTTTATGAAACAATTTTAGATTATGAATTAACTTCTCGAGGGCTAAAAGTTGAAAGACAGAAATCATTACCTGTAATTTGGAATGAAGCAAAAATGGATATTGGATTTCGAGCAGATTTAATAGTTGAAAATAAAGTTATAATTGAAGTAAAATCAGTCGAGCAAATTGCTTTAGTTCACCCAAAACAAGTGCTAACCTATTTAAAAATTACCGGATTGAAATTAGGTTTATTAATCAATTTCAACGAACCATTAATAAAAACAGGAATTACCAGAATAGTAAACAACTTATAATCTTTGCGACTCTGCGTCTTTGCGAGAAATTATTCTACCACTGCAATCGCTTCAATTTCAATTAACCATTCTTTTCTACCTAAACTTTCTACACCCACCAAAGTACTTGCTGGATAATTTTCAGTTCCTAGAAATTGTTTTCTAACTTTTCTAAAAATTGGTAGATCCACTTCAGGATTGAAATTTACTATGTAGGTATTCATTTTCACTACATCTTTAAAAGTTGCGTTAGAATTTTGGAGCTGCTTTTCTAAATTTTGAAAAGTAGCAATGGTTTGGGCTTCTAAATCTGCACCAACACCAATTTGTCCTGAAATGTAAAGCGTTTTGAAACTCCCTGTTTTTACTACAACGGTTTGAGAAAAACCTTCGTTTGGCTCTATGTAATCTTTTTCAATCATTCCCTATATATTACCACTTATTAATTTACCTTAAATAAACAAAAAAAGAATAGAATTCTCACAATACATGTCTGATTTTTTTCGTAACTTTAATAGGAACAAAATCAATAAATTATGAAAACTTTACTACATATATTTATATTCTTGTCAGTTACGATAGTTACTGCACAAGAAGCTATCATTGAAAAAACAAATCAATTTTCATATGGTATAATGATTGGAGGAAATTTCTATAATATTGCCAATAATAATAGCGCTGATGCTTATATACCTGATGATAGTTCTCCTACGTTTATAGTTGGGGTTTATGGCGAATATAACTTTACGAAAAATATGGGTCTAAAAATTGATGCTATTCATTACAATAAAGACTTCCTTTTTGACACCAAAGACAAATTAATCACAATGAATTTTATTGATATTTCAACTAACTTTAAATACGACTTTGGTGAAAAATATAGAGAGGGATTTTATTTGTTAGGTGGTCCTAAAATTTCAATAATAGCAGATGCCGATTCAGATAATGAAGATGTAAAACACCATTTTGAATTGGTAAATTACGGTGCACAATTAGGATTTGGGTGGAGAATTTATAAATATTTCGATCTTCAAACAAAATTTGAATATGAAGTAACGCCATTTTTCAAATTAGATAATGGTCATAATAGTAAATTTGTTAATGCCATTGTTACTTTAAATATTGATATTGCAAAAATGTTTAAATAATATTAGTTGTTCATTAATTAGCTTTCAACCTAGAATTAAAAAATATTAATTAATTTTGGCAAAAACCAAATTCAATTGCAGTTCACTACCAAAATACCCGTTCAAAAAAGCAACTTCCCAATCGATTATGATTCGAAGATTTTATTATTAGGTTCTTGTTTTGCGGAAAATATGGGTAAAAAGTTTGAATATTTTAAGTTTCAAGCAACTACCAATCCGTTTGGGATAATTTTTAATGTGGTTTCTTTGGAAAAGTTAATTCGTCGTACTGTTGAAAATAGAATCTTTACCGAAAACGATATTTTCTTTCATAATGATTTATGGCATTGCTTCGATGTACATTCTGAATTATCAAATCTAGATAAAGAAGAATTTTTAAGTAATTTGAATTCGATTTTAGAATCGACACATGAACAAATTGCCTCATTAACACATTGTATCATCACATTAGGAACTTCATGGATTTACAGAAATATTAAAACCAATGAAATTGTTGCTAATTGTTACAAAGTGCCTCAAAAGGAGTTTACAAAAGAATTACTTTCCATAAATCAAACGGAAGAAAGTTTACAAAATATTGTTTCTTTAATTCATTACGTGAATCCAAATTCTAAATTCATTTTTACGGTTTCGCCTGTAAGACATATTAAAGATGGTTTTATAGAAAACACGTTGAGTAAAGCACATTTGATTGCGGCTATACATTCGGTAATTAATCAAAATTTCTCGACTACGCTCGAACTGACAACAAATCAAAATCAAAAAAACAACAAGCTATCACCTATCACCCATCACCCATCACCCATGACCTATTTCCCAGCATACGAAATTATGATGGACGAATTGCGCGATTATCGTTTTTATGCCGAAGACATGTTACATCCAAACCAAACTGCTATTGATTATATTTGGATGGGATTTTTTGAGAATTATATTTCAGAATCGGTTTTTGGATTAATGAATGAAATTTGTTCTATTCAAAAAGGATTACAACATCGTCCGTTTAATCCGAATACGGAAAGTCATCAAAAGTTTCTAAAAAACTTAAAAACAAAAATGACAACTATCGAAAAAAAGTTGCCATTTATATCATTTGAAAATTAAAAGAATTAGCTATTCAATTCTTCAATTTCTAGCTGAACAATTTCCCAATCTTCTAATAATTGTTCCAATTCTTTTTTCTTCTTTTCATAAGCAGCAAAAAAAGTAGCATCTTCAATATGTTTATCATAATTTGAAGCCAGCGCTTTATCATCGGCTTGGATGGCTTTTTCTAATTGCTGAATTTGACTTTCGATTTTACTCAATTTATTTTGTAATGCTTTTGCTTTCTTTTGGTCTTCATACGATATACTTTTTACAGCTTTAGCATTTTGAGTTTGCGGATTCACTACGACATCTTTCTTTTCAATTTCACGCATGTTCATGGCGTTTTTCTGTTCTAAGAAGAAATTGATATCGCCCAAATACTCTCTGATTTTCTGATCTTTGAATTCGTATACGATATTAGACATGCCTTGCAAGAAATCACGGTCGTGAGATACTAACAATAATGTTCCTTCAAATTGCTGTAAAGCGGCTTTTAAAACGTTTTTAGACTTAATATCCAAGTGATTTGTTGGTTCGTCCATTACTAAGACATTAATTGGCTGTAAAAGCAATTTACAAAGCGCCAAACGATTTCGCTCGCCTCCCGAAAGTACTTTTACTTTTTTCTCCACTTCATCACCACGGAATAAAAATGCACCCAACATATCACGAACTTTTGAACGATTCGTATCGGTTGCGGCTTCTAACATTGTATCTAACAATGTTTTTTCTCCATCTAAATATTCTGCTTGATTTTGAGCAAAATACCCTAATTGCACATTATGTCCGAGTTTGATGGTTCCTTCATATTCAAATTCGTTCACAATCGCTTTCATGAAAGTCGACTTTCCTTGACCATTTTGCCCAACAAATGCTACTTTACTTCCACGTTCTACTAAAAGCGAAATATCTTTTAAGATTACTTTATCGCCATACGCTTTGGTAACGTGCTCCGCTTCTACTACAACTCTACCAGGTGTTTGTGAAACGGGAAACGAAAAATTCATCACCGAATTATCGTCTTCATCGACTTCAATTCGTTCTACTTTATCTAATTTTTTAATCAACGATTGCGCCATAGAAGCTTTAGAAGCTTTGGCTCTAAATTTCTCGATTAACTTTTCAGTTTCTTCGATTTTCTTCGCTTGATTTTTTTGAGTTGCCAATTGCTTTTCGCGAATTTCCTGACGCAACACTAAATATTCCGAATACGGTTTACTAAAATCATATGCTTTCCCTAATGAGATTTCAATAGTTCGATTCGTAACATTATCCAAGAACATTTTATCGTGCGAAACAATAACAACCACACCTGGGAAATTTCGTAAAAAACCTTCTAACCAAATGATACTTTCAATATCCAAGTGATTCGTTGGCTCATCCAAAAGTAAAATATCGTTAGATTGCAATAACAGTTTAGCTAATTCAATCCGCATTCTCCATCCACCAGAGAAAGTATCGGTTTGGTTGTCGAAATCTTCTCTCTTGAATCCTAAACCTAACAGAATCTTTTCGGTATCGCCTACATAATTATAACCGCCAAAAACTTCATAATGATGAGTTACATCACTCAACTCTTCAATCAAATCTGAATATTCCTGACTTTCGTAATCGGTACGAGTAACTAATTGGTGATTGATTTCATCAATTCGGAATTCGGCACGTTTGATTTCTTCAAAAGCCATATAAGCCTCTTCTAAAACCGTTCTTCCTTTAACAAAATCAATATCCTGACGAAGAAATCCAATTTTTACTTCTTTTTCTGTTGCTATTGTTCCACTATCAGGTTTAAAATCACCCGCCAACATTTTCAACATAGTTGATTTTCCAGCACCATTTTTCCCAACAAGACCAACTCTGTCACCAGAACCTAGTCTAAAAGTTACTTCTTCAAAAAGATAGGTTCCACCAAATGAAACCGATAAATTATGTATATTCAGCATATAGATTGTTACAATTGTTACACATAGAATTGTTAGTTATTGTACCTTTGTGTAAAATATTTTGCAAATGTTAAAAAAAGGATCCAAATTAAATAGTATTTTAACAGGAAGTTGTCCAACTTGCCAAGAAGAAAGCATGTATTTAGACAAAAATCCGTATAATGTGATGAATGTTTATAAAATGCATGAAAAATGCAGTCATTGTGGAACCAAATATCAAATGGAACCATCATTCTTTTATGGAGCCATGTATGTGAGTTATGCCCTTGGAATTGCATTTGGCGTTACTGCTTTTATCATCACTTTCTTTTTTGTGGGTGAAAAAAGTTTAATGACCAATTTTATTATCATTATCGCAACACTAGTTGTATTTATGCCTGTGATTATGCGATTATCGAGAAGCATATGGGTAAACTTATTTATGAGTTATGATAAGGATTGGAAAAATCATATTGAAGACAAAAATAAACCAACATTACGATAATAGAAAACCGAAACTATCTTAGACTGCCCCCAAAAGTTTAGACAAATTTATAATTAATTTTGATAATAGTGAGCTCGATATTTAATCGGGCTCATTTTGTTTAAATTTGATTTAATTCTTTCTTTATTATAATAGTTTATATATTGTTTGATTTCGTTTTTTAATTCTTCTATTGTTCTGAACTTTTTTATATAAAAAAGTTCAGATTTTAATATTCCAAAGAAGTTTTCAATAATAGCATTATCTAAACAATTTCCTTTTCTTGACATGCTTTGTATAATTCCTTTTTCTTTTAATAAGTACTGATATTGTTTCATTTGGTATTGCCAACCTTGGTCAGAATGAAGCACTAAATTGGTATTATTTGGTATTTTTTTAAATGCTTTTTTTAACATCATAACTACTTGATTAAACACTGGTCGCTCTGTTAGTTCATAGCTAATTATTTCTTGATTAAACAAGTCAATAATTGGCGATAAATACAATTTCTTTCCAAAGACATTAAACTCGGTTATATCGGTTGCCCATTTTTGATTGGGAGCTGTGGCTTTAAAATTGCGTTCCAATATGTTTGGAGCTATTTTGCCTTGTTCACCTTTATAAGATTTGTATTTCTTTACTCGAATAACACTTTTTAATCCTAACAACTTCATCAATCTCAAAACAGTCTTGTGATTAATTATTATTCCTCAATTTTCAAGTTCATCGGTTATTCTACGATATCCATAGCGCCCTTTATGTTTGTGATAAATGGATTGTATGAGTTGCTTAATAACTTTATATTTATCAGCCGATTTGTTTTGTTTTTGGTGATAATAAAAACTACTGCGAGCCATTTTTGTTTGATTTAAAAGGACATCTAAACCAAAATCATGCCTTAATTCTGTTATTGCTTGCGCTTTTTGGCTGCTTCTTCGGCTTGAATTAAGGCTTGTAACTTTTTTAGCAAAGCATTTTCACAACGAAGTTTTTCTATCTCTTGCAATAATTGTTCTTTTCTTGTTAAAGACTTGTCTGATTTGCGCTTTTTACGTTTATAATCACTCATAGATATTGGCCTCCCTTTAGGTTTTGGTTGTAATCCTTCAACACCAAAAGTAGTAAAATCTTTTTGCCATTTAATAATAGTTGATTTGGTTGGAATATTAAACTCCAAACATGCTTCTGATATAGATAAACTATTAGTTTTAATCCTTTTTAAAACTTTTAACTTAAAATCAATTGAATAATTTTGATTCTTGCTTGGTAATAATCCTATTTTACCATAAGTCTTATAAAATTCAACCCATTTACGAATATCGGATTCGTTAGGACCTTTTAACTTTGAAACATAAACATTTGAGTAATGTTTCTTTAAAACTAATTCTACACATTCTAATTTGAATGCATAATCATATTTGACTTTTCTTTCCATAAAAATACCCCCAAATAGTGTCTAACTTTTTGGGGGCAGTGCATCTAGTTTCGGTTTTTTTTATAACATCTAATTATGTCTATTTCTTTTTCTAACGGAATTTCATTTTCGATAAGCTGAAATAATTGATTTGCTAAATAAGGCCCTAACATAACACCACGAGTACCTAAACCATTTAAAACATGAAGCTGAGAATAATTTGAATGCGTCCCAACTAATGGTCTTCTATCTTTAACTGTTGGACGAACACCACCAAAATGTTCTACAATTTCAAAATCGCAAGAAATAATTTCTTTTAATTTTTCGACAAGCTCTTGTTTTCCTTCTTTAGTTGGAGTATTGGTTTTGTCTTTCCAATCATAAGTTGCACCCACTTTATACAAATCATTACCAATTGGAAGAATAAAGACACTTGACTTAATCACAACATCCAAATATAAATTAGGAGCTTTGATAATAAGCAGTTCTCCTTTAGTACCATCTAAAGGCAAATCATTAAAATAAGGATTAGCATGTAAACCAAAACCCTCTGCAAAGATGATATGTTTCGCTTCGATTCCTTTATAAGAAATAGAATTATCTAAAAACTGAATGGCATTATAATCGAATGTTTCTTCAGAAAATGCATTTATCTGTTTAAGATAATTGGAATAAGAAGAAATTAAAGTATTAATATCTAGATAACCTGTTTCATTTACTAATCCATAATAAAAAGGAGCATCTATATCTTGATATTTTTTATTGATAAGGTTTGGATTTAGAAATGGTGCTAGATTCGGTTTATCAGCTGCTTGAAACCAATTGTTTTGCTCTTCAATTGAGGCTAATTTTCTTAAAATTGGAATTTTGTAATCGAAAACAACATTTAGTTTTTCTTGAATATTATGGTAAAGCGGAAAACCAAATTCAAGCTGTTCTTTAGCTTTCCATACTTCACTGAAACGTTTTAATACAACAGGATTATACAAACCACCTGCAATTCGAGATGACGGTTGCGAATTGTTATCAAAAACTAAAATTGATTTTTTGTTTTGCAAGGCAATTTCAGCAAATGAAATTCCGGCTAAACCACTTCCTACGATTAAATAATCTATCATGATGTAAAATTAAAAATCTCTTACCATTTGGTAAGAGTTTTTTAAATGAAATTGGAGAAATACTATTAATAATTCCACATATCTTGTTCAAAGTCACGAATCTTCTCTTTAACACGATCAGACTCTAATAACTGCATTTGAGCATTTTCTTTCAT
>JACCDV010404172.1_pt1 | contig 15398 bp, 15 predicted proteins | sample 7446131 | NCBI WGS metagenome assembly JACCDV01 (sample SAMN15323448, study PRJNA562643) | freshwater metagenome | isolation source: river surface water | place: USA:Blue River Watershed | collected 2017-08-17 | reverse complement strand
GAGACGCCAATGCCTGCCTGTCATTGCCTGTTGCTGATTAGTTCGGCAGAGCGAACGTCCACAGCGACGAGCCGGTCGGCACGTTCTTCAGGCGCTCGTCGCCCGAGTACAGTGCGTAGGCGCCACCGGTGCCCGAGGCCACGGTCACGTACTGCTTGCCGTTCTTTTCCCAGGTGATCGGCATCGAGACGATGCCCGAACCGGTCTGGAACTGCCACAGCTTCTTGCCGGTCTGGTCATCGTAAGCGATGAACTCACCCGTCATCGAGCCGGTGAACACCAGGCCGCCCTTGGTCGCCATCACGCCCGCGAAGTACGGGATCGACAGCGGCACGCTCCACTTCTCTTTCGCAGTCAGCGGATCCATCGCCTTCAGGTAGCCGCGCGGCTGCTTGGAGTCATAGATGAAGCCGGTGAAGTCCATACCGATGTAGAACTGGCCACGCTTCCACTCCTGCTCGACCAGGCGATACGACATGCCGAAGTTCAGGGTGTTGGCGAAGACGGTGTTGGTCTCCGGGTTGTACGCAACCGGGCTCCAGTTCTTGCCGCCCAGTGCCGACGGCCAGACCTCGGCAGCCTTTTCCATCACCAGCGCCTTGCGATGACGAACCGTCATCTCGGAGTCGATCGGACGGCCGGTCTTCAGGTCGATGCCCTTGGCCCAGTCAACGCGCGACACGAACTTGTTCGCAGCGATCACCTGACCGTTGGTGCGGTCGAGCACATACAGGAAGCCGTTACGGTCAGCGTGGATCAGCACCTTGCGCATCTTGCCGTCGACCTTCATGTCGGCCAGAACGTTTTCGTTAACGCCGTCATAGTCGTACGCATCGTTCGGCGACCACTGATAGTGCCAAACCAGATCACCGGTCTTCGGACGAATTGCCATCACGGAAGCAATGTACTTGTTGTCCATCGCAGCGCCGCCACGGAACGCCGGGTTCCACGGGCCGCCGTTACCGGTACCCCAGTAGACCAGGTCCAGCTCCGGATCATACGAACCGGTCAGCCAGGTCGAGCCGCCACCACGCTTGTAGGTGTCGCCCGGCCAGGTATCGCCACCCGGCTCGCCAGGAGCAGCGGTGGTGAACTTGCGCCACAGACGGTTACCGGTCTTCAGGTCGTAACCATCGATGAAGCCGCGGATGCCGTATTCGCCACCCGAGATACCGGTGATCAGCACGCCATTGGCGATGACAGGAGCAACGGTCAGCGAATAGCCTTGCTTGTAGTCTTCAACCATGGTCTTCCACAGTTGCTTGCCGGTCTTCATGTCGAGCGCGATGATCGATGCATCGATCACGGTGCGGTAGATCACGCCATCCAGCGCAGCAACACCACGGTTGTGGTTACCGCAGCACACGGCGTTGTACACATCTTCCGGCAGGTCCAGCGGTGTCTTCCAGATCTGCTTGCCGGTCAGCGCGTCCACAGCGAGGGTCGCGTTCACGGTCGGCAGATACATGATGCCGTCGATCAGCAGCGGCTGCTGCGACTGCGGCTGGTTCGAGTCCAGGCTCAGGCTCCAGACCGGCACCATCTTCTTGACGTTGCCACGGTTGATCTGGGTCAGCTTCGAAAAACGCTGCTGGCCATAGCCCATGCCGTAAGTCGTGATGTCGCCAGGGGTCTTGGCGTCATTGATCAGGTCCGCTGCTGACGGACCCATTGCAACTGCCGGTGCCGAGATAGCGGCGCCCAGCGCGGTTACCAGGGCCAGCCCCAGCACCTTGCTCGTCATTTTCATGATGTCTCCCATTGTTATATGTACAGATAGCACTGCCGGAAAAACAATGCATCCCTCCGATGACCGCTAATCACACAAGCGATGAGTTATCGATCAGCGAAATGATTGTACATAAGCTTTTCACAGGAAAACCATGTTTATGACGGTGGAAAACAGAAATATTCTGCGCGCGTTCCGATGCCGCAAAGCACCAGTTTTACCCGTCAAAATCTGCGAAAGAAAAACGAACCGAAGCGAAGCGATTTGCTGCGATGCGGTGTGACGTGCGTCTGCCATGCGCTGACTAAAATTAGTCAAGCAAGACTGAAACGCGACTGGATGGTTATATTTTCAGTGCCCGATGGGCAGAGCACCCGCGCTCGACCCATGCCGTCGATCAGGTGATGAGGGTGTCGTCGGTGCGCGTGACTTTTTCGGTGTCGATCCAGCTGATCGTCACCTTGTCGCCGGGCTTGCCACCCTTGAAGCGGAACGAGAAATACGGATCGCGCGCTACCGACATGCCGAAGTGCACATGCAATACCGGCTTGCCATTGCAGTCGCCGCGCACGGTCTGTATGTAGTGCGGCAGCACCAGCCGGCCGGCCGTGTCCCAGGTCAGGCGCGACAGCATGCGGTGCTTCATCAGGATCCTGACCTCGACCCAGTCGCCGTTCATCACAGCGCGCACGCGCATCGGTTCAGCAGGCGTCGTCATCCGAGGCATCCTCCGATCATCACCGTGATGTCCTTCAGCGTGAACACCCATTTGCCATTCGCGCGCGCAGCCGCCACCAGTGTCGAGGTCTCGGCAACCTTGATGCGCACCGAGAACTCGCTGTCGTTACCGGGCAGCACATTGAAGCCGACGCAGACCGGCATCGGATTGTGGTCTGCGATCAGCGCGATGAAATCCGTGTTCGGCAAGTTGCAGCGTATCGTCACCGGCACATTGGTGCCGTTCTCGGCCAGCTCGGGCGCATCGAGCAGCAGGTCGCCCTCTTTCGCGCGGCTGAGCCTCGGCGCATTGCCGCGATCCACCACGGTGCGCGAGGTGTTCGGTGTGGTGGTATCGCCAGTCATCGCAATCACGAAGGCTTCCAGGCTCTTGGCCGAATAAACCGCACCATTCCAGTCGGTGCCCCAGGCACCCTCGGCAAACACATCCGACGGCTTCAACACGCCGGCGCCCAACGCGATCGCGAAGGCAGACGCCACGCGCATCAGGTCTCGGCGGTTCTGATCCATGCTGTTTCCTCTCACTTGGTACGACGGGTCTCGACGCCGCGTACCGGGCCCCACGGGCGATGCTGTTCGGCCAGGTTGCCGTTGAGTCCATTCACCGAGGGTGGCAGTACCACCAGCGACGACTCATTGACACGGCACTGGCTCATGCATGCCTCGCTGATGACGTCGGGCTTGCCGTCCACATCGAACATCCCGTGCGCGGTCGACATGCCGTCACGGTTAGGCATGCGCGCCTGCGCCTGCGCAATGGTCTTGTCCGACAGCGTGAAATCGCGTGGCACCACATCGGCCAGGTGCAGCAGGTAGGCGGTGCTCGCATAGACTTCGTCCACGGTCAGGCTCTTCGGACGGTCGAAGGGCATCGCGCGGCGAATGTAATCCCATAGCGTCGAGACATTGGCCACCTTCATGAAGGTGGTCTTCGCATTCTCGGTGATCGCGGTCAGCCCGGTCACGCGGCCGCGTTCGATGTCGGCCTTGGTGGTGCCGCCCACCAGCGGCGGAAACACCGCGGGCGATTCACCGAACGCGCCATGGCAGCTCGCGCACTTCGCCTCCCAGATTTTTTCTCCCTGCGCCACGGAACCGGAACCCGGTGGCAAGCCCGCAAAGTCGGGCCGCACATCGATATCCCACGCAGCAATCTCGGATGGCGTGGCCTTGCGACCGATCTTCGCGAACTTGTCAGCGGCCATCGCCGGCATCACGACCAGCGTTGCGCCCAGGATCAGCAGCGATGCGCAGCGCCGCGCCGACGCGGTGACGATGGCGGCGGTCTCAGGATATCTGGACATTCACCACCTCCCCACTCTTCTCGACCCGCCAGGACTGGATCGCATTGTTGTGGTACACCGAGCGCGTGCCGCGCACTGCGCGCAGCTCGCCGATCCTCGGCTGTACATAGCCAGTGTCGTCGATCGCGCGTGACTGCAGGATGCAGGGCTTGCCATCCCATTCCCAGTCGATGTTGAAACGGGTCAGGCACTTGGGCAGCACCGGCGACTCCAGCCGCGCAGTCTTCCAGTTGCGGCCACCGTCGACCGACACATCGACACGCTTGATGCTGCCGCGCCCCGACCAGGCCAGGCCGCTGATGTTGAAGAAGCCCTGATCCAACAGGCGCTGCCCGCCGGACGGCGTGGTAATCACCGACTTGCATTCCTGGATCAGCGCATATTGCCGGTGCAGGCCATCAGGCATGAAGTCCAGGTACTGCGTCGACTCTTCGCGCGTCGCATACGGCGCATCGCCCACCTCGAGCCGACGCAGCCATTTCACCCAGCACACACCCTGCGCACCCGGCACGACCAGCCGCAGCGGATAGCCGTTCTCGGGTCGCAGCATCTCGCCATTCATGCCCCACGCGACGATCGCATCGTCGAGCGCGCGCGCGATCGGTATCGAGCGCGTGAGGCTGGCGCCATCGGCGCCCTCGGCCAGGATGAACTTTGCTTTCGATCGGTCGATGCCGCAGTCTTCCAGCAGCAGCGACAACGGCACACCGGTGAATTCGCAGCAGGCCAGCATGCCGTGCGTGTACTGCACCGACGGCACGGCCGGGCTGCCCCAGTCCATCGCGGTGTTGGCGCCGCATTCGATGAAATGCATGCGCGACACCGACGGCAGCCGCAACAGCTCGGCCATCGTGTACACCTTGGGCGTGGCGACCAGCCCATTGACCATCAGCCGGTGCGACGCCGGGTCCATGTCATGCCAGCCTGCATGGTGCCGCTCGAAATGCAGGCCGCTGGGCGTGATGATGCCGAACAGTCCCTGCAACGGCGTAAAGGAAATGCTGCTCTCGCGACGGCGCGTCAGCCCCGGCGATTCGCGGCGCTGCAGATTGGCTTCATGTTTCGACGGCTGCCCGTAGGGCGTATGCACCACCGGGTTGCCGAGCGTGGTGGCAGCCTGCTGTGGCTGCAGGATCGCAAGGTCGCCGTCAGGCGTCGGATGGTCGAGCGCCAGCGCATTGCCGGACGCAGCAAGCGCCGCACTGCCGGCGGCGAGTGCCGCACTGGCCGCGCTGAAACTCTGGCGCAGGAAATCGCGACGGCGACTGTCCAGCCCCTCGCTGGCGATATCCCGTATCAACGAATCCGGCAGATAGTTTTCCGGCGCGGGCAGCAAACGCCCGAACTTGCCGTCAGCACCGCGCTTGCCCATGCCTGTCCTTCCTTACTTCTTGCCGCAGGCGATGCCGACCAGCAGTTCGTCGGTGCTGCCAGCGACCGGCGTGGTCCAGGGGCCCGGCTTGTACTCGGCCTGCACCATCTTGTTATTGCCCATGCCATCGGTGTGGTAGAAGTTCAGCATGTCGCGGCGCAGGCGCCGGTTGCAATCGTATTCGTATTGCCCCTTGACCGACAGGTAGGGACGGCCACCGAGGTCTTGTGCCGATGCGTAGTCATACAGGTGCCACATCTGGACCAGGTCCACGCCCGAACTTTTCAGCGTATCGCGATCGATATAGACCGTCACTTCCTTCGATGGATAGTCGACCCGGGTCCAGTCCGCATGGGCTTGCGTGGCCAGTACGGCGAGGGACAGCAGGGCGAGGATCTTCTTCATTTTGCAGGGGGTCTCCGAGGTGCCTGCGCGCTGATGAATGCAGGCGGGGTCGCGCCTGCGGAGTATATCAGCGCAAATTTGCAGGCGTAGCAGGTACAATCGGCGACGTCGGCAGCACCGGGCAATTCCGCGCGATGCAACGCGGCAGATGCGACGCGGCAGTCGCGCAAGCGCAGCCGACACTGAAAAGACCAACCATATTCATACTTGCGGCCCGTGCTGCAGGAGACAGCAGATGCGACCCTTCACATCGCGCGCCCTCATCGCGGCGCACCCCGCTTTGGCGTTCGCCCGCCATGCCGCCGTCACCACCCTGATCGCCGCCAGCCTCGTCGTGCTCGCCGCCGGTATCACGCCATCAGCGCGCGCCGCCGATGCGCAGGCCTTGTACGTGAAGGCACTCGCGGCCACTTGCGCAAACTGCCACGGCACGCAAGGCAAGGCCCAAAAAGATGCGAGCGTGCCCGGTCTCGCCGGCATGCAGGCCGAAGTGCTGGTCGAGCAGATGCAAGCCTTCCGTAACGGCACACGGCCGGCGACGATCATGCACCAGATCGCCAAGGGCTATAACGACGAACAGGTCAGGCAGCTGGCGGATTATTTCGCCCGCCAGAAGTGAGGGGATGAACATGGACCGCAGAAGTTTCCTGCAAGCCGGCGCGGCGCTCGCGCTGCTGGGCACCGGCGTCTCGGCGCATGCGATGCGCGGCGCGAAGGTGGTCGTGATCGGTGGCGGCTACGGCGGCGCGACCGCCGCCAAATACATACGACTGCTGTCGGACAAGAGCATCGATGTCACGCTGGTCGAGCCGAACAAGGAATTCATCTCCTGCCCGCTGTCGAACCTGGTGGTGGGCGGCAGCCGCAAGCTGGCCGACATCAGCCGCCCCTATTCGGCGCTGACACGTCAATACGGCATCAGCGTCGTGCATGACCTGGCGACCAGCATCGACACCACTGCACGCACCGTGAAGCTGGCCGGCGGCAGCACACTCAGCTACGACAAGCTGGTGGTGTCACCCGGCATTGACCTCAACTTCGCCAGCATCGAAGGCCTCGAGCAGGCGCATGCCGACGGCAGCGTACTGCAGGCCTGGAAGGCCGGCGCCGAGACCGTCGCACTGCGCAAGCAGCTCGAAGCGATGCCGGATGGCGGCGTCTATGCGATCACCATCCCGGAAGCGCCGTTCCGCTGCCCACCCGGCCCGTATGAGCGCGCGTGCCAGGTCGCGTGGTACTTCAAGAACTTCAAGCCAAAGAGCAAGGTGCTGGTGCTGGACGCGAATCAGGACGTGGTGTCCAAGCCCGGCCTGTTCAAGAAGGCATGGGCCGAGCAGTATGCGGGCATCGTCGAATACCGCAACCAGCACAAGGCGATTGCGGTCGCGCCGAAAGAAGGCCTGATCAGGTTCGACGTGCAAGGCGATGTGAAGGCCGACGTGATCAATGCACTGCCGGCGATGCGCGCCGGAAAAATCGCGCAGCAAACCGGACTGGCCAACATGGCCAACAACCGCTGGTGCGGCGTGAATTACCTGAGCTTTGAATCGCCGGTCGCGAAAGACGTGTTCGTGATCGGTGACGCGATCCAGGTCGCGCAGCTGATGCCCAAGAGCGGCCACATGGCCAACAACCATGCCAAGGTGGCTGCGGCGGCCATCGTCGCGCAGTTGTCCGGCTTCGATCCGAATCCGCAGCCCATGCTGACCAACACCTGCTACAGCTTCATCGACGACAAGAACGTCGTGCATGTGGCCAGCGTGCATGAGTACGTGAGCACCGAGCGCACCTTCAAGGTAGTGCAGGGATCGGGCGGTGTGTCGACCGGCCCGACCGAACTGGAAGGCTCGTATGCAAACAACTGGGCCCGCACCATCTGGGCCGACATGCTGGAGTAAGCAGCAATGACATGTCTGTCCTGCGTGCCGGGCGCGCGGCTGGCTGGGACCGCTGTGGTCGCTGCAGTGGCCGCTGCGGTCGCTGCAGTGGCCATCGCGGCGGCGCTGTCATGGTCCGGCAGCGCTGCCGCCGACGACAAGCCACCGATGGCCATCGACAACGGCGGCCGCATGGAATTCGTGCATGCGATCCGCAGCGGCAAGCTGAGCGCGGCGCAAAAGGCAGCGCTTGAAGCGCGGCTGGTGGCCGAATGCCAGAACCCGAGCAACCCCATCACGCAAGGCATGATCGAGACCCGCGGCCCCGGCAAGTGCATGGCCTTTGTTCGCAACCAATGCAACTGCACCGACTGCGACATGCCGACCTACTGCCTGCCACCCGAGGTACGATGAACCCGCCCTCACAGCAGGTCGGCACGATCGACTGGTACTTCGATTTCATTTCGCCGTTCGCGTACCTGCAGTGGCGGCGGCTGAGGAAAGAAGCGCCCGAGCTTGCGCTGCAACTCAAGCCGGTGCTGTTCGCCGCGTTGCTGGCGCACTGGGACAACAAAGGCCCGGTCGAGATTCCGCCCAAGCGCGGCTGGACCTATGCCCATTGCCTGTGGATCGCGCGCCGTCATGACATTCCAATGCGGCTGCCATCCGGCCACCCGTTCAACCCGCTGCCGCTGCTGAGATTGTCCATCGCACTCGGCAATACCACAGCGGTCGTGGATCGCCTGTTCGACTATGTCTGGCGCGATGGCCTGCTGCCGGCTGACACCGAAGCGTGGCATCACTTACTCGATGAATTGCACGTGTCGCCGCTGCAGCTGGATGCGCCCGAGGTGAAAGGCATGCTCAAGTCCCATGGGGAACAGGCGATTGCCGCGGGCGTTTTCGGCGTGCCGACTGCGGTCATCGAGGGCGAACAGTTCTGGGGCGTTGATGCAACGGACATGCTGCTCGCACGGGCAGCCGGCGACCCGTTTTTCACGTCGGACGCGTACCGCGATGCCTTCCATTTGCCAGAGAGCGTGCAACGCGCTCGCACCGAGCGCAAGCCCTAGCCGAACGCCGGAATTTTGCACCCGGAGGCAAGAAAAATTTTCTGCCGGGCAGTAAAATCATGCGCACTGGGGCGGCAATATCGCCGCCACGCAATGAAGATGTTCGACATGAAATCTGCGCTCCTTACCCCTGTCCGGCAGGTCGCCGCATCGATGCTGCTGCTGACCGTGGTCGCCTGCGATTCGGGTCCCAAGACCTACGACGATTGCATGCTGCAGGCGTCGCGCAGTGCCGAGAGCGACCGCCAGTTCAAGACCATGGCCCAGACCTGCAAGGACCGCTTCGGCCATACCCTGCCCCTGCGTGCGCCGCCGACCGCACCCGCCAAGGGCGGCGACGCCGCCAAAGGCAGTCCGGCGCCGGCACAACGTCCCTGATCAGCGCAACCTGAACACCGACACCGATTGTGCAAGCCGTGCCGCCTGGTCTTCCAGGCTGGCGGCCGCAGCGGCCGCCTGTTCGACCAGCGCCGCATTCTGCTGGGTCACCTGATCCATCTGCGTGACCGCCTGATTGACCTGATCGATGCCCTGGCTCTGCTCATGGCTGGCGGCGCTGATTTCCGACATCAGGTCCGTCACATGCCTGACCGACTGCACGATGTCCTGCATGGTGCTGGTCGCGTGCGCGACCAGGCGGCCGCCGGCGTCGACCTTCTGCACCGAATCATGGATCAACTGGCGTATCTCGCGCGCGGCGCCGGCGCTGCGCTGCGCCAGGCTGCGCACCTCGCTCGCCACCACCGCGAAGCCGCGTCCCTGCTCGCCGGCACGCGCCGCTTCGACCGCCGCGTTCAGCGCGAGGATATTGGTCTGGAACGCGATGCCGTCGATCAGGCTGATGATCTCCGCAATCTTCTTCGCGGACTCGCTGATACCTTCCATCGTCGTGCCCACTTCCGCGACCGCATCGCCCCCCTTGCGCGCGACATCGGAGGCCGAATGCGCGAGATGATTGCCCTGTTGCGCATTCTCGGCGTTTTGCTTCACCGTCGATGCGAACTGCTCCATGCTGGCAGCGGTTTCTTCGAGGCTCGATGCCTGCGCTTCGGTACGTCCCGACAGGTCCATGTTGCCTTGCGCGATTTCACGGCTGCCGATATGGATCGCCTCGACATTCGCGCGCACATCGCCGACCACCGCCACCAGGTTGGCGCTCATCTGTTGCAGCGCCTGCAGCAGCTGGCCGGTATCGTCGCCGCGATCGACCTTCACCTGCTGCGTCAGGTCACCGCCGGCAATCGCGCGCGCGACCTGGGTCGCCCTCTGCAATGGCGACACGATCGCCTTGTGCAATGCCAGCCACGCGGCCAGCAGCAAGCTCAATGACGCCAGCTCCATGCCGAGCATGCTGCCGGAACCGCCCCTGAGCAGGGTGGTGGCTGCCATCACAGCCACCAGCATGGCCGGCAAGCCGAAGCCGAGAGCGATGCGCACCGTCAGCGGCATGTCGCGCACGGCCCGCAGCCACGCAGCAAAGCCGGTACGAACCACCGCGCCATTGCGGATGGCTAGGCCCTGCGCCTTGCCTTCCCTGAAGCGGCGGTAGATCGCATCGGTCGCGGCCACCTGCTCGCGCGAAGGCTTGCTGCGCACCGACATGTAGCCCACTGGCTGGCCACGCTCGATGATGGGCGTCACATTCGCGACGACCCAGTAGTAGTCACCGTTCTTGCAGCGGTTCTTCACCATGCCGGTCCACGGCACGCCGGCCTTCAGCGCACGCCACAAGTCCTCGAAAGCTTCAGGCGGCATGTCAGGATGGCGCACCAGGTTGTGCGGCGCGCCCATCAGCTCTTCTTCGGTGAAGCCGCTGACTTCGATGAAATACGGATTGATGTAGGTGATGCGGCCCTTGAGGTCGGTCTTGGACACGATCGACTTCTCATTGCTGAGCTCGACCTCAACGTTAGTCACTGGAAGATTGGTACGCATGGCGGTGTCGTGGTCGGCAGATCCAAGGTTGGGATATGCGCTATCCTGCCCGCTGCCGATTCACTGCGAACATGCAAACAACGTAGCTTTCCCTGTGCTGTTTGCATCTTCATGCAAGAAAACCAACATACGTACCGACATGCAAACACCGATGCCGACGATGCTGAAGACCCTGCTGATCGCTTGCCTGCTGCTGTCCGTGTCGAGCGCGCGGGCCGACGAATGCGAGGACGTGATCAAGATGGATGGCTTGCTGAGCAAGGCCAGACAAGCCTGCCCGTTCAGCTATTACGCATTCCGCTTCCAGCAGCAATCGCAGGTGTGTGGCGAGAAGAAGGGCAAGGACAGCTGGAAGCAGCTGTTCAGCAAAGGCGCATCCACCTTCGACGGGCTGTCGTCGAAGATGGGCAAGGAAGCGCTGTGCAACAAGCTGTTGGCGGATTTTCCGATGACGGTCAAGCGCTGACGCAGCCTTCTACTGAACAGGCGTCAAGAGAAGCGCAGCACCCGACAGCTACCCCACCATGGGCATGCTGGCATCACTTCTGATCCCGTGGGTTCTTCTCACATGTGCGGCACCGACACTACGTCGCCCAGCATCGGCACGCTGGCCGGCCAGTGCAGCTCGCGCTCGATGCGGCAGCGCAGCGCGTCGGCGGCGGCCGGTTCGCCGTGGGTCACGTACACATGGCGCGGCGCCTTCGGCAGCGAACGCAGCCACGCGATCAGCTGCGTGCCGTCCGCGTGCGCGGACATGCCCGGCAGGGACACCACCTCGGCGTTGATGCGCACGTCTTCACCGAAGATGCGCAGCTCGCGTTCGCCGGCCGCCAGCCGTGCGCCGCGCGTGCCACCGGCCTGGAATCCGGCCAGCACGATGCTGGCCCGATGGTCGGGCCCGAAATTGCGAAGGTGGTGCAGGATGCGCCCGCCGGTCGCCATGCCACTGGCCGAGATGATGATGGCCGGATAGGCGAGTCCGGTCAGCTCGCGCGATTGCTCGACAGTGCGACAGAATTTCGCGACATGTGACATGCCCTGGCACTCTTCCACCGACAGCCGGTGCTCGGTACGGTGGCGGCGGTAGATGTCGGTGGAGTCGATCGCCATCGGGCTGTCGAGAAAGACCGGCAGGTCGGGAATGCGCGCGGCGCGCTTCAACCGGTAGATCTGGTACAGCAGCGACTGCGCGCGACCGACCGCGAACGCCGGTATCACGACCTTGCCGCCGCGCGCCGCGGTGCGCGCCACCACATCGGCCAGCAGCGCGGCGCTGTCTTCATTGCCATGACTGCGGTCGCCATAGGTCGATTCGACCACCAGCGTGTCACCCAGCTCGATCGGCGATGGCGGCCGCATCACCAGGTCGTCCGGACGGCCGACATCGCCGGACAGGAACAGGCTGCCTTTCGCGGTGCGCAGCTCGACCGATGCCGCGCCCAGGATGTGGCCGGCCGGGCGCAGCCGTACGGTCATGCCGGCGATCTCGACCGGATGGTCGAACTCCAGCGGCCGCAACTGGCGCAACGCATGGCGCGCATCTTCTTCGGTGTACAGCGGCAGCGCCGGCACATGCTTCGATGACTTGTGGCGGTTCGCGTAGTTCGCGTCTTCTTCCTGCAGGTGCCCGCTGTCGGGCAACAGCAGGCCGCACAATGCAATCGTCGATGGCGTCGCATGCACGCTGCCACGAAAGCCATTGCGCACCAGTAGCGGCAACGCGCCGGAATGATCAAGGTGCGCATGGCTGAGGATCACGGCGTCGAGCCGCGCCGGATCGAACGGCAAGGGCTGCCAGTTCAGTTGCCGCAGGTTCTTGTAGCCCTGGAACAGCCCGCAATCAACCAGCACGCGCTTGCCCTGATATTCGATCAGGTATCGGGAACCGGTGACGGTACCGGCGCCGCCGAGAAAGGTCAGCTTCACGCGTACTCCCTGTCAGGTGAACGATAACGGGATCATGCCAGAATCTGTCATCCTGATAACGATTCCCGACGCGAACTGGTGGACTCACGATGAATCAGCGGACTGACCGACATGACCGGAACGACCCGAACGAGCGCAGCGTTCGACACGGCAGCGGGCTGGACGCCGCGAGTGCCGCGCGCCGGCTGCAGCAGGACGGCCCGAACGACATCGGCCTGTCGCAGCGCCGCCCGTTGCGCGCAATCGTGATCGAAGTCGGCACCGAGCCGATGTTCCTGCTGCTGATCGCGGCCGGACTGATCTATCTGTTGATGGGCGATGCCGGTGAGGCGCTGGTGCTGCTGGGCTTCGTGCTGGCCATCATGGGCATCACGATTGCGCAGGAGCGTCGCACCGACAATGCACTGAATGCGCTGCGCGACCTGTCCAGCCCGCGCGCGCTGGTGGTACGCGATGGTGTAGCGCAACGCATCGCCGGCAGCGACGTGGTGCGTGAGGACTGGCTGATGCTGGCCGAGGGCGACCGCATCGCTGCCGATGGCGTGCTGCTGGAAGCGCATGAACTGGCAGTGGATGAATCGATGCTGACCGGCGAATCGCTGCCGGTGACGAAGAACGCCGGCGATCAGGTGTACGCCGGCACGCTGGCTGTCAGCGGCCAGGGACTGGCACGGGTGCATGCGACGGGACGACGCACCGAGATGGGCCGCATCGGCGCCTCGCTGGACGAGGTTGACCTCGAAACATCGCCGCTGCGACGACAGATGGACCGGCTCACGAAGCGCTTCGCTGCGATCGGCCTGTTGCTGTCGCTGGCATTGAGCGCAACCTTCTGGATGCTGCGCGGCGAACCGGCGCAGGCGCTGCTGGCCGGCATAGCGCTGGCGATGTCGCTGCTGCCGCAGGAGTTCCCGGTCATCATGATCATCTTCTTTGCGTTTGCCGCGCGGCGTCTCGGCAAGCTGCAGGTGCTGACACGACGGCTGGGCGCCATCGAAACGCTGGGCCAGACCTCAGTGCTGTGTGTCGACAAGACCGGCACGCTGACGCAAAACCATATGCAGCTGGCGGTGCTGCGCACGCCATCGCGCGAATATGCAGTCCCTGCCGGTGCTGCCGACAGCACCATGCCCGACGATGTGCGTGAGCTGATGGCAACGGCGGTGATGGCCTGTGAAGTGGTGCCGCATGATCCGATGGAAAAAGCGATCGTCGATGCCGGCACCGCCGCGCACAGCGGCCTGCCGTCCGGCCGGCAACTTGTGCGCGAATACGAATTACGGCCCGAGCTGCTCGCGATGTCCCATGTGTGGCGCAGGCCTGGTGACGACCCTGGCCACCATGACCACCATGGCGACAGTCATGATGACCATGCGGGCGGTGGCGGCAACGCAAGCATTCCCGTCAAGCGGCAGTACGATGACCAGCCGAGCACAGCCGACCCCGGCGCATTCGATATCGTCGCCGCGAAAGGTGCGCCCGAAGCGATCGCATCGCTCTGCGGGTTGACGGAGCATGAGCGCGCGCGCGTGGCGGCCGATGCGGAAGCGCTTGCCACGCGCGGGTTGCGTGTGCTCGGCGTCGCGCGCGCAAGTCATCCGTCCGCCAGCGCGTGGCCGGAATCCCAGACGGGCTTTCGCTTCAGCTGGCTGGGGCTGGTCGCACTGGCTGATCCGCTGCGCGCGGAAGTGCCGGCCGCGGTCGCTCTGTGCCGACAGGCGGGCATACGCGTGGTGATGATCACCGGCGATCATGCGAGCACTGCGCAGGCGATCGCGCGGGAAGCCGGCATCGATCACCATGCAGTACTGACAGGCACGCAACTGGCCGCAATGAATGAGGCCGAGCTGCGCAATGCTGCGGCCCGGGTGCAGGTGTTCGCACGGGTGAAGCCCTGGCAGAAGCTGGCGCTGGTCGAGGCCTTGAAGGCGCAGTCAGCCGTGGTGGCGATGACCGGTGACGGCGTCAATGATGCACCGGCGCTGAAAGCGGCACACATCGGCATTGCAATGGGCCAGCGCGGCACCGATGTCGCGCGTGAAGCCGCATCGCTGGTGCTGTTGCGGGATGACTTCAATGCCATCGTGGAAGCGATACGCATGGGCCGCCGCACTTTCCGCAACATGCGGCAAGCGATGGTCTACACGCTGGCAGTGCACATACCGATCGCCGGCCTCGCATTGCTGCCGGTGCTGTTCGGGCTGCCGCTGTTGCTGGCGCCGTTGCACATCGCGTTTCTGGAACTGGTGATCGATCCCGCCTGCTCGGTCGTGTTCGAGGCCGAGCAGCATGATGACGGGCTGATGTCGATGCAACCGCGCCTGGTGGACGAGCCCCTGCTGCAGCGCGCTCATGTCGGCCAGAGCGTCATCTGTGGGCTGCTGACCACCGCCGCCAGCTTCGGCAGCTATGCGTGGCTGAGCGCGCACGGCGTAACCAGCGAGAGCGCTGCAGCGTCGGCCTTCGTGATCATGGTGCTCGCGAATGCGCTGCTGATCCTGCCACTGCGCAGGCCGACCGGCGGTCACGCAGGCTGGCGGCACGTGCCTCGCATCACCGTCTGGGTACTGGGCGCGACGCTGGCCAGCGTGCTGGCCGTGACCATGCTGGCGCCGGTGGCTGCGGTGTTCCGCTTCGACGTACTGGCGCCCGGGCAGTGGCTGGCCAGTGCCATGATCGCGCTGGCGTTGCTGCCGGCCTTTGTGGTCGTCAGCGGCCAGCGACGATGGCGTGCGGCACGGCCAGCGGCTGGGGGCTGATTCGTGGGTTGAGTCGAGGGTTGAGTCGTGGGTGAAGACGAAAAAAATCAGACCGGGGCGGCGAAGCAGACCAGGTGGTCGAGCTCGATGCGGATCCCGATTCGCTCACCGATCGCATGATCATGATGGCTTGGCACCAGCGACAACAGGGGTTGGCCAGAGGGCAAGGCCAGCGTGTACAGGAACTCGGCGCCGCGGAAAGCCTTGGCCATCACCTGCGCCTGCAACGGGCTGGCGTCGTCATGCTGGATGTCATCCGGACGCACCAGCAAGTCCACTG
>JACCDV010602858.1_pt1 | contig 15401 bp, 14 predicted proteins | sample 7446131 | NCBI WGS metagenome assembly JACCDV01 (sample SAMN15323448, study PRJNA562643) | freshwater metagenome | isolation source: river surface water | place: USA:Blue River Watershed | collected 2017-08-17 | reverse complement strand
TGCTAAATTGGCGGCCTTCGCCATTGCCTTGCACATGCTGGAAGCGGTTATTCCGTCACCGTTGCCTGGCGTGAAACCTGGCTTAGCCAATATCGTCACCTTGTTCGTGTTATACCAATACGGTTTTGCCACGGCGGCGTGGGTGAGTATATTGCGGGTATTCGCCAGCAGTTTGTTGTTAGGCCAATTTTTGTCGCCGGGGTTTGCTCTAAGCTTGGCCGGCGCGTCTTTGAGTTTGGTCGTATTGTATGTGGCCATGCACTTGCCTAACAAGTGGTTTGGGCCGCTAAGCTTGAGTGTGTTGGCCGCGTTTGCCCACATTGCCGGCCAACTGCTGGTGGTGCGTTTGTGGTTAATTCCGCATGCCGGGCTGGCTTATCTGATCCCAGTGTTTGCCTTAGCCGCGCTAATTTTTGGGGCCGTTAATGGCGTCATTACCGCACGGTTACTGCAACAGCAGCCGCTTAACGAATCAACTCGCGCCAACTAGCCCGTTTACCAGTAAAACCACCACCACTCTTAAACGGCGCATTTGGGTCCAGTTGTGGGGTGGGGTCGTTGTCAGCCGTGTAACTTAGCGTAGGCTTGCCACTTATATACAGTAGGTTGATGCCTGTTGGCGCCGCATTGGTTTTTGTGCCCACCGGGTTTGCAATGTTAGTAGTGACCAAGCCACCTGTTTTTGCTTGAATGTAATTTATCCAACCGTAACCGTTTGGGCTGCAAGCCGTCGTTGATGGCACCATGGTAGGCACCACCAATGTGCCGGAAGCCAGTTTGGCTGCCACGACTTGACGCTCACCGCTGTCGGGCAGATCGATGTACCAGCCATGCCCGCTGGTAAACGCTTCCGTTTGCAACAAACCGGTTCGACTGTTGCCGGAGCTTGCATTTTTTATGCTGCGACTGCTTAAACTCGAGCGGCTTAGGGAGCTAGCCGTGTCTTTGATGGCATACAGTGTTTGGGTTTCCGCCGTTGCTAAATCCGATTGTCCTAAGTATTTACCTGTGCCAATAAAGACCACAGTATGGCCACTTATTTTCCCCAATTCCGGTCTGGCGGTGATGGCTTGGGCCTTGCCTGTTGGACCAGTTAGGCTGGCCAGCAATAGCGGGTTCTTAGGGTCGGACGTGCTGCCTGTGCTGTCAAATTTAAACCGCCATAAATTGCCCAGCAAATCCCCGCCGTAGACGTAATCGGCTTGGTTGTTTTCGCTAGGCCGTGCGACAAAAGCGCTAATTTTAGCTAAGCCGCTGGGCTTGTCAGCCGTGCCTACCTGCGTGGAAATTTTGCGTAACAGAGCGCCGGTATTGGCATTTAATACATACAAATAACCCATGCCTGTGTTGTTGTAGCCTGAGGTGAATAGCACCACCCAGGTGCCATCGCGTTGCTTGGTGATCACTGGGTTGCCAAAACTAAAACCCAAGTCAGCATCGTCATGGGTGTCAAATTCCCACAACAAGCTAGGCTGGTCATTGCTTACGTTTAAGGCATAAAAGCCCTTGCCGCCTTCACCAAGGCCGCCAACCAAGACGGTTTTCCAGTCGCTGGCGGTGCTGCATGGGCCGTTACAGATGTCTGTCACAGTGGTGCTGCCGTTGACGAAATTTTTATGCTGAGTGGCATAATTTTTATCGGCTAGATTCCACAGTTTAGCGAGCAGCATGCTGGGGATGTAAGCCCAGCGCTCCGTACCGTCATTGGCATTAAATGCATGCAACATGCCGTCGTTGGCACCGACGTAGACGCTGTTAGTGCGGTTAGCTTGCGCGGTTTTAAAGGCGGCATAACTGCTTTCTAAATAATTAAAGTTAGGCGCTGTGACATACACCGCATTGGATTCAGTAATGTCGCCCAAGGTTTTTTCACGGTAGCGAAACAGACGGTTAGCCAGCGCATTGCTATCCCTATTTTCATAAACCGTTTGGCCACGAAGGTAGTTAACTAGATTGGCTTCTTTGGCTAATAATTTTTGGCTGGCAGTCAAACCATCCCATTGGCTCAATTTAGCATTCATTAAGTAAGTGGATTGAAAGTAGCTTTTTTGTGTGGTGCTCAAATTGCCGTAAGTGAAGTTCTTCAGCACGCCATCAACGTTGGTGTAAATTTGCCGGCTATCAGTGCTGCTGGTGGGAATTTTAGCTTTCAGGGTGCCGTGACAGGCCGCACTGATTTCCATGGCTGCAGTGAAGGAGGTGGTGCCTGCTGGGGCGCAGTAGCTTCGTTTGCTGCCGTTACTGTCTGCCGTGAAAATACTGGTTAGGCAAGTTTCCTCTGCCACGTCTTCCACACACCAGTCTGCGCTTTTACTAATTCGGCCAGTAGCCGTATCTATGCTGCGGGATTCTAAATTGCCATGCCATTCCATGGAGGTGTAGCTGGCGACATAAGCATTGTTATTACCAGTCACTGGGTTGAGTGTGCTGGTGGCGGCTGCTCCACCAGCATTCGATCTGGCGTAAATTTCCGCTAATGCCGAACTTAGGCCGTCCACCAATTGCTTTGCGTCGCCCCCACTAAAATAACTGCCGTTACCATTAACCGCAGCATGCCAAAGGTCGTCAATACGCTCTTCACAATAGATGGGATTAAAGCATGTTATTGGGTCTGGCCATTTAGCCGTGCCTAGGCCGTTTTTTAAGTCAAAGTAATCACCCGAGTTGGCCGTTTTATAATCATTGGAATACAGCAAAATGCCATCAACGCCAAGACCCACGGTGAAGGTGCTCATGTTTTGTTTAAGTTTGCTGTCGCTTGTGCCGCAGACGTCTACGTTATTAGCATTGATGCAATTTCCGAGCGCGCTGGTTCTCAAATCGGTGTCGTAATAATATTTAGCCACGTCGGCCAAGGTGTTTTCCGCCGCTTCAGTGTCTCGTTGCGTTAATGGTACTGTGTCGCCACTATCCAGATCTCCAACTTTTATTCCATCTAAGCCGTAAGGTCCAAAGGTGGCCGTTTCAGGTTGATCCTTGCCGGCAATCTGAGATTCAGAGCCATTCCAATAAGCATCAGTGGAAAGTATGGTGAAATTGGCTTGGCAGGCATGCTGAATTGGATCGCTAATGCCGGTAATTTTATGCGCATAAATTTTCCCTGCTCTAGCCAAGGCACCGCGTAAAGGACTGAAGTGCAGCGGGTCGTTATAGGTGGTTGCAGTCGTCTCCCCAGGGTACTTATAGCTCAGTCTATAGGCTATTTGAGCTTTAAAAAGTCGGTCATAAAAAGCTTGTTTATGAGCTTTGTTGAATGTGTCTATGGGTAAAAATTTGTTTGGTGATGTGCGGTTGGTGGCATTCTTATCCACGCCATCGTAGTTAATGACGCTATAGCCGACACGGTAGCGGTCATCAATGGGGTCAAAGGCTAAACTGGTGGCAGTTTTCATTAATTGCAAGCGGGTGCGGTAGTAGCTAAACCAGTTAGCATAATTGGTCATTTCTTCGTTATACGTGCATATTGTGCCTAAGCAGTCCGTTCGATTGGCTGTTTTTTGGTAGCTGTTTTTGTCAGTGATGTTGGTAGGAACAAATGAGCCTGGTGCATCGCCGCGACCAGGGTAGCGTATGTTAATAATCTGATGGCCTGAGTCTATGTTTGCTTGGCATTTGCCGGCGGCTGGATTGCTAGCTGATATAGCCGTGGTCAGGCTGTCACAAAAACGCACGGTGGCAGGGTAGATATAACTGCCACTGGGGCTTGTGCTGCTAATGCATTGATTTAATTTAGGCGAATTGCAATATTCGCCAGCCTTCAGCGTGTAGTAAGTGGCATTAGTCGTTAAATTTTTTGTGCGCATATCGATGGTTTGGTAGGCGTCGTATTTAGCTGTTTCCCAGGCTGTCTGCGTATTTATGCTTGGCATACTGGTTCCATCGGCATTTTTGGCAGGCCAATAGCGTATGGCCGGGTTGTAATACAGGCCATTAAAATCGCTGCTCAAAAACGCCACTTCACCCCCACAAACACCATCCCATTTCCCGGTGCTGGTATTTCTGCAGAAGGCTGCGCCTACCCAATCTGGCATATAGGTGTTAAGCATGCTATTGGAATCGTCCAAAAGTAGCATGATGTTGGGTTTGGCTGCGCTGCTGGATGAGGCAGACAAGGGAGTGCTGGCTAAATCAACGGCTTGCGCGCTGATGGGCATCAGCAGATAAGTCAAAAAGTTGAACAGCACCGGCAAGATTAAATAGCGTTTCATGGCATCCCTTAATAGACAAAGGCCTGACTGTAGCTGACGGTGTTTTTTGGGCCGGTCACTTTAGTGGTGATGCGGTACAAAAGTGCTCCCGTGGGTTCACCTAAACAGGGATTAGATAAATCGCAATGGCTTTTGGAATTTTCATCCTCGCCAGGCGGGCCATACAAGCAATGCGTAGTGTCTGCAGCGCCAATGTTTTTGCACATGCGCTGTATGATGTACTTAATGGTGTTGCCGCTGCTGTCCACCCCGGCAGTCATGGTATTAAGGTCGGCAGTTTTACTGCCTTTGGCCAGTTGCGCTTTGCTGCTGTCAGCCAAGGTTTTAGCGTTGCTTGCCGACGTTGCATAATAACCTTGACCGTTGAGATCCCCATTGAGGCTAGCTTGATCGCTAGTGGTTTGATCGCTTAGCCAAGTGAGGGCGGTTTCCACGCCACTGTCGGATGACACCAGCGCGGCTTGTTTAAATCCTAAATTACCAGCAATCAGCGTGTTGGTGTCTACCGAGCGTATCAATGCCACGGCGGCTAAGGACATGACAATCAAAGCGATCAAGGCAATAAACAGCACCACCCCAGCTTGTTTGGCTGGATAGACTTTGCGAATTGATGATGGTGGTTTAACTAGGGAACGCATCTTTAGACCAAACGACATTGCGTAGCGGAATAATGCTAGTGAACACACGGTAACGGTAGCGCTGCCAATTGCTTATGTTGGACAGGTTTATGGCTGGCGCGGGGTTGTTGGCAGTGCCTGCCCAAGCGCATAGGCCGCTGGGATTGCTGCTGCTTAATGAGCTGCAAGCAGCGCTGACCTGGTCTTTTTCTAACAAGCCATTGCGCGCCACTATGGCAACGCGTAGGGCTTTAATGCGGTTGCGATTAGCGTTGCTTGGCTTTTCCCAAGTGTCGCCCGTGGCGTTTACCCAGGCGCTGATGGTATTGTTTTTCGCCTCAGCGGATATGCCGTATTGCGCCTGCAAGCTTACAATTTCAGCGACATTGGCGGCGGCGCTGTCATTTTCGCTACGGTCTAATTGTTGCAGTGCGTTAATGCTGTAGCTAATGGTTTTCCAATTGCCTAAACAAGCAATACTGGCGTCAGGGCTGACGACGCTGTCTGTGTTAAAACTGATGCCGGTGCTACCGTCGAGGCTGCTGACTGTGGTTAGTGAGCATGCGTCCGCTAGACTAATGATGGCTGTGTCGCCAACTTTACAGGCAGCATTATTAAGGACCCTGGCCATGGCTGCATTAACGCTGCTGATGGTTGACGGTGAGCCACCGCTATCGGCATCGCCGTAACGCACCGTCACGGTGTCACTGGCATCGCCGCCATCCATGATGCTAATGGGCGAGATGTCGGTGCCGGCTGGTGTGAAACTGGTGCATTGTAATGGGGAATTGCTGGTAGAAAAAATAGGCAAGGCGAAGCCGGCCAGTTGCACATCACGCTGCAGGTTATACAGCGCGATGTGGCCGTTGGTTTGCGCATCGGCAGTGCCTGAGGTGCTGCGCTTTTGTTCTTCAAATACGGCGAACACTTGCATGATGACCAAGCTCACTAACAAGCTGACCACCAAACCAACCATGACTTCGATCAAACTAAAACCAGATTGGCCATGAGAAAAACGCTGTGCGCTTTTGCGGGTGCCCATGTTAGATTGCCCCCATGATGCGGGCATTGCTGGTGACATTGTGCGTTTCCGTTTCACCGGGGGCTTGCCAAGTGACTACGATGCGCACTTCACCTGTAGCGGGGCTGGGCAAAATGATGCTGTAATGGCCATTGGGTAATTCTGCTAAGGGGATGGGCTCGGTAGTGGCGACGATGTGTTCAGGATTAGCCCAAAGCTCTGCCAATTTCTGTTGAGCGATGTAGCTAGCTTCACTGCGGTACTTTGCGGCCGAGGTGTTGCTGACCATGGCCGCTTGCAAACCCACCAAGGCCAATATGCCCATGGAAAAAATCAGCATGGCTATCAGCGATTCCAAAAGAACACCACCTTGTTGCGTTGCTACGGATGGCTTGGTCTTGATCATGGCATTAACAGCGTCTTGGATCATCGGTCGCTAGACTAGCCGATGGGTCGCATAAGCGCGTGTGGCCACCCACCCCCAGGGTTACCCTAAGTGGCCTATCGGCACCGCTTAAGCGGATGTCTAACTGACTAAATGGGGTAGGGCTGGCAGCCACGGAGCCTAGGTTATTGAACACAATTCTTTTTGATGTGCTTGGGGTTGCGGTGACGGTAACCTTAGTCGAGGATCCCTCACTGGCTAGCCGATTTTGTAAGGGGGTGTTGCAATTGTTTGTGCTTAGGCATTGATTGATTTTCCATGCAGAATTTAAGGCTGCATCCAACTTGAATTCAACCAGGCTATTGTTTTTAACGGCCTCCGCTCGCGCTATTTGCAAGCCGTTTTGGATGGACTCTGCCGCCGTGCGCACCCGTGTATTTTTTATCCAGGTGGCGTAGCTAGGCATGGCAATGGCGCTGACCAAGCCGACGATAGCAATGGCGATGATGAGCTCTATCAAGCTAAATCCTAAGGCCGATTCTTTTCGCACTGGGCTTAGTGTTTGCACTGGGCTTAGTATGTGCACAGAGCTTGGTATTTGCAAAGGCCTTAGCATGTGCCGCCTTTTTTAGTGAGCCAGCAGCTGGCCCCGACTGTGCCATCAAACTGGGATGTTTTGGCATTGCTTTGATCCAGGGTGAATTCGAAATCGGCCATGCCTTGTGCTGCGATACCGGTGGCTTTTAGGGTGTAAGCGGTGGCGCTGGGTGTCACGCTGCAACTGTAGGTAAAATACTGCGCACCGGTGACTGGCTCGCATGGCCCATTTTCATAAGTACGGTTATCCTGAAAATGCTGTTCCATTTTCACCCTGAGCGTGGCTAGGTTGCTGGTAGCTTCAGCGGCTTTGCCGCGCTTAATGTAATCGTGATAACTGGGTATAGCGATAGACGCTAAAATGCCGATGACGGCCACCACTATCATTAATTCAATGAGGGTAAAGCCAGTTTGTGCAAGCGGCCGATTCGGGCTATTTTTTTGTGCTGCGGTGCTGGTTAAATTTCGCATGTCCATCTCCTGTAGGTCAGTATCCATCTTGCCCAGTGACTTTAAAGAAGTCCAGTCACAATCGATCGTCGGTCAAAATAAGCCGATAAGCGGCAACCGTTTGCTACACCCATGAGCAGCATTTCTCTGCCTAGGCCTTTATGTTAAACTAGGCCCAGTATTACTTTTAACCATAAAGGCAGCGCAATGCAAAAAACAAGGGTAAGGCTTTTGTATGCTGTGCTCTTGTGCTGCATTTTATCCGGTTGCGGCACCAAAGGCCCTTTGTATATTCCTGAGCAGCAATACCCGCAACCACCTGCTAGCAGCCACTAAAAGTGCTGGCGCTTTTTAACCTTATATAAGCCCTAACCGTGAACTCTTTTAGCTATAAAAACAATCTATTGCACGTCGAAAATCGATCGCTAGCGGATGTCGCTCAAACCTATGCAACGCCCTGTTACGTCTATTCAAAAGCGGCCTTGACGGCCGCGTTTAAGAATTTCAGCGCGGGCTTTGCCGATTGCAATCATTTGGTGTGTTTTGCGGTGAAAGCTAATCCCAATTTAGCCATCTTAAATTTATTTGCTAGCCTAGGTGCCGGTTTTGATATTGTTTCGGGCGGTGAGTTGGCTCGCGTGTTGGCGGCCGGTGGCGACCCGAAAAAGATTGTTTTTTCTGGGGTCGGTAAAACCGAAGTGGAAATGCAAGACGCGTTGAAGGCCGGCATATTTTGTTTTAATGTGGAATCTGCCAGTGAATTAAATCGGCTTAATCAAGTGGCGCTAAGCATGGGTAAAGTCGCACCGGTATCGCTACGGGTCAACCCCAACGTGGATGCTAAAACCCATCCCTATATTTCCACCGGTTTAAAAAATAATAAATTTGGCGTGGCTTATGAAGATGCATTAAGTATTTACCTGCAAGCGGCCAGCATGCCTGGCATTGCTATCCATGGGGTGGATTGCCACATAGGCTCGCAAATTACCGAGCTCTCGCCTTTTCTGGACGCCTTTGATCGCGTGTTGGCCTTGGTGGATGCTTTGGCTAGCCATGGTATTGCCGTGCAACACATCGATGCCGGTGGCGGTATAGGCATCTGTTATAACGACGAAACCCCGCCTGAATTTAGTGCTTACGCAGCGGCCATGCGCGCCAAAATTGCTGGCCGCGCCATTAAGCTGGTGTTTGAACCGGGTCGTGCTTTAGTCGGTAATGCCGGCGTATTATTGACTAAGGTGGAGTATTTAAAACACGCTGAGGCAAAAAATTTCGCCATCGTTGATGCTGCCATGAACGATTTGATGCGTCCGGCTTTATACGATGCTTACCATGCCATACAAGCCGTAGCGCCGCGTGCTGGCGTAGCCAGCCAGTATGAAATTGTTGGGCCAGTTTGCGAAACCGGTGACTTTTTAGGTCACGATAGACGCTTGGCTTTGGCCGAAGGTGATGTTTTGGCGATTATGTCGGCAGGGGCTTACGGCATGAGCATGGCCAGTAATTACAATACTAGGGCGCGGGCTGCTGAGGTGATGGTGGACGGCGAGACCTGCCATTTGATACGCCAGCGTGAGAAAATCAGCGAGCTTTACGCCCTAGAAAAAATCTTGCCAGCCAGTGTTTAAGCAAAAATAACCGTTTTGTTGGCGTACAGCAAAATGCGATTTTCGATGTGCCAACGCACGGCTTTCGATAAAACCACGCGCTCTAAATCACGGCCTTTTTGTATCAAATCTTCCACTTGATCGCGGTGCGAAATGCGGTCTATGTCTTGCTCAATAATCGGGCCTTCATCCAATACCTCGGTCACGTAATGGGCAGTCGCGCCTATCAGTTTGACGCCGCGCTCAAATGCCCTATGGTAAGGTTTTGCGCCTATGAATGCCGGTAAGAAAGAGTGGTGTATGTTAATGATTTGTTTAGGGTAACGCGCGACAAACTCGGGCGATAAAATTTGCATGTAGCGCGCCAATACGATGAGGTCAATGTTGTATTGATCGAACAAGGCAAATTGAGCCGCCTCGGTGGCCGCTTTGGTTTCTTTAGTGACCGCAAGGTAATGAAAGTCCACGCCGTAAAATTTAGCCAAGGCTTCGGTGTCGCGGTGGTTGCTGATAATCAGCGGGATGTCACAGGCCAATTCGCCGTTTTTGTGCCTGTGCAATAAATCCGCCAGGCAATGGTCGTATTGCGACACCATGATGGCGACGCGTAACGGTTTTTGCGAGAGGTTTAACTGCCATTGCATGTTAAAGCGCTGCGCAATCGCCGCAAAGTGCTGCTCAAAATCACTGGTGGCCAGGCTAAAGCCAGCCAAATCCCACTCCACGCGCATTAAGAATAAATTGTTTTCCGCGTCTTGATGTTGATCTGCATGCAATATATTGGCGTTGTGCTGGTACAAAAAGTCGGCGATGGCCGCAACGATGCCTTTGCTGTCCGGGCAAGTGATCAATAAGGTGGCGGTATTTTTACTGGAACTAGGGTTCATTTTTTTAAGCTGACTCGATTTCAAATTCGCATTAAGCGTGTGCAGTTAGGTTAATATGTGCATTATACCTTAAGTTAATTTAAGCCATAAAAATGCGTATGACAGACAATAAACCCAGCATGCAAACGTCCACCGATATTGTATTAGCCAATCCCAGAGGGTTCTGTGCCGGTGTGGACAGAGCCATCATTATTGTAGAGCAAGCCTTGGAAAAATTTGGCGCACCCATCTACGTGCGTAATGAGGTGGTGCACAATAAATTTGTGGTCGATGGCTTGCGTGCCAAAGGGGCTGTTTTTGTAAAACACCTGGATGAAATTCCTACAGGCAGCACCGTTATTTTTAGTGCGCATGGCGTGTCCAAAGCCGTGCGTGCCGAAGCCGAAGCGCGTGGTTTGATTGCATACGACGCCACCTGCCCCTTGGTGACCAAAGTGCATATGGAAGTCGCCAAAATGCGTTTGGCCGGCATGGAAATTGTCATGATAGGCCATAAAGGCCATCCCGAAGTTGAGGGGACCATGGGTCAAGTGGAAGCTGGTGAGGACGAGGACGCATCAGCGGAAAGTGCGGGCATGTATTTAGTAGAAACGCCAGCCGATGTTGTGCAATTGCGTGTTAAAAATCCAGAGAAATTGGCTTTTGTGACGCAAACCACCTTATCCATGGACGATGCTGCCACGGTGATAGACGCTTTAAAAGCCAAATACCCAAGCATTCATGCGCCTAAAAGCGAAGACATCTGTTATGCCACGCAAAACCGTCAAGACGCGGTGAAATTGATGGCCAAGGATTGCGATTTAGTGATAATTATTGGTTCACCCAACAGCTCCAATTCCAACCGTTTGCGTGAGGTTGCCGAGAAGCAAGGCGTGGAAGCGTACATGGTGGATAACGCCAGTTATTTACAAGTCGCATGGTTGGTGGGTAAGAAGAAAATAGGGGTGTCTGCCGGTGCTTCTGCCCCCGAGGTGTTGGTTAAGGAAGTGATTAGCCAATTGCAACGCATGGGTGCGCAGGATGTTGAGGAGTTGCATGGCGTCATAGAGAGTGTGGTGTTTCAGTTGCCTAAAAATCTTAGTGCTGCCCCCAGCAAAAAAGCCTGATTTTAGCCGCTCTGTTATTGATCTTTATTCAATTCGACCATGTTTAAAATTCCAGTCTCTGCTTTGGTCCTCATACATACCGTGGATTTGCAAGTGCTGATTATGGAGCGTGCCGATAAAGCCGGGTTTTGGCAATCGGTGACCGGCAGTTTGGAGGCGGGTGAAAGTCCTAGGCAAGCGGCTATCCGTGAGGTGTTAGAAGAAACCGGCTTGCACGCAGAAGACTACGAGTTGCAGGATTGGCAAGTGGCCAACACGTATGAAATCTACCCGCATTGGCGTTACCGCTACGCCCCTGGGGTCACTAGCAATGTCGAACACCAGTTTGCATTGCTGCTGCCGAGTGCTTTGCCGATCACGCTGGCACCGGACGAACACCTGCAGTACGCGTGGGTTGATTGGCGGGAGGCGGCGCAACGGGTTTTTTCGTGGACCAATGTTGACGCCATAAAAAGATTAGGTGAGCGCCACCAATTATCGTTATAAAATGAGCGCGTATTTTTTACCCATAACTCTTTATTGCGATTGAACACCATGCAAGTATCCGCTATTAAATTTGAAAAATTCCAGGCCAGCCTCGATGACGAATGCCAGCAGCGCATTGTTGCCGCCAAGCAAGCCTTAGGCAAACGGCTGGTGATTTTAGGTCACCACTATCAAAACGAGAGCGTATACCGGCATGCCGATTACACCGGTGATTCACTTAAATTGTCGCGCTATTGTGAGAGCTTGGATGCGGAATTTATCGTCTTCTTGGGCGTGCATTTTATGGCGGAAGTGGCCGATATTTTGAGTCGCCCAGATCAGATTGCCATACTGCCCGATTTGGCCGCTGGCTGTTCCATGGCCGACATGGCCAACCTGGCTAAGGTTGAACGCAGTTACCGCGAGCTGAATAAAGTGTTGAACTTTGATGAGGTCATCACCCCTGTTACCTACATCAATTCTGCCGCCGATTTAAAAGCATTTTGTGGCGAACACGGTGGCATCGTTTGCACCAGTACCAATGCTCCTAAGATTTTAGAGTGGAGTTTTAAGCAACGCGAAAAAGTGCTGTTTTTCCCCGATCAAAATTTAGGCCGTTGGTCTGGCCATCAAATGGGCATACCCTTAGAACAAATGCCGGTTTGGGATCCGGATTTGCCTATGGGCGGTTTAACTGAAGCGCAAATCAAAAATGCGAAAATCCTGCTGTGGAAAGGCCATTGCGCGGTGCACCAAATGTTCCGTTTGCAAAACATTACAAAATTCCGTGAACAGCATCCGGATGGATTGGTGATTTCTCATCCAGAAGCGCCGTATGAGGTGTGCTTGCATTCCGATTACGTGGGCTCTACCGAATACATCCTCAAAACCGTCAGCGAAGCACCGGCGAACACCAAATGGTTAGTTGGCACGGAATTGAATTTAGTTAACCGTTTGGCTGAGCAAATGAAACCGCAGGGTAAGTTGGTGCAATTCATGAGCCACGTGGTGTGTGAGTGCTCAACCATGGCTAGAATCGACCCGCAGCATTTAGCATGGGTGCTAGAGAATTTAGTGCAAGGCCAGGTGGTGAATCAAATTAAAGTGCCTGAGCATGAGGCTAAGTTGGCCAAACTGACTTTAGAGCGGATGCTAGCCGCATCCTAAGCCTGTTAGGCGTGTCGTAAGCCTGTTAGTCTAGCAGCAGTCGCTCAACCACTTTATTTTGCATTAAATGCGAGTCTATGATTTCATCAATGTCCTCGTTATCCACGAAGGTATACCAAACGGCTTGCGGGTAGATCACCATTATCGGGCCGGCATCGCACCTGTCCAAGCAGCCAGCACGGTTAATACGCACTTTTCCTACGCCATTTAAGCCTAAGCTTTTCACCCGCGCTTTCATGTAGTCAAATGCTTTTTCTGCGCCTTTATCCATGCAGCAGGCGGCGCCGTCTTCGCGTTGGTTGAGGCAGAAAAACACATGGTGTTGAAAGTGGGCTGTCATGGGGTCAGTTTACTGGATGGCGATGAAGGCGTCACTATATAAGGCTTTAGTCGCCGCTGGCAAGGCTGTCTTCCTTAGTGAAGGTCCAGGTGCGGGTGATGCTTAAAATATCAATCTCGCTTTGCACGTCCTCAGGAAAACGCGCGTAAGGGGCACCCAGTTCGACGATGTGCTTGGCCGCTTCGTCCAGTAATTTGTGGCCGGAGCTACGGTTTAGTTCGATGGACTCTATGCTGCCGTCGGCGTTAATCGACACCGTCATTTGCAATTGCCCATACAGCTTTAGGTTTCTGGCGGCTTCCGGGTAGTTTAGGTTGCCAATTTTTTCTACCTTTTGCCGCCAAGATTCCACGTATAAAGCGTATTTGTATTCTTTGGTTCTGGCCCCTATGAATTTACGTTTAGGCCGTTTTTGGTAAACGTCTTGTTGCTTGGCAATCAAGGCTTCCAATCTGTCCATCTCCATCGCGGCCGATGCCATGTCATGCACATCGATGGCTTTGCTAGGCGTTTGCTGCTGGCCAGTTTGTACTTCTTGTGCGCTGGTTTTTTGCACGGATTGCGTGACTACGGTTTTGTTGGCCTGCAATTGGGTCATTAACTCACGGGCTTGTTTTTCTAGGTCAGTCACCCGTTTTTGCGCTTGGCTTTGTTCGGCTTTTTGTTGCGCCGCTTGCCCGCCCTGCTGGTTTTTTTCTTGCGCCTTAAGTGCCGTTTGCTGCTGATTGCTGGCCGCTAAAGCGGATTGCATTTTTCTGTTTTGATTGGTATTGCCACCTCGGTCTAAATTGGCTTGTGCCAATACATCGGCTTTGTTTGGTTTGCTGTGGGTTTTGGCATTGACTAGGCTGACGTCCAGCACCGGCATGCTGTCGGCCATTTTTTTTAAATCGGGGCTAAAGTGCACGCTGAGTAATACCAGGTGTATGAGCACAGATACATAGACGGCCGTGCGTATCAGCGGCATGGCCTTCAATTTTTGACGCACACTAGTAAACAAAGGCTTACTCTGGGCTAAATTTTGATTTTAGTGCATCCAGTATTTTTTGATGCACCCCACCAAAACCACCGTTGCTCATGACCAATACGGAGTCGCCGCTGCTCGCCGCGGCCACTATGGCGCTGACCATGCGGTTTAGGTCATCGTAAACTTGGGCTTTATGTTGTATGGGTGCTAGTGCGGCACTGGCATCCCAGCCTAAATCAGCGCCGTAACAATAGACCAAATCGGCTTCGCTTAAACTGGCGGGCAAGGCATTTTTCATGACGCCCAACTTCATGGTGTTAGAGCGTGGTTCAAGCACAGCCAAGATGCGTGCTTTGCCCACTTTGCTGCGCAATCCGGCCACGGTGGTGGTAATGGCAGTGGGGTGGTGGGCAAAGTCGTCGTAGACAGTGACGCCCTGCACCTCACCACGAATTTCCATGCGGCGTTTTACATTTTTAAATTGGCTTAAGGCGGCTATGGCCACTGGCACAGCCACGCCTACATGGCGCGCTGCAGCGATACTGGCTAAGGCATTCATGCGGTTATGTTCACCCAACAAATCCCAGGCCACGTGGCCTTGCAGTTGGCCGGCAAACAGCACGTCGAAACTGCCATTGCTTTGAGGGTTGGCCGCTTGCCAGTCGCTGTCTGAGCCGAATTGTTCTACTGGCGTCCAGCAGCCTTTAGCAATGACCCGTTGCAAGCTGTCTTCCAAACCATTGCTTACCACCAAGCCGGCTTGTGGCACGGTGCGCACTAAATGGTGAAATTGTTTTTCTATGGCGGCCAAGTCATCAAAGATGTCCGCATGATCGAATTCCAGGTTGTTTAGCACCGCCGTGCGTGGGTGGTAGTGCACAAACTTAGAACGTTTATCAAAAAATGCCGTGTCGTATTCGTCCGCTTCAATCACAAAAAACGGTGATAGGCTGTTCTTGTCTTGCGCAGGCGCTTGCGGCAAACGGGCAGACACCGCAAAGTTTTGCGGCACGCCACCAATTAAAAAGCCAGGGGCTAAGCCGGCGTATTCTAAGATCCAGGCCAGCATGGAGCTGGTGGTGGTTTTGCCATGAGTGCCGGCCACGGCCAGTACCCATTTGCCTTGCAAGACATTTTCCGCCAACCATTGCGGGCCGGAAATGTAGCTTAAGCCGCGGTTTAGGATTTCTTCCATCAAGGGGTTGCCGCGACTGATCACATTGCCTATCACATAGACATCCGGATTCAGCTCGGTTTGACTGGGGTCGAAGCCGGTTATCAGTTCTATGCCTTGCGCTTCCAGTTGGGTGCTCATGGGTGGGTAGACATTGGCGTCACAGCCGGTGACTTTGTGCCCGGCTTGTTTGGCCAAGACAGCAATGCCGCCCATGAAGGTGCCACAAATACCTAGAATATGAATGTGCATATTGCTTAGCCTTAACTTAAGTTTGGCGCCAACCAGCGCGTTAAATAGTCTTTTGTTAGGCCTCTGCGCTTGGCCATGTCGAGTACTTGGTCCTCGCCGATTTTATCCACGCTAAAGTATTTAGCATCGGCATGGGCAAAGTAAAAGCCCGATACGGC
>JACCDV010027162.1_pt1 | contig 15402 bp, 14 predicted proteins | sample 7446131 | NCBI WGS metagenome assembly JACCDV01 (sample SAMN15323448, study PRJNA562643) | freshwater metagenome | isolation source: river surface water | place: USA:Blue River Watershed | collected 2017-08-17 | reverse complement strand
TGTCTAAATCCATGTGCACAATCGCGCGCTCCTGCATAAAATTGGTAGATATTTGGGTATTTTGAATACCTTTCGTAACTTCGAAAAGTATACGAAGAAATTTTAGATACGAATTTTATTCATTTTATATTAATAAGCAAATCCGATGAGCACTTTTTTTAGTCAGAATTTACGTTTTTTACGCAGCAAGATGTCAGAGAAAACATCGCAGGAAAAACTGGCCGAATTACTGAATATTAAGAAGCCGACCTTGGGCTCCTATGAGTCTGGCAGAGCGGAGCCTAAATATGCGGATTTGATCTCCCTAGCGGAGTTTTTCAATGTCGAGGTAGATGAATTATTGAAGGAGGATTTGTCCCAAAGAATCCCCGGACTATCCAACAAACCTAAGCTACGAATCTTAGCCACGACGGTCGATCAGAACAACGAAGAGAATATCGAGATGGTTCCTGTGAAGGCTTTGGCAGGATACACCGCCTCCTACGACGACATCGGTTTCATCCAAGAATTACCCACCTTCCAGGTGCCATTCCTGCCGAAGGACAAAAAATACCGTGTTTTCCCCATCAAAGGTGAATCCATGTTACCCCTACAACCCGGCTCACTCGTGTTCGCGGAATACGTCGAAGACTGGACCTCCATTAAAGATGGAACGATTTGCATCGTGGTCACTCGCGAAGACGGCGTCGTATTAAAACAAGTCATCAATCACCTCGCAGAACGCAAAGTATTAATCTTGAACTCGACAAACAAGACCTACGATCCTTACCCAATTTTGGGCTCTGAAATCCAGGAAATCTGGAAGTTCGCGGGGTATTTCCACGAGGCGTTTCCGGAAAATTAAAAAAGAGTAGAGATAAGAGAGTATAGAGAAGAGATAAAAAAATCCCGATCTCCACTCTCCTATCTATACTCTCTACTCTATTATCTCTACTCTACAAATATGTTCCAAAAAATATCCACCACCCTTTCCATCTCCGAAAATCAAGTTCGGAAAACCATCGCCCTATTAGACGAAGGCGCCACGATTCCCTTTATTTCCCGTTACCGCAAGGAGGCGACGGGCAGTTTGGATGAGGTGCAGGTGGCTGCGATTCGGGATTTACGGGATCAGTATGTGGAATTAGAGAAGCGTCGCGAGGCGATTTTGAAGTCGCTTAAGGAGCTGGAGAAACTAACGCCTGAATTAGAGAAGGCAGTTAGAGGGGCGGAGACTTTGGCCAAATTAGAAGACATCTACCTTCCCTACAAACCGAAGCGCAAAACACGCGCGATGGCGGCCCGCGAGAAAGGCTTACAAGAGCTTGCAAATCAATTAAGACTACAACGCTTAGCAGACCCAGAGGTCTTAGCGGCAGAATACCTAGAAGACGTAGAAGAGGCCTTAGCAGGCGCTAGAGACATCCTCGCAGAAGAAATGATGGAGACAGCAGAGGCGAGAGAGGAAGCGCGGAACTTATTCACGCGCAAGACGACGGTAAAATCGAGCGTCGCGAAAGGAAAACAAGAGGCAGGCATTAAATACAAAGATTACTTTGACTGGTCTGAATCCTTAGCTCAGGCACCCTCCCACCGTATCTTAGCCCTATTTAGAGGCGAAAACGAGGGCATTTTAAACCTAAACCTAACAGGGCCGGACGAGGAGGTACTGAACAAATTAGAACATCGTTTCATCACGGGAAACAATGCCTGTGCGAGACAAGTGGGTATGGCCATCCAAGATGGCTACAAGCGCTTGTTAATGCCAGCGATGGAAACAGAGATGCGAGCCGAAGCAAAGAAACGCGCAGACGAAGAAGCGATTCGCGTATTCGCAGAAAATATCAGACAACTGTTATTAGCTGCTCCATTGGGCCAAAAACGTGTCTTAGCCCTCGACCCCGGCTTCAGAACCGGCTGCAAAGTCGTTTGCTTAGACGAACAAGGCACCTTATTAGCGAATACAGCAGTCTATCCTCATACGGGACCGGGTCAAGCCGCAGAAGCAGCCCACACCATCCAAGACTGGGTGAAGAAATACAAAGTGCAAGCTATCGCCATCGGAAACGGCACAGCGGGACGTGAAACGGAATCTTTTGTGCGCGGATTAAAGCTTGAGAACATTACCATCATTATGGTCAACGAAAGCGGGGCCTCCATTTATTCTGCCTCTGAGGCGGCACGCGAGGAGTTTCCGGATAAAGATGTGACCGTTCGCGGGGCTGTATCAATTGGACGTCGTTTAATGGATCCTTTGGCGGAACTCGTGAAGATCGACCCTAAGTCCATCGGGGTGGGACAATACCAGCACGATGTAGACCAAAAGAAATTACAAGCCTCCCTCGATGATACCGTTATCTCTTGCGTAAACTCAGTAGGGGTAGAATTGAACACCGCCTCCAAACAGATTCTGTCTTATGTTTCTGGCCTAGGTCCACAGCTTGCCCAAAACATCATCGACTACCGTACCAAGAACGGTCCCTTTGTCAAGCGTTCTGATTTGAAAAAGGTCACTCGATTAGGCGAAAAGGCCTTCGAACAAGCGGCAGCCTTCTTGCGTATTCGAAATGCGAAAAACCCTTTAGATGCTAGCGCAGTTCACCCAGAACGCTACGAAATCGTCGAAAAGATGGCAAAAGACCTGAACTGCAAAGTGGCGGACCTCTTATCTAACGAATCCTTGCGCAAGCAAATCCGCTTGAGTCAATACGTAAATGCAGAAGTAGGAATGCCGACTTTGACGGATATCATGGAAGAATTAGCGAAACCAGGACGCGATCCTCGGGAGCAATTCGAGGCGTTTGAATTCACAGAGGGAGTTAACGAAATAAAGGACTTACGCGTGGGAATGATTCTTCCAGGAATTGTCACCAACATTACGAATTTTGGCGCCTTCGTAGATATCGGAGTTCACCAAGATGGCTTAGTGCACGTCAGTCAATTAGCTGATAAGTTTGTTAGAGACCCGAACGAAGTAGTGAAGGTGGCACAGAAAGTGCAGGTTCGGGTGACGGAGGTGGATGAGGCGCGAAAAAGGATTGCGCTGAGCATGAAGAAATAGATTAGAGATTATAGAGTAGAGAGTATAGATTTTGATTCCATTATCTCCTCTCTCTACTCTCCTCTCTCTTATCTAATCCTTCTTCTTACAGCAATTCGGCAACTTAGCATAGTCTTTAGCAACTGCCTTCACGTCATCTGCATCATAGCCTGATTCAGAAATCACTTTCTTGATTCCAGCGGCATCGATTTTTGCTGCATCAAATTCGACAGTGATGACCTTGTCATCTAGATTCAAATCAGACTTAGCTACCCCTTTTGTGAGAGCTAAATTCTTTTCGATACGCTCTTTGCACATTTCGCAAATCGCAGAGGTTTTAATTTTTACGGTTTCTTTAGGGCCTGCTAGCGCTAAAAAAGGCAACATCAATAGAAATAGTAATTTTTTCATCGGTTTATTTTTTTACAAGTTTAAGATCCATGCTGCAAGCTGGGCATTTACCCTTCTTTGCGTACGTTTTTTTGCCCTCGCATTTCATAGGGCACGCATATTCTTCTTTTTTGCTCTCTCTCGCGGCTTTTTGAGTCGCTTGAGATGTGGACGCGAAGGCCCCAAACATTCCCATCACTAGGGTTAAAACTAAGATGTACTTTTTCATATTAATTGATTTTATAACGCATTCCTGTGTAAACCATTGTACCTACAATAGGCCCCCAAACCATCGAAGCATCAAAACCTAGTGCAAATGGATCATTAGCTACGAAAATAGGGTTCTTTTGAGTAAAATTAAAAAGATTTTCAACGCCAACATACAATTCCCATTTTTTAAATTGACGTGTCACCTGACCATAGACAGTGGAGAAAGGCGATGCCGTTACTTCTTGAATATCTCCCGTATGCAAATGGGATAATTTATGGTCAGGTATTCTGCGAGAACCATTCCATTGCCAGGTTAAATCATATTTCCAAATTTCATAAGGGGTCGAATAAGCTAAATTAACTAAAACGCGGTCCTTGTTCAGAAATGGTTTGGAAAGGCGAATCAAACCACCATCCATTTGTAAGTAATCTGCCTGCACATCTTGGTAGCGATAAGCAGCCTTAATTTCAAACCGTTTGAATGGACTGTAATTAAACTCCCCCTGAATACTGGTGGAATAGGATACGCCAGGCATTGAATACATCCTTAGCCTGCTACCTGCCTCCATATCGACCATCCACTGCTGGGTAAAATCAGTTTGAAAAGCGTCTAATACTAGATTTGCCTTGCGAGATCCAATGTTCATATTTTTCGTCAGCGTGATTCCATAATTCCAGGAAACCTCCAGCGGATTTAAATCCCCAATTAACGTTAAGGCACGATTATTAATTAGCAAACCCATATTTTCTGCCAAAGGATTCACCCGTCTCCACCCCTTGCCGGCAGACAAACGTACAATCCAATCAGGTGCTGCATCCCATTTTACATGCAAACGTGGTACCCATTGAGTGCCTAATTGGTTGTGAAAGTCGACTCTTTGGCCTAAAACCAGCGTTAACTTATTCGGAATCGTCCACGTATATTCTCCATAAATACCAGGCACTATCTCCGTTCTGGCATACGCTGAATCGAGGTAAGACTCCTGGTAAGAATCGAGTAAAAAACTAGCCCCGGTCTTAATCGTATGATTCGTGTTATCGATGATAGATTGAAAGATCAAATTACCATAGATACTCTGCTCGCGGCCTTGGTATTTTTTGACTGAAAAATAAGAGTCATTTACGTGATTAGCTGTGCTCAATATTAGTGCCAAACCCTGATAAGGCTTCTGAGGATACAATCGTGCAATTTTAGCAAAAGTCTCCAAACGCTCCGTTTTGCTGCCAAATCCGTAGATTTGATATCGATCAGAATTCGACTGAATGGCATTCTGACCTCCTAAACGATCCTCCATCAGGTAGTTAGCCCCCCATTGAATCATCCAGCGATCCGTCGCGTATTTCCAGCGATTTAATACATTCACTAAATTAAATAGAGGTAAATCTAGAAATCCATCCTTATTCCCATCTAAACGAGCTGCCTGTTGTGAATAATGGGTAAATACACCCGTTGACAAGCGGGAATTAAAACGGTGAGCCCCTTGTTGATTGATCTCAAATCGACCTTGAGAGTTTGTATAGGTGTTTAAATAATAGACTTCGGAGGTGTCAGGTTTGGCTAGCTCGACATTTATAGCACCTGCCATCGATTCATAACCATTGACGACTGAGATGGTACCTTTTGCGAGGTCAATGGACTTTATCCAGGTTCCTGGTAAATAATTGAGTCCAAAAGTAGATTTCAACCCTCTAATCGACGGGATATTTTCTACGTTTGTTTGAACATAATTTCCGGCCAAACCCAATAATTGAATCTGCTTCGAACCCGTCACGGCATCTGCATAACTCACAGAAACGGATGCATTGGTCTCAAAACTCTCGGATAGATTGCAGCAAGCCGCTTTGCCTAAGGTTTTGATGGTCATAACTTCCGTGGCTAAGACAGCCTGATCGTCTTTTTGGCCTGGATTTGCGATGACCCGAAATTCCTTTAATTCCGTATCGCGCTCGATGCTATCTTTTCGCACAACCTTTTGAGCCTGCAAAAGCGTTGAAAAACACAGTAAAATAAGTAATTTATACATGTTGATTTGATTTAAATGAATGAAATAGGAAACCCTAGTTCATCAAATCAAATACGTTTGCAATTGCGCTAATCGAACCTGCTGAGGTAGCGGCGGTGCATTAGCATGGAAAGAAGTAAAGGAATCAAGGTCCTGATATACTATTTCGACCGATTGAAAGGAAACTGCAGTATAGACAGATATGAAAACCCATTGAAGGGCCGTATCTCCTTTTGTTAAATCGAAGTTAAACTTGACTTGGTATTTGTCCAAAAAACAACATTTGGCTCTAGAAAGCTGAGCTTGAGTTGACTTTTTGCAGCAAGAATTCGCCTGGGAAACAGAAATTTTCTTTGCCCCTGTGTAAACACAAGTTGCTTCTGTCCAGGAAATTCCTAAACTACCTACCAGTATCCAGGCAGCAAGAAAGAGGGACGTGAAAGATTTGGCAACTAATTTCATCCTTCGAAATTAACGTAAAATTCTTAATTTGCTTTATGTTTCAGCGGTTTATCTTCCTGGTCTTGCTTTTTGCGTCCAGCGCAGCACAGGCGCAAACCTACCGCTACTTAATCTTATTCAAAGACAAGGCTTCTAATACCTACACTTTAAGCAAGCCAGCAGACTTTTTAAGTTCTAAAAGCCTCGAACGGCGCAGAAAAAATCGTGTTTCTATCATTGAACAAGATCTACCCGTTAGCAACACTTACTTAAATCAAGTAAAAGCCACAGGTGCGAGCATCCTGTTTCCCTTAAAATGGATCAATGGTGCGCTGATCACACAAAAACCAAGTGAGCTCAAAAAAATCTTAGCATTAAGCTGCGTCAAAGGACTCTATTGGAATTTCCCCGCCGATTCCAGCCAAGCGTATCAAATTCAATCTGGCACACTAGCTACAAACGCTAATCCCAATTACGGCAATTCGAGTAACCAAATAATCCAGCTAGGCATCGATCAGATGCATTCAAAAGGTATAGATGGCACAGGAACCCTGATCACTTTATTAGATGATGGCTTTAAAAATGCGAATACCGTTTCCTACTTACAAAGCCTGTTTTCGGAAAAAAGAGTACTAGCGACTTTAAAGACAGACCCCAGCGTTTCATCTATTTATTCTACCGGTGGACACGGGACAAACGTATTATCAACTATCGCGGCAAATGCACCAGGTCAACTTATCGGAACGGCCTTCAATGCATCCTTCGCTTTAGCCCAAACAGAAGAAAATAGACACGAATTAATCGTAGAAGAAGCTAATTGGCTACGAGGGGCTGAATGGGCAGATAGCTTGGGAACAGATATTATATCATCTTCTTTGGGCTATTCCACCTTTGACAACCCCTTACACAATCATAGCTATGCGGATATGAATGGCAAATCGACGCTCGTTTCTAAGGCCGCTGCTTGGGCTGCTAGCAAAGGAATTCTTTGTACAATTAGTGCGGGAAATGAAGGCGCTCGTAGCTGGAAATACATAACAGCTCCTGCGGATGCAGATTCCATTTTGACAGTCGGATCAGTCAATGCATTAGGTACTTTATCCTCTTTTAGCTCTTTAGGACCTAGTTTTGATCGTCGAATTAAACCAGACGTGGTCGCTATGGGCTCTTCTACTGTGGTAGGCAATGTAGATAGCTCAATAGGCGTTTCAAATGGAACCTCTTTTTCTGCTCCGCTCATCGCTGGGCTTGCCGCAGGACTTATTCAATCTTATCCAAGACATAGCGCTCAACAAATTAGGCAAGCTATTCTTAAATCAGGAAATCAATTTGAGGCCCCAGATATGCTACGCGGTTTTGGCCTACCTAATTATAACAAAGCGAGCTCAGTCATGGAGCTTATTTTAGAGAATGAAACAAGTTTAAAATCAATCACCATTTTTCCAAATCCCCTTAGTCCTGGAACTCCTATTCAAATAAAAATGCCCTATAATTCTGCGGAAGTAGAAATGATAAATAGTTCCGGTCTGACCATACATACCTTTCGTTTGGAACAATCAGAATCAACAATTTACCTTGGACCCTTCGTTTCTGGCAAATATTATTTTAGATTTACCACAGAATCAACTACTCAAACCTATCCTGTCCTATTACTATGAAAACACGTTTTTTATCACTCGATATATTAAGAGGAATAACCCTAGCGGGCATGATTCTGGTCAATAACAATGGGAATGGTGATTTCACCTATGGCCCTTTACTACACGCTACTTGGAATGGATTCACACCAACAGACCTCGTTTTCCCAAGTTTTTTATTCATGGTGGGAGTAGCGATGCGCTTCTCTTTTAAGGCTTTTAACTATGAATTAACTCCATCCGTACGCAACAAAATCTTGAAGCGTACCTTGTATTTATTTCTGATCAATTACTTTGTTTTTTACTTTCCATTTACTGATTTTTCCTTCGAAAATCTACGTTTTCTGAACGTATTACCTAGAATCGCCCTATCTTATTGTATAGTTGCTTTCATCACCTTGCAGACTCCTACAAAATGGCTTACCTGGATTAATGCAGGCATTTTATTGTCATTCTGGGGGATTATGTATGCCTTTGGCGATGCCGGTTTATGGATGGATATTAGTCATAATGCGGTTAGAAAATTAGACCTGTTTTTGTTCGGTGAATCACACTTATACCATGGAAATGTGGTGAATGGCGTTCGTATAGCGTTCGACCCAGAAGGCTTCCTGAGCACACTTCCAGCAATTTCCACTTGTCTTTTCGGCTATCAAGTCAGTCTGTATTTAGAGAATCAGGCCAAAGAAAATAAGTCCGCCTTACTCGGTCTTTTAGGCTGGGGAAGCGCATTGATCATCATCGCACTCATCTGGGATCAAGCTTTTCCTGTGAACAAAAAATTATGGACCAGCTCATTCGTGCTCCTTTGTGCAGGAATCGACTTCATCCTAATTGGTTTATTAAACTGGTGGATTGAAACCAAAGAGCGTCATTTCGCAAACACCTTCTTCCTTGTTTTGGGCACTAATTCCATATTAGCTTACGGAATTTCAGAGATCATCGCGATCCAATTAGGTAAATACCAAATCCAAGGTCAATCCGGCAGTGATTGGTTGTATTGGCATATTTTCGAACCGATCTTCGGAAAATACAATGGCTCGCTCGCGTATGCGATCTCTTTTGTGTTAGTGTGCTGGGGGGTGTGTTGGGTGTTCTGGCGCAAAAAGTGGTTTCTTAAAGTATAGTTTTTGATTTTTTCATTTAAAATTGGGCTGCGCCATAATTTTCAAATGATAAAAATCAAAAGCTATTCTTAAAAACTCTTTGAAGAGCAAATTTTGATTTTGTTAGATCTGATTTAGGAAAGCCATTTCGAAAATTATGGCGCAGACCAATTTTGAAATGGCTTTGCTAAACAGATCTTAATGAAACAACAATGCAGCACCAAAAACCCCTGCCGAATCACCCAATTTAGGCTTCACTATCGGAGTCAACACCTCCCCTGAATTAAAAATGTATTTCTTGATTCGTTCGATTCCTTCGGTATAAAGCAAATCTATATTGCCCACCCCTCCACCAATGACGATAACCTGAGGGTCAAGTACGTTGATTATAGTCGAAACGGCGCGCCCAAAATTCTCGAGCATTCGATCAATAGTGGCAGATGCGAAAGCGTCTGTTCCAGCTAGATGAGCTTGCAAGATTTGTGGCATGCGGAGTTTTTGGCCTGATACAGAAAAATAGAATTCCTCCAAGGCGGGCCCCGAAATCACATGTTCTACGCAACCTGATTTACCGCAATAACAAGGCTGTCCTCCCTGCTCTAAAATATTATGCCCCCATTCGCCGCCAATTCCATGGAGGCCATTAATTACTTGCCCGTGGACTACTAAACCTCCGCCGACACCAGTCCCCATGATAATTCCAAAAACTACTTCAGCCTTTGGATTAATATCTTGCACAGCACCCATCAAGGTTTCTGCCAAGGCAAAACAGTTTGCATCATTCGCTAAACGAACTTCAACACCCAATGCTTTCGCTAAATCAGCTGCCATTGGACGACCATTCATGGAGGTCGTATTGCAGTTTTTCATTGTTTGAGTGGCAGGATTCAAAACACCTGGAGTGGCGAAACCAATTTGCGAAGGAGCTACTCCTAGTTGTTTTGAGACGCGTGAAGCTAAAAGAGCCACTTGGGAAATGATGTGCTCATAGCCCTTTGATGCTTCAGTATCGATACGTTCTCGGGCGATGACTTGGGTTACATCTTGAGCAGATAATACGGCACATTCGATTTTGGTTCCTCCTAAATCAATGCCCCATAAATAGGATTTTTCCATAGGTTTAGCGACGGTTATCGTTGTTCTCAAAAATACTCAAATAACTCAAATAACGGCTATGTGCTATATCTCCAGCTTCAAAAGCTTTCAAAACGGCACAAGACGGCTCCGAAATATGTAGGCAATTATTGAATTTGCATTCGCCAATCAGCGCACGCATTTCTGGAAAATAATGAGAAAGCTCTTCTTTTTCGATCTCCATGACGCCTAATTCATTGATGCCAGGACTGTCAATCAAATAAGTTTCAGGACCTAATTCCCACATGGTGGAATAAGTAGTTGTATGTACCCCTTTTTGGGCAAAATCAGAGATCTCCTTCACTTTTATATTCAAATGTGGAGATACTAAATTCAACAAACTCGATTTTCCTACGCCAGAATGACCCGCCAATAGCGACACCTTTCCTGCAAACATCGCCTTGAATTCATCCACGCCTTGACTACGGGGAATTGACGTAAACAAGATGCCGTAACCTAATTCTTGGTAGAGCGCGGCGTATTCGAAGATTTGGTCCTCTTCCTCTTCGTTCAATAAATCCATCTTGTTAAATACGATGGTCACAGGGATTCGAAATGCCTCTGCGGTAACTAAAAAACGGTCTAAAAAACCTAAAGATGTTTTAGGAGATTTAAGGGTCATTACAAATATCGCTTGATCCACATTCGCGGCCATTAACTGACCCTGCCCTGTTTTGTGAACAGATTTTCGAATGATATAATTCGTACGCGGAATGATTTCTTCAATGACCACCGTTTCATTCGCCTCATCTTCGACCGCGTAAATGACACGATCACCCACCGTAACGGGGTTAGATGTTTTAGGACCTTTCAACTTAAATTTCCCCTTCAAACGGCCTTTATATACCTTGCCTGACTCGGAACGAATTTCGTACCAAGATCCCGTTGAACGCATAATTAAGCCTTTACCTCCTTCCATTGCTTGCTAAATTACGTACAAATTCGATGATTCTTTCTGTTGCTCCCGCTTGTAATTGTACGTACGCCCGAGATTGGACTTGCTTGTTTACAAATACCTCGTCATTTTCATAAATCACACGCATCGCCTGGTCTAATTCTTCCGTATTGGCAATTGGAAACGCCAGACCTAATTCAATTAGTTCTCTTGCCTCCCGGAATTTTAAGTAATTTTTATTGCCAAAAAAGACCGTTGGTCCAAAAACCGCAGCCTCCAAGGTACTATGTAATCCATCGCCAAAGGCCCCACCAATGTAGGCAAAAGAGGCACCACGGTATAGATTGGCTAGACGTCCTACTTCATTAACAAAAAGAACTTCCGCATTTTCACACAATGGACCTTTGGAATAAGTAACTGGCAAATCGATCTGTTTTTCCCAATCTAGCAACTCTTCCGCATGCATTTCATGAGGTGCAATCACCCATTTGAAAGGGTATTTCTTAGAATTAATCAGTGGAATTAACACATCCATATCGGCTTGCCAAGCAGAACCAACCACCATAAATTCCGTATTATCTAAAAATTGTGTCAACAAATCCCAAGAAACGGGATTTCGCAAGGTATCCAGCACGCGATCAAAACGGGTGTCACCCGCCACCGTTACATTTGCACGATCTAGCAAATCCGCGGAAGCTTGATCCTGCACAAAAAGATGTGTAAAACAATCTAATATACGTCGATAAAATCCACCATACCACTTGAAAAAGACTTGATTGGGACGAAAAATCGCAGAAACAAGAATCGTTGAAATGCCTCGTTTCTTTAAACCAGTTAAGTAATAATACCAAAATTCATATTTGATGAACACAGCCAAAGAAGGCTTCACTAAATTTAAAAAACGTTCACTGTTGAAATACCCATCCAATGGCAAATAACTCACAAAATCAGCTCCTGCATAGTTTTTACGTACTTCATAACCAGATGGCGAGAAAAACGTAACCAACACTAAATACTGTGGATTTTCTTTTTTAAACGCCTCGATGATGGGTCTTCCTTGCTCAAATTCCCCCATAGACGCACTATGAAACCAAGCCACGGGCTTATCATTTGAGGTGAAGTGTCGCTCTAGACCTACCCAAACCTGTTTTTGACCCTCATTCATTAACGCAGCCTTACTTTGAAACAAAGCAAACAATCGAACTAGAACTCGATATAAAAACAAGATAAAAGAATAGAGGCAAACCCTCATTTTTTACTAAATTTGAAGTTGAATTGATAAAATTACGAAAAAGGCAGGTGATTATGAATTGGATACCCTTGACAGACGAGAAACAATTAGTTGAAATTGTGGAAACTTCTCAGGAAAAACCGGTAGTTATTTTCAAACACAGTACCCGTTGCTCGATCTCTTCTACTGCATTAAATCGCTTTGAAAGAGCTTGGGATTCAGAAAATACACCAGCGTATTATTTGGATTTAATCGCATATAGACCTATTTCAGGCCAAATTGCCGAACAATTCGCTGTGGAACATCAATCCCCTCAAGTACTGGTAATTGATAAAGGAGCTTGCCCTTATTCTGCTACGCACTGGGATATTTCCGTGGACGAAATTAAACCTTACCTACATGGCTAGATTTTTTTTCTTATGGATGATTTTGGTAATGCCCTTTTTAGGAATGGGCCAAAGAAAATCAGCCGTACCTCAGAAAAAAGAGATCAAGAAAACCGCTTCTTGGGGATTTGGTGTAAATACAAATACCAATTCTGGCCTTTTGGGAGGATTTAGTTTTGTTAATAACCTTCCTAATCGCTCCTTTGTAAATATCGACCTAACGAATACCAAGGACTACCAAGAATTCGACTCCCCATATTCATTTAATGGAAGAACCTATGTAGAGGGCAAATTGAATTACCTAATCAACCTTAGACCGAGTTATGGTAAACATTATTTACTATTAAATCAGGCTCAAGAGGGAGGAACAAGTTTGAGCGGGCGTATTTCCACAGGACCTACACTTGGTCTTTTAAAACCCTACTATGTTGATTTATCCTATACTGATGCTGGAAAAACTATAACCACCAGCGTACCAATGGCAGAAGCATTAAATAATACCTACAACAAATCCTCCATTAATGGAGAGGGGAGTTTTTTTTCAGGGTTTTCTCAATCAAAATTAGTACCTGGATGGCACGTAAAAACGGCTCTAGAGTTTAAATTTGAAACCTTAAAACAAAATTATCTTGCAGTCGAGACGGGATTTATCCTTGATTTTTTCAGCCAACCTGTTGAAATTTTAAACCAAACCAACCCTCGCTCTGTTTATACGACGGGTTACGTGACCTTTTTCTTTGGAAAAAGTAAATAGAAAAAAAATGATTGAATTACCTCAAGTTAATCCTGCCGCTAATACCCGCAAACCAGACTGGTTGCGCGTTAAATTACCTATCGGGGAGAAATATTCGAACGTCCGAAAAATCGTAGACGAGTACAAATTGCATACGATTTGTCAATCCGGTAATTGTCCCAATATGGGTGAATGCTGGGGCGAAGGAACTGCGACTTTTATGATTTTAGGTAATGTCTGCACCCGCTCTTGCACATTCTGCGCCGTAGCTACCGGCCGTCCAAACGAATATGACGAAGACGAACCTCGCCGCGTGGCAGATGCAATCAAATTAATGCAAGTTAAACACGCTGTAATCACCTCGGTGAACCGCGACGAATTAAAAGATAAAGGGGCTGAAATTTGGTACCAAACCGTTCGAGCGGTTAAAGAAACCACCCCTTCCACAACCATTGAAACTTTAATTCCAGACGTGAAAGCAAATTGGGATGCCTTGATCCGTATGATTGAAGGCGGTCAAGAAGTCGTTTCTCACAACATGGAAACGGTAGAACGTCTTTACCGTTACGTACGACCACAAGCGAAATATGCTCGGAGTTTAGAGCAAATTAAACGCACAAAAGAATTCGGAAAACGTAATAAATCTGGTATCATGCTGGGGCTTGGCGAAACCCAAGACGAAGTCCTAAAAGCGATGGATGATTTAGTCGAGAACGGCCTAGATGTATTAACCCTAGGGCAATATTTACAACCGACTAAAATGCACCACGAAGTGATCGAGTGGATTCACCCAGATACCTTCGCGATGTACAAGGAGGAAGGATTGAAACGTGGACTTGCCTACGTGGAATCCGGAGCCCTAGTACGTTCAAGTTACCACGCGGAAAAGCACATCTAATTTATGCAATTACCCGCTCCAGCCTATCGAGAATATGATTTCATCCTGGCGGGAGGAGGAATGGCCGGTTTATCTTTTGCGTATTATTTAGCCAAAAGTAGCCTCAGTTCGCGTCGCATTCTAATCATCGATCGAGGCATTCGAAATGAACAAACTTTTTGCTATTGGAACTCCGATTCAAGCGAATTCGATTTCTTAGCTGAAAAATCCTGGGATTCCCTTTATTTTCACAGTGCTAGACCATCATCATTAAAGATTGCTATTGAGCCTTATTCCTATCGCAAAATAAACGGGAAGGCCTGGTTTGAACATATTGAATCAGAACTGCTCAAACACGCGAATATTCACTATATAACAGCTGAAATTCAATCAATCGGTTACAAAGGGCTAGGATCATGTGTTTTCACATCTGAAGGCACTTTTTATGCCTCTGAAAAAATCATTGATAGTTTCAGCCCATTCCCATGTGAAAATAACAATCCAAAACATCTCAAGCAACACTTCTTAGGCTGGGTAGTCGAATGTAATTTCAATAACTTTGAAACAGATGCTGCTCATTTATTTGATTTCCGAGTGGCCTTTGGGAATGAATGTGAATTCATGTACGTTTTACCCACTAGTCCACGCAAGGCCCTATTTGAATACACCTTTTTCTCTTCAACCTTGCGTGAACCCGATTATTACCGCGCGAAAATCAAATCCTACTTATTCGCTTATTATGGGCTAACAGAAGATGATTACCTGCTAAAAGAAGAGGAAAGTGGAGTGATTCCCATGCGAAACAATCCGAATAAACCAGAGAATTTATACCAAAAACACCTCAAAATAGGTACCTCAGGCGGCTTCGTAAAATCCACAACCGGTTACAGTTTTTACCGCACTCAAAAATTCTGCAAAGACCTCGTTGCTACACTTGAAAAAGGTCCATCCACCTCATTGGTAATTCCTATTAATCCTTGGAAAATTTGGTTGGATGAAGTCTTCTTGCAAGTATTAATCGATCAAAAGATTGCCGGCTCCAAAGTCTTTGAAAGCCTATTTTATAACAATAAGCCCGCTTTATTGCTCACGTTTTTACAAGAAGAAACCAATTGGAAAGAAGACCTGCGTTTGATGTGGTCTGTTCCTACCTTTCCTTTCATAAGAGCAGCCATAAAAACAATCTACCAGTCAATAATTAAATGATTTGAATTTGCGGGTTCCTTGAAATAATCGTATTTTTGCCCTGATTTTAATCTAAATAAACAACTAATATTCGCCCATGGCTTATCTATTCACCTCTGAATCGGTTTCTGAAGGACACCCAGATAAAGTAGCTG
>JACCDV010678993.1_pt1 | contig 15404 bp, 9 predicted proteins | sample 7446131 | NCBI WGS metagenome assembly JACCDV01 (sample SAMN15323448, study PRJNA562643) | freshwater metagenome | isolation source: river surface water | place: USA:Blue River Watershed | collected 2017-08-17 | reverse complement strand
CTTCCGACAATTTTCTTTATTATTTTTCTATTATAATAAATGGGTATTAATTATTGCTGTTTTAATAATTTGTTAATTATATAGAATGGAGAATCAACAATCCTTCAAATTGTCTTTAGCTTCACAGCATCATATTCAATCTTTTAATTACATTTCAGACTGCGGACTACAAAACATTCTAAACCGATTTGCCCCAATGTAGCTACACTAGAAGGACATTGTGGCCGAATCTACTGCCAATAAAAATGTCAATCTAGGCTTCAAATCTCTCAAAATTACATACTCTCAACTTCGGTTAGGTAAGCCATATAGATATAACGATCCCTCTGCTTTGGTTCAGTAAATCTATCCTCAAGAGTGTCGCCTCGCCGGCAAGACATATACTGCACCACTCCTGGCTGAAATCTCAAGATAAATAGATGGCAATCTTGATACTTTTTCAGTCAATCTCGGATAGATACCTATCATGGTTCGATCCAACCATTGCCACCTCGATGGTCTCACCTAAGCAGAACTAATAAAGCAAACAGAGGATCCAAATTAATATGGAGGGTACTTCATTATCAACGGCAACTAAAAAATCATTAGAATGCTTATCCTTCAAAAAAGAAATTATCCAGTTGCATTCTTAAGATCATCATATGCAAATCGCGGCCCTGGATATACATAATTTGCAGTTCAGATGAGATGTGTTCGAGATGACCTTTATGCCAAGACTTTTACTCTCCATTATATCTCAGATGGAAATGTGTATTTAAGGATTTTATATAAAAAACAATAGTTCCTCATTCCGATCATAATTATTCTTAAGGCTCTTGGAAGTTATTCAGATCGTTAGATTTACACAAGGTTGATGAAAGGAAATTACGATGACTCAGATCGAAGTGACAAGCTTTAAGTCTTGATTAAAACTGGAAGAACCTTAGGACTATACACTCAAACCCAATTTTTGGAATACATTGGTAAAAATTTTAGATTATTGTTGGGAATTAGCAACATCTACAGTGACAAATAAGCCGGGTAGATCTTCATAAGTGAAAATATCTGTGCCCACCTGAGCGAGGCGAAAGACAAGTACCACACTCTCTGCTTAATGATTGACAAACTCTACTGTCTTGTTAATCATGAAATTATGCCAGAAAATCTAGATAGTTTGGCTGTTCACGAGGTCTTATTACCCGGGCACCTCTATTTGATGATACTGAGAGAGAAGTTAGAAGATAATCTCAGTTTCTTGAGATCCAAAATTCTCAAGGATATCAACTCTAATAAAGTTAACAGCTCAAAGATAACCCACTTAGAGTATATAAAGAGAAATCTTTAAACGAATATGATAGGTAAGGCTATCGAATATTTCCTGTCAACTGGCAACCTTAAATCCAAAACCGGCCTTGACCTTATGCAAGACAAAGGATTCTGTGTCATTGCTGATAAGCTAAACAATATGAGATTTTTATCACATTTTCGATCGATTCATAGAGGAGCATATTTCGCTGAAATGAAGACAACAACTGTCCGTAAATTACTTCCTGAGAGTTGGGGATTCCTTTGTCCAGTTCATACACCTGATGGTGGTCCTTGTGGATTATTGAACCACATAACTATAAGTTGCTGTCCGCTAACGCATTAACCTTACGATAACTTAAAGCATGAAAACTTGAATAGTTTGTGCATTCGGCATGGAATGATTTCACTATAGAACTACAACTACATCAGTGATTCAGATTGCTATCCAGTGATGATCGATGGTCGTCATGCTGGATATGTGGAAACCAAACTAGCTGATGACTTCATTACAATTTTAAAAGAGTATAAAGTTGAAGGGAAGTCCATTCCAAAAGAAACTGAAGTTGCCTTTATGAGGAAAGGGCACTTCAAAAATACAATTTATCCAATAATCTTTATCACAACTGCACCTGCAAGATTCCTCAGGCCTGTTCGTTACAACCCACTTGATAAAACTGAGTGGCTCAGCCCATTCTAACAAATCTCAACTGATATTGACCTTCCTGAAAGTTCACACTCCTAGTATTCTCCAACCAACTTCCTCTCCATTCTACCTCAACACATCCCCTTCTTGAACTATAACCAGTCACCTAGAAATATGTATCAGTGCCAAATGGCTAAGCAAACCATGGGTACAAGTGTTCTTAACTGGGATTATAGATTCGATAATAAGCTTTATCGCATCCTTCACAGCCAAAAACCTTTGGTGAGGAGCAAATATTATGAAGACTTTAAATTCTCAGACTATAACTCAGGAACTAATGCAGTCGTTGCAGTCTTATCGTATACAGGATATGATATGGAGGACGCTATGATTATAAACAAATCATCCTATGAGCAAGGATTTGGGCATGGCTGCGTTTATAAAACAGTGTAGTATCTTCTAATGACTAAAGATTAGTTGAGGAAGCCACCAAAATATAAACTTTTTAAGGATTCCCCCTTATAAATGCAAAAATTATTTGAAATCCCTCAGTATATCGAAGCAGATGGAATAATTAAAGTTGGGGCTAAGTTGAAAAAGATGTCACCAGTGCTTATCCTGTATGAAGTTAGTAAGAAAGCATACAAAACATTTTACAACAAATAGTCAGAGCCTTGCTCTGTTTAAAGTATCATTATTTCTGGAGCATCAGGTGAAAAACTAGCAGAGAAGATTTTCATTAAATTGAGATTTGATAGAAGGCCTGTAATTGGAGATAAGTTTTCATCAAGACATGGCCAGAAGGGAGTCTTATCAATGCTATGGCCTAAAATCGACATGCCTTTCACGTAATCAGGAATGACACCAGATGTCATTATAAATCCAAATGCTTTCCCAAGTAGAATGACCATTGGTATGCTTATCGAAAGTATGGCTGCTAAATCAGCTGCATTATAAGGATAGTCATTCAAATATGAAGTATTCTAAGCCTATGAAAATGATAATGTAACTGAATACTTTGGAACAAAGCTTCTAAACCATGGATTTAACTATTTTGGCAATGAAACAATGTACAGTGGAGTTTATGGGACATAGCTGAAGGTTGATATCTACATGGGGCTTGTTTACTATCAAAGGCTAAGACACATGGTTCACGACAAATCTCAAGCAAGGTCAACTGGACCTGTGGATATCCTAACCCAGCAACCTCTAAAAGGAAGAAAGAAAGGAGGAGGTATAAGAATGGGAGAGATGGAAAGAGATGCCCTACTTGCACATGGATTATCCCAAACCGTCAACGAGAGACTCTTTAAAAGTTCAGATCGATCAGAAGGATACGTTTGTAATAAATGTGGTCTTATGATTTCTTGCTTTAAAAAGATGGATAAAATTTCAGGACTTTCTCTTCAATAAGTATTCTAAGTCAAGACCGTTTGCACAAACTGTCAAAGCAATGACTGTAGCTTAGTTGCTATTCCTTACGTCATGAAGTATCTTATAAATGAATTGGCCGCTATGAATATAAGGATGAGATTTAAACTAAAAGTATGATTAAAATTAGAATTTGTATATTTTATTAATTTAATTATTAATTCCTCAAATGGGCACAATAAAGAGTTATCTTTGGCCATTAAAACAAAACAAAAATATTAAAACATTGAAAGTTGAAGAGTTATTATTTTTTTGTTCTGTCGAGTATTTGATGATGGATTTTGTTATACAACCTACATTTATTATTTATAATAGTAAATCATTTTAACGTTGATAATTAATGAAAAGAATGAAATCGTCTCTTTCCCTCAGAAATTTAGCCATGTCTATAAAGCAATCCATTTAGCTCTAAGCAGACAGAACGGCTAAAAAATAATCTCGCCATCTGAAGGCCACGAAATCCTTTGCCAACCTCATACCAAAAGAAAGAAATAGTCAGCCCATCAAACTTTAACATACGATGAATAGGTAACAAAGAGACAATAGAATGTTTGTGTTGGAAAAACAAATCGCTAATTTATAAAAATAATTAAAAGGTACTGAAAGCCAAACCAAAGATTACACTAAAGATCTAAATGCCTACGATTAAATTTAAAAGAAACTATAGGAGAGTCAAAAGAATATTATAGGTTAACAAAGAATCGCATAGCAGATAAAAAATCAAATTTTAATGCTGCAAGAGTAGATTCACTCAACCCAATTTAATATCTAGGAAAGACTTGCAGAGAAAGAATATCATGAATAACTGATTGATACTTATCAAAATCAGTATTCGTCTGAGAGCAAGCTGACCATGAGCATAATCCACATTTAATAGGAAAACCAAAGGTTGAGCTAATAGATAGAGGCTCTCAAGAAAAATATAGAGACGGCAAGTATTTAGCTTCAAGAGTGGAAGTAATCTATTGAATTGGATCTGAATTAGCACAAATTGAAGAATAATATTAAAATTTTGAAGATTAAACTTATTGGGTATGAAGATTAGTGTGATCAATTTTGTAATCAGCATCAGCTGAGGAAAATGAGGGAACTTTATTGTCTTTTCTTTAAGAACTATGCTAAGGTCCATGGAGTGTCTAGCTAAGAAATTTAAGATGGGATTGATTTGTTCATTTGTAAAAATGGGCTTTGTGAAGATTTTTCAGAATTTGTAAGAGAAAGGCTAGTATATAATAAACCCAAATTCCCTCTATTTGAAGAGTATCTGCAGACTTTGTTTAAAATGTAATAATTTTTTCACAAAAGCATATTTGAAGCAAACAAAAAAGTCTACAAATCTCTACATGCAAATCTAAAAGATCTATAACAGGAAAAAAGTTAAAAGAGTAGTTAAATATAGCAAAACAAATAGAAAATAAAGAAAATTCACTAACAAATATAAGATTTATTCAATAATGAAAGTATTGCAGTCATTGAATACTTACGAGAGAAAAACAACAATAAATACGATATAAAATAAATAAAGTCAAAACTGCGTTAGAATAAAAAGTAACAAAAGAAAAGAATTTAAAATATCCGTCATTCATACAACAAGATAAAGTAGCTTTAAAGGATCTTATAAAAGTCTAATGTGAAATAAGTGAAAGAGAAGAGAAACCAACAAATTATATAGCTTACTGAAAATTTACTTTAATCTTAACTGCATATTTCTGAACTCTAGGATCGATAAAGATAGCTGCAACAATCTAAGGATAGAGTGGAGGACAGGATTAGCAGTGAAATTACTAAGTGGAGGTAGGTTGATGAGAAAAAGGTAAAACTTGCAAATCTCTATAAACAGTTGGATGAAGCAGGTAGAAGTCAAACTTCTCACTCAAATTATTAGATTAAGCGGACTAAAAACAATATTTAATCCAGTAATCACTAATAAGCCAATCTAAATCGATCTCTTCTTAAACATAGTAAAAATACAAGTATATGCGAACTAAACCAAACCAAATCCATCCTCTCGCTCAGTAATCCTTTCAAAAAAGCTATTTAGAAATCATCAAGATAAATCTATGAGCCAATACTGACAAACTGTCAAATGATTCTCTCTAAAAAGCTGACCCAAAAGGATCTATAAATAAAAGATCTTTAATAAAGATAAAGCAAAGTCTTGAAGCCTAAAAATAAAATATAGAATAATTCCCTTCAAATCAAGCAAAGCAAATGCAACTCCAAGGCAAATGACAAGTAAAATAACATCTGGGTGACAAGAAACAAAAGTTTGACAATGACTGCATCAAAAGTAAACGCAAGTCCCTTAACAAACACCAAAGGAAAGGTCTGCCTAAGTCAAAGATAATCTCTGTCAAAGCTACTAATATCTAAATTTGGAAGATGAATCTCCAATGATATTTTTGTTCTAATTAGTAATATGTGCAATATAATACTTCTTAGGCTAAGATTTTAGTGATATATATTTGTTGATAATGTCAAGCCTTCGCTAATTAGGAAACGAGTAATTCAAAAAGAATAACTTCCAGAAAGCAATATAATGTTACGACCGGTACATTGAATAGGAGCATAACGATAATTACATAGCCTACACAAATATGTCCATGTGCTATTACCGCCTCAAAGATTATTCCAAAGCAATTTAAGCGTGCTAGAATGCTTTGCTGTGTAACAAGTAACATGTCAAAGCATATTATCGTCTCTATCTCACCTACAAAGAAATCCCAAATTAGGAGTATGGAGTATTTATCAACGCTTATCTCTTTCTCAAATATTTCAAAGATGAAAATCAAGCTGCCAAATCCGAAGCTCTCAGCATCATGAGATAGTTTAAGCCGAAATTCATCAATAAAAAGATATACCCTTAGATAAAATGCGAGGAAGATGTACTGAGAGATCTCTCGACATTAAATGAAGAAAATAGTTCTATTGACGAGGAACCCGGCTCTATGTTTGAATGGGAAGAGTATTTAAGTAGTAGTCAAATTAGCGTTGAGTAGAAAGTTGTTAAAATTGAAGATATCGCTGTTGCATAATACGGCTTTGCAATAAATTTAGCCTATATGCTTTTGAATAGTTGCGAGTCACAAGAAAATAAAAACTATGTAAAATAGAAAATAAGCTCTTTAAAGAAGAAGCAACTAAAATTGCAATAATAATTATAAAAATAGGTCGTACCAGTTCAATAGTAAAGCAGAGTTAATGAATCATCTTAAGAAAATTTATTTTAATCATAATCCTAGAAGCCAGAAGTAAAGAATTAATAAAAGGTAGAGAACCATTATGATTAGCAAGACAAAATTTAGCAATCTTAATAGCTTCAAATAGAAAGTAGGAAAATAATTTAGGAAAAATCACAATTAGAAATAAATACAAATGAGGAAAAAGTCGAAAATGAAGTAAATGAATAGATAAATGTGTAGAAAGAGGGAGAAGCAAAGGTAGAAGAGTAATTTCCACAATAGGCTTAACTGAACATGAGCCCAGCATAGATTGACGATTAAATCAATGCTTTTCTCGAAAGGTCTATGAAGGCAAGAGATATATTTATAGAAATTAAATAGACTGTAATTAAAGTGCTCAGTTCCAACCAAACAGTGGAATCTAAATAAAGCTTCCTATTGAAACTCTCCAAAAGATGCAGTTAAATAAAATTGATCAAGAGCTGCCTACCACAAAAAGACAAAGAAAATATCTATGCCCTCTTAGTAAAAAATAAGCTTGAAAAGCTGTCGTAAATATACGCGCCAAAAGCAAAATGATAAGCAACCTTTATCTAGCCCCAATGATAAAATAGCTCCATTATTTCAGATGGATAAATTGCAGTTATTATAATTAGATGTAAAATTAATTTATATTGAAAAATAGATAGATATGGGATTTAGTATTACTTAGATTTTCACCAAGATCCCTCAATAGAATTTCGACATCGCCATACAAAGCAGCTATCTCCTCGCAGCTGCCGTCTCCATATTTTATCTCTTTTTCGGGAGGCTCTTCTCGCTGCCTGAGATCCTAAGCAACATCTTGCGAGATCCCACCTGTAATTTCAATCTTAATCAGCTGAGCAATCAAGAAATTCCTTCGTCATAATCGCAGGCTTTATATTTACATCTTCCCTTGTGAAAACGTTGTATCATGAGCATTACACGAGTTACTATCCCTACGACACTGACTCCTATCTCAAGAATATTTCCACTTTGCAACTGATCCTGTCTGGAATTTTAGTGGGCGCGGGTTCTCAAATCGCAATCATACGAAGGTAAAACTGTGGAATTTTGGGAATCCCAACTTTCTCCATCAGGTCCTTTATTACATTTGTCATCATATTTGCCACCACCATGGCGACTGTCACCTATAAAGTTGCAGCATGGATACCTTCAACCCCAAGACTTATCGAGATCGCCAACTAATCTCTTCCTAAAAATATTTCCTTCGATAGCTATCTCATTGTTACCTTGCTCACTCCTTTCATAGTCTTTTTGTTTTGCTCTAAAAAATCACTCAAGGGGATGGTTCAGTCTTTGCTATACTTTGCCGTGGGAGTTCTTATTGGCGGATTCATTATTTCTATGAGGTTTAGTTAAATTCAAAAGAGTTTGAGTTACTTCCGATATACTAAAAAATGGAGAGGAGATATTCTTTTGGCTTTCGGGTCAGCATCACTAATATTTTCATTCATCTTCGCCATTGTTAAATATGTATTGTAATCTTTTAATAATTAAGTAAAAAGCCTCTTTTTTCGAATGAGATAAAAGATAGAAAATCTCGCATTACAGGAAGGCTATTAGTGGGGGCCACACTAGTCGGACTAGGCTTTGGATTGGGAGGACTCATATTCTAATCGTTTCTCTTGACAGTTCCTTCTGCCTCCCTTAGAATTACTATATTTTGGGGATTACCGTACATTTTCTCAATGAAGGCTGCTCAAGTGATATCAGATAGATAAGTTATATAGAAAAGACAGAATTGAAACTAAATGATTCATTAGTAATTTTGTTAATATTCAAACATATTATTGTACTCTCATTCTTAATCTTCTTGTATTGGCGTATTTAAAGATTTGTTCACTGATAAGGATGATAAATATAAAGCATCTTTAAAGATATATACTAATTTAAACGTTAATTTAAGTGGTTAGTATTTGGATTAATAGTTAATTTTTATATTGAAGTGTCCCGCCAAAAAAGATGTTCGACGGTAAGCCACGTTTTGTTTCAATCTAAGGGAATATTGGAAGTGGGAAGTCAACTGTTTTGAAAATCATAAGAGAAAACTTTCCTTAACTCACCATTCTTGATGAGCCTTTGACCGAGTGGCAAAATGTAGGGGAAAAGAAAAACATCAATCTTTTAGGGCTTTATTACAACAAACCTTAGCGCTGGGGCTTTACTTTTCAAATCTATGCCTTTATGAGTCGTCTCAATAAGTGGACTGAATACAGCCAGATGACTGGAAAAGGAATCCGAATCTCAGAAAGATCTCTTCTCTCAGACAGGTTTATTTTCGCGAGCATCATGCGCGATATGACAATATTAGATGAAGCTGAACACTCAATCTACTTGCAGTTCTATGATCACCTTGTCAATATGAACTCGATCGTGGATCTCTTCGGCATCATCTATATTCAATGTTCTCCTTAGATATGCGATAAAAGGATTAAAAAGAGATCAAGGGAAGGAGAGGACACCATTCCTCTTGATTATCTTCAAAAAATCCATAATAAGCATGAGGAATGGCTCAATTCTTAGAAAGAGAACGTGAATTAGAAAGTTTTAATAATCGATAACACAGTGACAATAAACAAACAAAAGATGGTGGAGACAATCGGAAGCTGGCTTCAAAAAAGAACTAAAAATTGAGGAAGAATGATTTTAGCACTTATTTCTTAAAATATATGATTTGAATAAAAATAAATGACTTCAATTAGGATCACACTATATGGCAATGTGCCTATGATGTATCTTTTCTAGTTATTAATTCCTCTTGATGAGAAGGGATATTTTTTGTTATAGATTTTTCATTTTTTCTAGCGTTACCACCCTTTAAGCTTCTAAATCTATCTTCTTTTGAAAAATCTTTTAATAATCGATCAAATTTTTCTCTATATAGATGCTACTCCGATCATTAAGAGTTGATTTTCTCTTTTTGAGCAAATTTTAGTTAATCTTGAGATTGACTAATTCCTTTTTTAGAAGTTAATTTTCCTTTAAAACTTAGTAAACCTTGTTCTATATCTTAATTTCGGTGAATAGAGGCTTTCTTTCTTATAGTTTAGTGGAATAAAGCAATGTTTTTTTGGGAGAGATAATGTTAGATCGCTTATTTTTATTTTTGAACTCATCAATAATCAACAATAAACGCTTATTTTAGTCATTTAGATGCTGGATTTCAATTTCCATCTCATTAATTTTAGTAGTTTTCATATCTCTTTTGAAAGATTATATTGTCCGCTGTTGTCCCTATATCACCTGGTTCAGTTATTATATCTTATTCTTAAGACGAACGACTAAAGTATAGTTATCCTTCTCAATATGGTTTTATATAAACATCTTTTGGACTTTTTGTGACTTTAGCATTCGATTAATCGAAATTATAAACAGAAGAATTATTACTGCAACTGTACCGTAACCTAAGGAATAAACACAATAATCAAGGATCATTAAATACTCAATTTCAACAAAGAATCTAGAAAGTAACAAATACATGCAAATTATTGAATTATCTCTAATCTAAGAATAGAATGCTTGCACTTTACAAATAAACCTAAATAAAGCTAGGCATATATTTTTTTGTAAAGAATGCATCTCTCCAGACAAATCGTATGAGGCATACTCTAATACGGTTATCTCAGTATCACCTGATATTATACTTTACATTTATTTATTATTTATTGCTACGAATGTTTGAAGTTGTTATTGATAATATTAAGCATCACATATATTTTATGATAATCTAATCCTTAGTTATGATATATAGTTATCTATTTTTGCTATATTGAATGCAAAATACATTAACTAGCATCGTTTTAATATCTCCAGATTAATTTTTGAAGCTTATTTCTTATATAACTTTGAATAGAAAGAAATTGCAAATGAAATCTTTTTGATGATTGATTTTTAAAACATTTGAAAGGCATTAGTTTATATAATCCCATAATAATTCGAATAAAGTGGAATATGTTTAAAGAGTCGGTAGGTTCTCCACGCTTTCAAAATAATTAATCTGAATAAGTCACAAGTATCTTATCACCTCGAAACTTTCTCAAATTCATATCGAATAGCATTGATTAGGTGAGAAGGGTAACCTTAAGTACTCCAAATAGAAATAATTATTAGCAATTTATATCCACCTTCGATCCTTACTTATCCCTATTTCAAGAATAGCATAAAAAGTATTTAAAGAAGAGATGTAAGAAGCTCGAAGGTAATAATGATCACAAATAATAATTGCAGATGTAAATAAAAATTAATAAGATTCCATCTAAATTTTTCGTAGAATGTTAGTCCTTTAAGCTCTAAATATGTAAAAGAAATTAGTTTAAGCAAAAGCAAGAAGAACTAAGTTAATTTTTGGATTAAATCTAATTTGTTCTCTTCGCCAAATCAGGAAAATACCCTGAAAAATCTACTATTATTTGCAATAATATGAGTTAGCTCGAGCATTAAGCTAATAATTCGCTAAATAAAGTGATTCGGTTTCGGCAATAGCTCAAGAAAAACATTGTCAAATCATCTGAAAAGCAACTAAAAATCAAAGGAGTTCAAAGAAAAATAAAAAATATTTAAATAATCTTGGAGAATATGCAGCTAATGAAAAAAATGCGAGACTTGAAAATTATTTCCGAACGATAGAATGAAAAAAACGATTTTCTTCATTAATAGATCCTTTTGAAAGTTAAGAAAAGTTAACTTTAAGTATGTAATAAGTTCGGTTGCCTCAGAAAATAACTCAAAAACATCTAAAAATATAGAAATACAGTAAAATAGAAACTATATAAATAATTTGTTGAATAAATCTAAGTAATTTTCAATAAACTTTTGAAATACAATAAGTAGTAATGGAAAAATATTAATATTCCTCAATCCATATTCGTTGATCAAGATAATCAAAATAACATCTCACAAAATAATATTACTATACTTGATCAGTCTTATTTCGCATTTGATTCAAAACCAATCCAGATCCTCAAACACAAAGAGAAGAGTTCAACATACGAAATCGCATAATAAAGCTAATAGTAAGGAGAGGATATCTTAGACATGAGGAAAATATATGAGCTTTGGAATCTTTTGAAACAATTTGATCTTTATGATTAAAATGAGCTCAATTAAAGTATGTTTCGGGTACTACTAAAGCATAATACTGTGTTTAATCAAGATATGAATGATTATATCAATTATTTAAACGGACATACTAAAAAAGAGAAAAATGGGATTAGTTATGCCTCTTTAAAATCCAAACAAGCTTCACTTAAATAATAAGAAACCCAACCTTAAAGTCAATAACAAAAGCTATCCTCACTCGATATGAAACTTTATGTTAAAGTCGCAAAATTTTATTTTAGTTTGCTGAAAAAAATTGCAATGCTGATTAACAATAACAAATAGTTAATATTTTTAGATAACTTTAAGATAAAACTAACTGAATTTCTGCAAAATCGAATCGTCTACTTTTTAGATTTGAAAAAGGTTACACATTAGACAAAAATTGATGATTTCTTTAGCTATCTAGAAATCATCAACCTTTGGGAAAATGAATAAATCGTATAAATCTAATAATATTGTGATGAACTACGAAAAGGCAAAATCTAAGAGTTTCTAACTTGTATTCAAAAGAATTTGCTTATTAAATAAATAAAACAAAGTATCGAATCTTCAAATTATTTGCCAGTCAATATATCTTCAGACCATTACATGACCTTTTATAATTTGCTTTGTCCCAATTCGGGATAAGACGCAAATATGAGTATGACAATGAATGATCAAATCCAATAAAGATAAATGGATTCATAAATGACTTTAAGATTAATCAATAAGAATATTTTCTATAAGAGTAAAATTTATAAGATATGTGATTCATTTCTCGAGTTGATTAAGCATATCGAAAGATATGTCAAATTGAAAGAACACTTAGAGGGGTTTTAGCATAATATTTAAGAAAAAATATGTGAAATTGTTGGATTTTATGCATGGTACAATCAAAAGAACATAACTAATAATAAAACAGGAGGAAAAACTCTTAAAAATTATTGTACATTTTACAGTACTTTACTCTTTTTGAAATAAATCCTTCCTTCTCTTCTGATTGTAAACAAAAAGATGGATAAAACAAAGATACAACTCAATGAGTGTGACACTCAAATAGCCAAATCCATTACTATGACTCCTTTCATGATGATTGAATAGAAAATATCGCAGCTTTATTAATCTAGGATTTCAACTAGGGTACAAATCCCAACTGCTGAAACGCAAAGAATTATTGATATTGTCAAGATTAGCATGGATTGCTTGAAATAATACTTCCCGATTGAGTATTAGGAGCGACTCAATTAGAGTTTAATATTCAAATTTTTACAAACCACTATAAAGCTCTTGTATAAAAATTACTTCGGGTATTTAGCGAACATGGAAAAAAGAGGAATATCCGAAATTCAGTGGTTTTTACCGAAGTTGAAAGAAATAGTTGAAATAACTTTAGTAAATAATAAGAAGATAGTGGATAAAAAGGGGGAGTCAGTTTGTAAAAATGGAGTGAACAGTTTTTATATTTTCAAGGATTAAATCTAATAGATGTAAAAATTGCTTAAACTGAAATCAAAATGATAATATAGGTGTTTAATTGTTATAATGGTAGATAGTATCAGTATATTTTACATTAATCCTTCTTTTGCTATTATTTCATTTTATATTTTTGGATCAGCTGCCATTAGTACAGATCTTCATACATCTTTCTTTCAATGGAACTCTTAGTCCAGATGATATTTTCACACTATCTTGTGACTTTGCTTAAAGTTTTAACAACTTTTTCTTTTTCTTTTTGCATCGCCTTGTAATCCTTCTATTATGAATGAGGAAGGTGTGCTTCAATATTCCTTAAATTTTCTTCTCTTTTGTTGATCTAGTCCATTTGCTTATACATTTATTTCCAATCACGTTCAAGCTATCTATAAGCCCGTGTTAATGAGTTTTATTTTGCCGTTTTAAGCTATCTTAGATCTTTTTGCTTGTCTTTCAACATTTGAAGTCTTATTCTTTTCCCTTCAAGCTACAGCCTCAATCGATTGTACTTTTACTGTGTTACAATTTCTTCTGAGAGAAGGGTTTCTTCAGATTTAATCAAATTTTGAAAATGTTTTTCCATTAACTTTTTGTCCTCACAATAGTCGCATATCCTACTAAATTTCTTTGTGCTCATATTCAGTCTTGCTTTTCGAAAGTGAATGATGCACATAGTGTCTTTACAAAAATCACTAAATAATATATTTGGTACCAAACCTTGACCTTATCCCGAAGAATTTTATTACAAATTTTACAGGTATTGGGAACTTAGAGGGTTTATTATTCCATTTAGTGATTACTAAGCTTTCTTTTTCGAGGAAATGAATCATCTTATGGCTATGGCATGACTAAAAATGATTGAAATGCTGCTTTCTTTTTTCTTTTAGAGCGTTCTTGTTTATTTCATGGGTACATAGGTCCTTTTAGGTGATGATAAAGGAAGAATTGGATGCAACAGAATCTGTATCGCTTACATTATCGCTCTTTTATACTAAGCCTTTCATTATTAATAAGATATTAATCTAAATTCTCTTTAATAGCATTCTTTAATTCTAGAATTGACTGCTTTGAAAAAAATGATTATTTTCTTATTTATTTGAATAATGTAGCTTACAAATGATAATCTTGACTTCCAGTTTTAAATGATTTTGATGATTATTTGTGGTATGTTTAAAATATTCTTTTTGCATTGAAATACTAAAAATGTTCGCGAGATCTTTAAAATAAATCTAATAATATGATCCTTATTCATCACCTCCCGACATAAACATTGCTAAAAAGCATCGCCTGGCTAATCTTGTTGGATACTAAACAGAAAGTTATGTTCATGAGGTATGTCCATGCTGCTATAAACATACATCAAAGGAATAATTTAGCCTGCTTTGCCCTGTAGAAGATATTAAGTTCCTGGGGAAGGGAATCACACTGTATTTTAAGTCAATAAAAATGAGTATTGTTATTTTAGGTATTTTGCTTCTTATATTCATGGTATAATGGATAATTTACCATCATATTTTGTGCCGGTAAAACTGCAATTATACGTAAATATACATCTTTTCTGCGAGGCTTAGCCATCAGGTTGATTACGATGTTAAATTTTGCTTATTTGGGATCCTTGCACTACTCTCTCTTCTCTTTATTGCCAATAAGTATTATCGTATCTAAGTATTTTTGCTTTAAAAAGATAAATATGAAGCCTAGCAATATGCAGTTATGCTTTATGGCTTCCCAAAATGCAGTGAGGATTAAATAAAACGATGGGTTTAAAAATAGTTTAGATAAATTCCTATTGCCATTCATATGATTTATGATACAAAAGAAATTGAAGAGATCATAGAAGCCAAGTAAAAAGATATAATCGCATTAAACAGATAGAATATTCGAGGACTGTATGGGACAACTACTTTAGGACGCTCGCTTGAAAAATAACTGATATAACATAAATAGAGCAGCATACATTCCAAGATAAGAAGATTAGATAGCATACTATGTAAGTATCAAAGCAACAAATCCTATAATCAATCTGGATCTATCTTCGTTTTATTTGAAGATCCGGCAAAAGTGTAATAAATCATTCAAAAGTATTCTTCTACTTCCATCTATGAAAGTATATGCAAACAGGAGTAAAATTATATAAAGTACCATGATAAGTAAATTTGATATGACTTAGCCCCATCAAGATAGAAAAAGCAGTAAATCCAAGGGATTGCTGCTGGCAAAATTTCCCATACCACGAAAATGGACTTGTTCTCAAGGTAATAATG
>JACCDV010238873.1_pt1 | contig 15405 bp, 11 predicted proteins | sample 7446131 | NCBI WGS metagenome assembly JACCDV01 (sample SAMN15323448, study PRJNA562643) | freshwater metagenome | isolation source: river surface water | place: USA:Blue River Watershed | collected 2017-08-17 | reverse complement strand
GAATACTTTATTTATATTACCATAATAGAAATTATACTTATCAATAGTTCCTTAGTCCAACTTACCAAGCAAGTGCTGGCAAATTTACTTTACTCCTGCCTTTCGCACGAGCCAATGGCTAAAAGAACCCATAGTTTCTCGTTCTCAGCTTATTTGAGTAAGGTTGCTGATTGTACGCACCATCGAAAGCGCTTTCCTTCTATTGTCTACTCAAGGGGTTTACTTTTGTAATGTATTACTATTGTTAGCATTATTTGTACTTTCTTTATAAATGCAGGGAACTAGTGCCTTTACTTGAAAGGAAGAATGTCGAACTGCTTATTTGATTTCGAGGAATACATTTTATCGAATTTGTCATTTTTCCTGAGATCAGCGTAGAACTTGAGTTGATCTAAGGTCTGCTTTTCTGGTGTTTTTTAAAGTTTTTTCGTCATCATATTATGGTAATCACTGGTATTGAAGATAAGTTTCTTCTATTACTTGCTCTTAAGCTAGTCTCTTATTGTTGAAAGCGCCGTCTTCTTCGAAAATACTTCAGGAGGCTGAGTCTATCTTATCACCTCGATAGTCTTCGGAATTTTATTGTCTCGAAGACCCATCGTCCAATTCAAATCGTTTTCAGTTATGTAGCATTTACTAAGAAGATGCCGAAATTATGTAACGTTGCGATTCATGAGGCTTTTCGTAGTCTTTTTGCGGTCCTCCTTTTTAGGTTTTTATTGCATTAATAATTATTTATGAGGCAAATCTATTAACAATAACTTGAAACGTCCATCAATCATCAATTTAATCTTCCTCTGATTGAATCTATTATTCCATTTCTCCCCTCCATCCACCGAACATGTATTCATTCCTTTTTTATTACCTCTCCTTGTCTTTTATCCCGAGGGAGTACTCTGCAAAAGGAATGTAAGGATCTGCCAATGTTTTATAAAATTAGGGCACTTAATGAATGTTGGAAGCAATATTAGTACTATTTTACTCTCTAAACTTGTATGCAACATAAACTTTCTGCTCATTATGTTTAATGAGCATCCTAGATAGGTTTACGAGATCTATTGATTTTTCGCACTTGAACAAAACATACTTTATTATTATCTAGACCTCTCTTAAGTATAATATTTCTCCATCTCGCATCTATTACTGGCAGCCAGGAATAGGACACTTATACATGTTGGATTAAGAGTCATATGTCTGATAATACAGTCTTAGGTCAGTGAAGGCATAGTGTTGGCAATTTCGTCCTCTCGCTGGATCCATTATCAATAGCTCTCTATTTCCTAAAGCAAAAGATAAAGGGAAATTCTCCTCAGTGAAGTTGAAGTAGAACGATAGCCTATTTTTATTGGTCATCTTCTTAATATTGAGGCGAAAGTGAGAATAATTGAGATATTGAAGTGTCTTTTGAGCAAATCCGTTGCTCTAGCTGATCTTTACTAGCTTGAATCTATTGTATTATGGACAATATGCAATACTGCTTTTAGAAGGATTACAAATATTGTCTCTCAGGGTTATAAGCAGCTGATTTTATTGGAACTGTTGGTAAGGAATTTGACAAATCTAACAAATACCACCTTACAAAAGCTTAGTCGTATCTGCATTAAATCCTACAAAATGTTAATACATGCAGTCTAAGGCAGAATTGCTAAAAATGGGTCCTTAAAGAGGTTGCTCAGTCTTGTAGTCAATAAAGTTGATAGGAACGTAATGCTTGGCTCTTAGTAAAGGGAAGTTGTTGAATACTTGTAGCTTTAAAACAAACTAATCATAGTGAAAGTATGTTTTGTCATAAAAATCTTTGTACATTTTCACCAGATCTTCATTCACTTTCATACTACTAACCATCGAAATATAATTAAGACAATACTTTTGCAGTTGCTCTTTTACCAGCAGGTTCCTTATTATCAATGGAGCTGGCATTTCCCTAACCTAACTTGCTTATGAGTATTAAAAGTTATAATTATAGTTATTGAAGGACGCCTTTATACTAAAAGTATCCACTCCAGTTTTGTATACATTGAATGATAAAAAAGGCTAATTTAGACCAAAAGTGATAAGATGCTTAGCTAATTGCATGCGCACATATTTTATTGTATTGATTTAGAACTGTTTTATGTTTGATACTTACTCGTTGAACGATTTTGCATCGGAATTCTCACTAAGAATCTGGTAAAGTTGCTGCAGACTAATTAATTATTTTTCTGTTAAGACTATTAACTACCTTTTCATCTTTTTATCCTTTACCTCTTACTTTAAATGCAATACAAATATTTTACTCATTACGTGCTGAGCCTGATAGGTGATACTTCGAAAGAGGGGAAGAAACGCCTATTTATCTTTGAACCTCTTCCACGCCATTGAATCCTTCTTAAGAAAGGGGAGCTCTTCGAGTTCGAATATATTGGGTATAAGTGAGGAGTGCATTGAATTTGTTTTCATGATGATTATAATATTAATATGATTGACGGTCTTAATAAACGGTTGTTGTTATGAAAGTATTGTTATTTATTTTTATGCCTAATATTATTCAAATATTGAATTGTTTTTATCTTTTATTCTAATTCAACACACCATGTCAACAAGAGTCAGGAATCCCTAAATCTATGTCAAGGGCTACGGTAAGAATACGACTAAAGACGACCTCAAGGGATGGTTTAAGGAATTCGGCAAAATTATATGTATTCAATACAAGGGCCCATACTCTTTCATTGTACAACTATCATCACTCAGGAATTCTAAGACTACTATGATGCCTAAGCTGCAGTGAAGGAGATGAATGATAAGAAGGTATAAGGTTTTCGACTGATTGTTTAGCCCTCAGGGAAGAAGCGATATGGTGGTAATCGATCTAGAAGTCGCAGTCGCGACAATAAGAAAAAGCATAGTAGACGAAGAAGGTACTCATTCACACTATCTAGTTCTTCCTCGTCCAGCTCATCATCTTCCTCTTCTAAGAGCTCAGGATCCTCTTCTTCAGATTCTGGCTCATCCTCTTCAGTAAACCACAAAGACAGCTAAAACAACGAAGAAAAGAAAAAGTCTAAACCTAAAAAGGAGGACGAGAAGTGATTGATTATTCGAAATAAAATCGATTCGACGGAAGTACGTCTTCCTTTTTTTCCGAAGCGGGGTTACGTATCCTTATTTTTAAAAAACCTTAAACTAGCCCACACCTATAAATTATTTTACCAGCTATTAATCATATGTTGATGTAAGATAAAATAGAGGCTGGGTATTTGCATATTTTTGCAATCATCCAAAACATAAATAATTTTATTATTCACTTCCATGGATTCATACGAATACCAGCCCTCCAACACCAGCCCCAACCCCTTCTTCAGTTCCACTGGCTCCGTCAATAAGGAAAAACTGTGGAAGGACTCGGAAACAACGATCAAATATGTGTCGCCTTTCCTGTCGTTTTCAAGGGAGAAGAGATTCAAATGGTCGAGTATTTATTGGCCTGAAAATAATAACTAGAGTAACTTCTTTACAGCTAGGAAGGGTAAATCCTAAATTCATGAGGCTGCTAAGAAGATTTCTAAGTTGATTGACGAGGAATAGAAAAATTAATAAAGAATCAAACAGATCAAAAGAACACTCTCAATTGGCAAATCCCAACTTGCAAACACCAAGAAGTAGTCCCATGTTGTCCTTTCCACTAAAAAACCTTTTAAGCTGAGTAAGGACACTGAAAGAATAGTAACGAAGTTAGCCCCTCTCTCAGTCAAAAAGCAGTCTTTACTGAGAGACAGGCATGGAAATCGATGCAACATGTTTGAAAATCCTGAAGATCACCATCAAAAGACATTGCCATAATTTTTTGGAGATTCAACTGGCTTCAAAACTTCACGAAAAATCAGATTATAATTGCCTCATAACTACTACCCAGGACCAGGAACATACGATATTAAGCGTTATCTTGCCGAGCTGGACTAGAAATCGAGAGGAGTGACAAAGGGAACGGAGGCAACTCTAAATGAGACAAGCAAATGATGGATAAGAATTGATATTCTAATATTATAGGTAATGAACAATTTAAGAGTTATATTTAAAATTTTAATTTACGGTGTGAGGTTGATGGCTTATAATATCTATCTTATTTAAAATCTTTTTAAAACATGAACTCATAGTATTTCAAAAACTACATCAATCTCAAGGAAGACAACAAAAAAGCATACCAATCTTACTTATAAAGGATATAGCGATCCTTTGCTGCTCTCAAATCCAACCATAATAACCATTCCTGCTTAAAACTGTAGGCCTAGCTAGTTGCATTCAAAGATTTCAGGAACATCAAGAACAAAGATAAGCAATAAATATACAAGTGTACACATAGATTTATTGGTAGATTTTGTAGAGAGGAATATTCATGGCTTTTACTTTCTTAGGAACAATCATAATGTGGAGCTGCAATTGCTCAAAGTGACCAAGGCGCCCCTTGAAAACTATTAGCTTGATTGGAAGACTGTCTGGCAAACATTAATAAGGAATGAGCCTTAACCTTCAGCGATTAAACTTTATAGTGAGTTGGTCGAATTCCTCAAAAATATAAGGCATCTCTATAATCCTAACAACGCAGTCGAGGTATTAGAGTATTTTGTAAGCAGGCATTCACTTTACACTTAAAATTTGTTTCTATTCATCTCCCTTTTCGTCAACATCAGCCACAAGACCTCTAAGTAAGTGTTTAAAGGATACTTTACTAAGCTGATTGAGCTTTACTAGATAAATCAGCTCAAAGCCAGTAACCTTTTAATAATGTTCATAAATTCCATAAAGTTCAAGAACAGTTAAATAACGGAGTAAATATACTAAGAGCTCAACAATATCCTTATTTATTCCCTGACAACTCCCAACCCCGATAAGAAAGATGCAATATAACAAAAATTCAATACTCAAACATCTAGTATCATTGTTAAAATCATTGGAAAGGCAAATCGATTCTCAGTCAAATTACTCTAGCAGATCTTTCAAATCATCAAAAATTTCATTAGACCATTTGAAGATTCCAAAAAGCCTTTGAAATTTTTATATCAAATAATAGGAGGAATCGCAAGGCGTATTCAAAGAGAAGAGGCATGCAAAAAGAAGATTGAGAAACTTCGTGAAAAAGAAAGAAAGAGGTAAAAGCGTGAGGCAAGGAAAGAAAAAAGTGAGCGACAACCACAATAATAATAGTAGAGCATAATAACCAAAAACTAGGAACCTTCTCAGATAGTGGAGGCTAAAAATGAGGAAAGATAATAAGATTAAGAGTAAAGCTCTGATGAGTAATCAAACGAGAATGACACAGATGAAGAATAGCAAAGAGGCAATATGTAGAAACTTGTATCAATGTAGCTTGATATTGAAGAACATTAAAAATCCAACTAAAGCCAGTCTAAAATAGAGAGACTAGAATCCATACTGTAAAATCAAATTACTCCTTAAATCACTGCAGCTCTCAAGGCATTCATTAGCTAACATTTCGAAAGCATTTTTTATGTTAATAGTAAGAAGATTGTGAATCGACTCCTGCAATAGCTTTTCGCCATATTCCCTGAATTCGTTAATAGATCTTTTACTGCTTTGTAGAAAGCATCGAATATTGCCCAAATAAATGAATAAGGGCTAATCAGTAATATAAAGCATATAACTAAATACTTGTTTGCTAAATAGGTGAGGGAAGGGCCATAGTTCCTGGAAAATGTGTTAAAGGTTTTAAACAGAGTGAAATAGAATAGGAGGATCACTGATGTTTGGTAAATCATCAATATAATTGTTCTCAAAATTCCTATGCTTGATGAGAAAGATTTATAGAATATTCCTGAGGCAGACAAGGCCGCTTTTGAAGCTAAGTTTGGCCATAATCATGATAGGTTTTATTAAGAATACAGCTAGATTATTTTCGAGGGCCTAAAGAGAATCTTTAGTGAGAGTGAGCATTATGACAAGAGCGCCTAAGCCTCAATGGAAAAACATATAGCTGACTTGCTGACAAATTGTTACCCTTATTTCAAGAAGCGAGTCCAAAAATAGATTGAGTAGCAGGCAATATAAAACAACAACAAGTTCCTCCTCTTGTTATTCTAATCCTAATCTGAACTTAAACCCTCACCTCAATTCCAATAATAGTTGAAGGAACTCATTGACAATAGAAACATCGACAACTAGTAAAATTTATAGATTGATATTCATGTCAATACCATCCTGAGCAGTGCCCTCCCTATCAGTAAAATAAAGGAGCTCATTAGAAAGTACAGTAAGAAAAATAATTATAAATTCCTAAGTAGGTGCATGCTTAGCATCAACAATTTTACTCTTATCTATCCTTCATTTAAAACCACTTTGGCCCACTTCTAAACCAAGCCTGAATTAGGATTAAGACAGTTCCCTGAACATTCTTTCCTTTACTAGAAATTAAAAAGTGTTTATGAGTATACACTTTAGCTCATTGATTAATTATCTAACTAACTAAAGGAGTTCAACAGTAATCCTTTAAAAGACTAACCTTATGATTCAATAGTAAACAAGCTATATGGTAAGAATCTGGCTGATTTTAAGAATTTAAAAGTATAGAAGCGCAAAACAATACATGAGCTTTTATAGATTTTAAAGATTATCTTAGAGGATTTGTTCCATGAGATGGGATAGTACGATCCAACTAAAAATACCATTGTCCTTCGTTAATGTCCATATAAGCGAGATTCCCTCCTTAACAACCCTCATTTCGTCTAAATCATCAATACACTCACCTACAATTAACTTTTCCTCCATGATCACAACATCATGCATAGCTTATCCTCCATCTTATAAAATGAAATATTCTTTATGTACCGCAACGATATCCAGTTCTAGCGAGAAATCATAAAGAAAGCGGGGAATGCGAACCAGAAGTAGGAACTTCCAGGATAAAGCAGTCTAAGCAACCTCAATAGTATCTTCCTTGCTAAAAGTAAGCTTGCACACTTCTCCATCCAACTCAACAAGTATAAGGACACTGTTTCCGTTGATTAGATCGAGAGGCAATTGAGGATTCTGCTTATAGCTCCTGGCAATCAAAAAAATACAGCTATAAATAAGATCTTGATTAAAAAGGACAAAAATATTAAGACTTAAGGATAATATCTCATCAATTTGATGCAAAACAGTTTTTAATCTCGCTTCTATTATGAAAAAGTGTTTGCCCTACTCGCAGATTTCAATAATTCAGGGCTTAACTATACTTCCCAAGAGATGGTCACCCTCGTTGATCTACACGTCCCCCTAATTCAATCATAAAACACCAAAATAAGATAGCTTTCGTTGAAATCTCTCTAAAAACTATTGAAGACATTTTCCAAAGATAGCGTGATAGGTGAAGTAGAGCGCGCTCTAAGGAAATACATAACTCGTGAGAAATTATAGATCATTTGGATTGTTTGCGTCATAATTATTCTGAAAGAACCCGTTAGACAAACAAGCTTATAGCTTTATTTAGGGGACATATATTAATACATGAAATAATTGTAGAAACTTATTGTTTCCTAAACAAGAATCATTCGAAGAATATCTCTATTCGCATATTCTTACTGCTATAGGAAGTCTAAGAAAGCTGTGAAGGCGTACTAAGAAGTAACTGCACCATCTCAAAAATATGACCAGCCTAAAACTATCTACTAAATACTAGAAGATGGATATTTGAGAGGTGAACATAAATCTTTATAAAACATATCAAGTAAATCGATGCTTAAGAAAATGCAGCCTTATACATCTCTAATAAAGAAAACAAAAAGTTAGCACCCATTGTTCACTCGTATTTAGGAGGAGTCTTTTACTTTTATAGTGAATAAACCCGAGTTAGGAAGTGAGATATTAAAGCAATTTCATACTGACATGGCTGGGTCAGTCGAACAGGTGATCTCGATGATGCAAAATAAAAAGCACGACTTGTCTTAAATTGTAATGAAAGTTCTTTAAGGGTGCTATATGTATTCTAAACTAAAGAAACTCAATTTCGACAGAATATAGTATTACTTTGGATAGAGATTTTTCCGCTATCTTTTCGACAAAGACGCAAGTATGTATATCTTTATATAGGATCCAATAATTTCAAGATCTTCTATCAGACCAAAGGATTTATTGAAGAGCAGCTGGCAAATTTGTAACCTTACGACAATCAAACTTTAGTCTTTATTTACACAATCGATATCTTTATAGCATATCAAAAGAATCATAAATACCTATCCACCCAAATCCGGGAAGACGTTGAAGCTTTTCTGTTAAAAGTAATTAGTGAGATCATCTACAAAGGCTCGGGAGTTTTGTATAAAAAGTTAACAATAATCTTCTCCAAAATCATTGACATAAACTCTTTGAAGTTCGTGATAACATTTTTCGATAACTTGATAAAGAGTAAATAAAAGCTAGCAAGGGTTACTCAATTGATGTACACAATATACGAATAGAGTTACTAAAAATTCTATCAAATCATAGAATTCATCCTCATCTAAAAGCTGGAAATCAATAATACTTTTGTCAACGTATTGATTAATACCATCATTGGACTACCTTAAAAATACGTCATTACCGAAAGCCTTGTCTAAAGGTTCGCAATCATTCATCCTGAGGAATAACTGTCTTCCAAAAGAATGAGTAAGTACAAGAAAGGTTTTTATTTACTTAGCACGCACCGCTTCAACTCTTTGCTGGTGAACAAACTCAGAGATTATTTAGATTAAGCAATTAAGATCGAGTAAAATGCTGAGGTAAAGTAGGATGAAAGCGATCATATTGTTAAATCAAAGAACTAACTTATTAAATCCGCCTACAGCATTGTCACTAGTTCAATTAGCTCATATGTTCAGTCTTACTAAACCGAGGAAACTTTCCAAACCATATTGGACCTCATCCAAATCTTGTTTAGGTTGTTTGAGTTCAAGATGGACCACTTCGTGGACTTCAAATCCTTCTAGGATACTCTCAAAAACATTTTCTCCAACAAATTCGATAATATTGCTCATTTCTAGCAGATAGTCCAATTAATTATGGCTAATTTTAACAAGATCCCAGTAAAAAAGCAGGCAGAATTGATTAAAATTATCGCCAATCGCCCGGCCAATTTCTTATTCATGTCCAAGGATACTTATAAAGATACTATTATTAAGATGATCAAACTATAGGAAAGCTCTATGTTTTACAGAGACCTACTTGTTGGAATCTCAACTCTTCTCGCATACGCCCCTCTAACTGAATCTGAAGTCTAAGCCTTATCAGTTCCTCTTCCTAAAAGCCAAGCCCTCCTCCTTCTTCAAAGCTACGTGCTTTCAACCCTTCAAATAGGGAGCAAGTTTATCGGGCAAATATTGAGGTAGTCAAGCAAAGACCGAAGAAACATTTTCTGTAAGTAGATATTGATCGTGCGTGGCAAAAAAGAGTACCTGGATGGCGAATAGCAATATATCCAATGGAAGCAGATAAAGCAGTATTCTAATCCTTACCACTACCATATATGATATATATCCCTGCAAATATAAGTTAACTTTATTATTTTAATCGTCGGTTTTCTTCACTTGCAAATTATTATAATCTATCCAATTCGCGTTGAGAAGATGTTTCGCCTAGCTATTGTCTTATTCTTAGTCTCCAAAGCCGTCTGCTTCTCCGTTCAAGGTAATTGGAGTTTGATCTCTGGGTCAGGCATAACTATTTATGAACCTGTTGCTCTTGGAATATCAGATTTCATCTATCAAAAGCAACAGATACTGCAAAAGCTTACCTTCACAGGTTGTCAGCAACTACTATTACAAGCGTAGTTTAGTTAGAATCAATTGCTGATAAATCAAGATACATACTTTACCTCGCCGCTACCAAACACACTCTGCGCACAACAAAACACTCTAAATCAAGTCTATCAAAGCCTTTCTTCAGTATTTTTCTTCCAAATCAATATTGATCAACTGCTATTCAATGATCCTTACGGCAACACTATGTTAACTTTTAGAAGATTAGTTAATAAATCAGTGAATATAGCAGGCATATGGAACCTGAATCAGTATGGCAACAAAAAGACTTCACTTTCAGTTCAGATCAGTGATAAGCAGATAACTCTTTGCCAAGGCAATCTGATCTACAACTATGCCATTCAATCACAAAATATGATAACTTTGAATCCAGTCCTTGAGAGTTGTCCTGCAAAAGATTTAGTTGCTGCAGTCCAAGCTGCAACTTACTTTCATGCCAACAATGGAATCTTGGGGCTTTATTCTCAAAATGTCTAGCTACTTGCTTAACTTGTTTACAGCACCGCATTTGATCCATCCAAGCCTATTTTTACAAATCAAATAGCACCCCAAGCCCAACCCCAACCTCAGACTCAACCCCAACCACAGCCTCAGCAAATGGGTGCAAATTCTCCTAGTATTGCTGGTCGATGGAGTATTAAAAGCCTATTTGATATCCCTTTGCCGAAAACCTCCTACTCTTTAGTAATAACTGGATCAAAAATCAATTTAATTGGAGGCTGCAATAGCTACAGCTATGACTATACCTTGAATAGTAATACACAAACAATCAATATTGGATCTGCTAGCTCAACTTAAAAGGCATGTGGGGGCAGTGATGATCAATTGTATGTCAACGGAATCAACAAAATCTATAAGTATATCCTCAGTAATGCAAACGGCAACTCTAGACTCAATTTTTACGATCAAACAGGAAACATCGGATTCGCTTTATAAATGATGAAAAATGAGGAGCCTACTTTGCAAAAAAGTGCAGCAATTAGCACATCTATACCAGCCTCTCAAACACTTCCTCTTTCCGCAGGCACATACTTGCTATTAATTCTGCAGAGAAGAGACCTCCCTCGGTTGATCGTGACAATATCTGGAAATACTATTAGTTACAAAGCCTGTAATAGTATTACGCACACATTTTCACCACCTCGACTGACATCTCCCAGATCAAGCATTAGCATTACAGGTGGACCCACAACCAACAACAACTGTGGGACCAGTAGCGATGTAGTCTACTATGGAACTCTCAACTAGGCTAAAGCATACTCATTCGATTCAAATGCAGGGACAGTGATCTTTACCAACTCAGCTGGAGCATAGATAGCCACATTGAACACTGCTAGCTGATAAACTTATTTTATTTATGAATGTAGGGTATTATATGTTGTATTGATTTGAGGATAATCATTTCTTCTTATCGAACCTGATGAGGATAGCGCTCATGTTGTCCATGCCGTACTGGTTGCCGCTGTCTTTGGAGATGAGGCTGTCTAGGAGTTCTTCGAGGATGGCCTGGTTGGTTGATTTGTTGATTCTGGCTGAGATCCAACTTACCATTTCACTATTAGTTTTTACCTACCATATACCATCGCACCCCATTATAATAAAATCTATGTTCTCATTTTTTGTTTTAGTCACGTCAGGATATGGGCTTATCATCTGGTCTTACGGCTTCAACTTGACGTCCTTGTATTAGTGGTCGCCCAAAGCCCGAGAAAGATTCAAACCTCCATTCACCCTACCGTAGCTCACTGAGCCTCCTGCTTTTCTTATTCTCTCTAGTTAGATAGGATCTTCAGGTTTGTGGTCTTTGCTCAGCTCTTTAGTTTCTCCCTTTATGCAGGCCACAGATCTTGAGTCTCCAGCGTTAGCACAATAAATGTAGTCGGGAGTGATGAGTATAACATTAGCAGTGCAGCCAGCATGTGACTCCTCATCATATTTGGGACCATTATCCTTATTTTTCATTTAAGTTTGGATGGTAGCAATCTACTTCTTGCCTGCCTCAGAAAGGAGGAGTTAGTCTATCTTGATAAAAGTCTATTTCAAAGCAAGCTAATAATTTTTATTTTGGTAGTTTTTGTTGGCCTCAAGTTCTTGTGCAAAATGCCTCTCAGCGTAAGTGGAAACCTCTGGTCCTAAATAGAAGAACGGTTACCACCGTGTCCATCAAAAACAGCAAATAGGGAATTCTTCTTGTCGTTAGAAAAGGTAGGGAGATCGATGTGAGCATCTTCCATGTATATCCTCCATCCTAAATAAATAAGTTGGTTACCACACATGTGGGAGACTGCGTAGTTTAAGCCATTCTCAGTCTTGGAGTTACTGTGTTTGACAGTGTCAGGCTGTGAGCGGAAAGATCCCATTGAGTAAAATCGAATCAAAAAATAATAGTTGATATCATTTATTCGCTAATACTCAACAAAATATAACTAATCCTATCTCCCCACATCAACCATAAATACTATTCCCATACTATTTAGCTAGCTCACATCCACTATTAAACATCATATACGTTTCATTATTGCAATACGGAATTAATATCTGTGATATCTTTGCTTAAGAAGAAAATTAGCATATCTTTGGAAGATTTATAGTAGTTAATTTGATAAAATGTTATTGGTTAAAATCAGAAATGGTTAGAAAATTGAATTTTATCATAATTAGCTCCATATTTATTTGAATAAAAGAATATGTAGAGTAAGTAAAAACAAGGTCTATAAAGTGTCAAGTAAGAGCACATGTGCTCCATCTGCCTTCAATTACTATACTGCCCAGCTCAACTGACTAAGTGCAAACATATCTTTTGTTAAAGTTGCCTCATTGAAGGCACATTGATTGCTCAAAACAATAGATGTCCACTTTGCCGAACTAATTTCACTCCCAATTAATATAAACTTGAGAAAGATCTATGGGAAAGTTTACAAAAGTAATACCCATTGAATGTCTAGCAGAGGAAGAAAAATATAAAGGAGAAGACATTTGCTCGCTTTTTGGTGGGAAATACTACAGAAGTGCTTCCAACAAACTAAGATAACAAATATAGATGGACACTATTCGTCAAACCTGCTCCGGGAGATAAAAGGTTGAGTGAGACCATTAAAAGAATTGACGTAAAACTGCATCCTACTTTTAATCCTTCAACTATTCTGTTCAATATTGCTAATGACACGATAGTAGAACTATCGAGAATAGGCTGGGGAACCTTCCGCATTGAAATCCATATTCATTGGAAGGACTTATTCAATGAGCGAGTCAGCTAGATCTACCATGATCTATAGTTCGTCCCATTGAGAGAAAGGTTAGTCCATACAACTCTTACTAAAAAGTGATTATTATTGATTTGTCAATCATTTAGCTACTTAGGTATTAGATTAAGAATATCTTTTGTAAACTTTTTAAACTTGAATTAATTCTTTTTTATATATTACAATATTTGTTGACAGAGAAGCATGCATTTCGACTAAAGTAAGATGTAAGACGGAGGAATAACACCAAATGACCTTTATTCGTTAGAGCCTACAGTTGAAAAGGTCTCTCCTGAAAAGATACAAAAATTGGTAAATTATGGAAAGCACTATTACAATCTCTAGAAAAAGTTTAAAGCCGAGCCCTTCTTCAGTCGCCAGGAATATTATATTATTTCTACAAAGTGGTACTTGTTTCGCGAATTAGGCTCAAGCGATGGAAAGTATATGTTGGATATGAAGCGAACAGTGCTCTCCCACCAAGCAAGGTAATCTTTTTATTAAATCAGTATGTAGGGTGCGGTAAGCTTCCAACAGCCAACGAGGATATCGTCGAATCAATAAAGGTGGGCAACTTCAATTTTAACGACCCTCTCGATCACTTGAAGATCAGATTAAAGCCGGACTTGCAGGAGGGAAAAGACTACGAGTTTATTGGCAAAGAAATGGCTTACAGTTTGGCCGAATGCGAGGATTATGAGATAATAAAAGTAGCAAGACGAGTAATAAAGACAAAGTAAGGCAAAAAGGTATAGCTGTATCCTTTCAATGTACTTGCCACTTTATGAAGATTCATGCTATTGTCCTCTACAACGACATTTGCAAAGATATTGAGCAAGATAGAATCCAGAAATTTCCAGAAGTTCACTTTCAGTATTCCCTTTACTCCACTGTCAAAAATCTAATAGAAGATCTCACATCCTATGTTAGGAAATACTTGGATGAGAAATCCAGATTTTCAAAGATATCAAAAACACATCCTATGAAAGTATGGATTCTCAAATAAGGACTGGAAAAGAATATCTTCTTCAATACTTTAAGGATGGGAACCAAGGCTAACAATACTTTTGAGTACAAACTTTACTTGGATGGGGATCTTTTAGAAGAGGATAAGACTTTGACTGACTACGATGTTAATATTCTAACGCAGTTTGTATTTTAGCTCAGAGAAGATAACCAAAAGAACTGGATGTTTTTTAATTAAAAAAATCCCATTTCAGGCAGCTGTTCAAATTGTAGAAGCTTTGAGAAGCTTACTGTCCTATGTTCATGTAAAAATGCTGCATATTGCTCTTCAACATGTAAAACTAAGGATAAATTTTCTCATAAAAATCGTTGTCCGAATGATGCTGAGTCTTAGGAAGAAGAAAAGCCTTTGAAGTTGACTTCATAATCACGAAAGGGAAAGGCGGGATTAAGAAATTTGGGAAACACTTGCTTTATGAACTCAGGGCTACAATGTATTTCCCACATCAAATAACTTTCAGAGTACTTTCTTAAGGATAAATATATTTCAGAGATAAACAAAGTAAATCCTCTTGGAACTAAAGGATAGTTATCAACTTTTTTCGCTAAAATGGTGCAAAATCTATGGTTTGGAACTGAATCTTCGTTTGCCCCCACTAAACTCAAAAAGGCAATAGGTAAGTTCCAACCAATGTTTTCAGGTTACAATCAGCATGACTCAAGCTAATTGATTAACTATCTGCTTGATGGGCTGCATGAGGATCTTAATCGTGTAAAAGAAAAGCCTTATGTCTAAACAAAAGATTACGATGGTCGTCCTGATAAGATTATAGCCAAGTAAGCTTGGTAAGCTTTTACTAAAAGAAATCAATCCATAATAGTCGATTTAATGTATGGACAGTATAAGTCAGTTGTTGATTGTCCAACCTGCAAGTACTCTTCCATACAGTTTGATCCGTTCCTTATGCTCTCCCTTCCTCTAATCAACAATAATAAAAAGAGCATAGAAGTTATCTTTATAAAAGACCATACTGATTAGATGTCGATTACAATAGCTTATGATGTCAAATAAAAGCCAACCTTTGAATTTGTTTTCTCTTAAGTTAAGAAAAAGCTCAAGCTCCCTGAGGATATAAAACTTTTGGCTTTCTCTGCTTCATATTCTTCTTTTGAATATATCGAAGGCAACTCAACAATCGAAACCGTGAGGAAAGAAAATTCATTCCGCAGTCTGTATGTTCGTGAGCAGTTAAAAGGGGAAGACCCTTAGAAGGATTTAAGGGTTTTCTTAGTAAACAAAATCAAGTCTGCCTCATACAGCTACTATTCAAGGAAAAGTATTTCCTCAGGCCGGGTTTATTTTTTCAGCAAATAAATGACTTACAAGCAAGTTCACTATAAAATATACTCTTACTATAAAAGGTTTTGCGAAG
>JACCDV011265802.1_pt1 | contig 15407 bp, 18 predicted proteins | sample 7446131 | NCBI WGS metagenome assembly JACCDV01 (sample SAMN15323448, study PRJNA562643) | freshwater metagenome | isolation source: river surface water | place: USA:Blue River Watershed | collected 2017-08-17 | reverse complement strand
TTATTTTTCAATTTTTCTGGAAAAATATAATTATATTATAATTATATAAATAGGATACATAAATTAAAATACATAAATACAATATATTATTAGTTAAAAAACATATGGAAAAGGAAAATTTAATTGAATTTTATAAGACGCATATTGAAAAATCATATGCCGCTGCCGAGAATGGCAAATCAAAAATAACACAAAAAATAATGGCGATGGACGGAATGAGTGGAACGAAGACGCGACATTTCTATAATAATATGCTAGATTTCCCCGACGCGAGATACTTGGAAATTGGAACATGGAAGGGGAGCTCTGTTTGCTCGGCAATGTGTGGGAATAGTGCAAAGGTTGTATGCATAGATAATTGGAGTGAATTTGGAGGTCCAAAAGACGCATTTTTACAAAACTTCGCGGAATTTAAAGGTGCAAATACCGCAACATTTGTTGAATATGATTGTTTTACTCTTGATGTGAATGTTTTACCTAAACACGGATTTAATATATATATGTATGATGGGAATCATTCAAGTGATAGTCATTATAATGCGTTGGTTCATTATTATAATTGTTTAGATGATATATTTATATTTATTGTAGATGATTGGAATTGGGGGTCGGTTAGAGAAGCAACGATGCGGGCAATAAAGGATGTTGGTCTAACTATATTATACGAGAAAGCAATAAGATTAACCGATGATGATACACATACACCACATGAAATAGCGGTTAGGTCTTGGTGGAATGGCATATATATCGCCCTTTTACAGAAACCCATATCGTAATAACGATAATGGTAATAACATATGTTAGTTTATTTATTTTATCTATTTTATTTATTTAATATATTCAATATTTCCGGATTCGCAACGTCGATGAATTAACAAATTAGAACAATCAACATAGTTTAATAATAAAATTATGTAGATGGATTCATATATTTTGATATATTATTTATGTGGTAATATAATAATTTATATATATAATGTATTCATTTAGTTTTTTTGATTATCTAACAATGTTAATTGTTTTAATTGGTTAATTCATCTATATTGTGGATACGGAGGACCATATCGAATAAAATAATAGCAAGGAAATTAACAGCGATTAATAATTATTTTTGTTATATTGTAATATTTTCAATATTTGCATATTAGTATAGTAATACGGGGGACCATATCGAATAAAATAATAGCAAGGAAATTAACAGCGATTAATAATTATTTTTTGTTATATTTGCGGATTCGCAACGTCGATGAATTAACAAATTAGAACAATCAACATTGTTTAATAATAAAATTATGTAGATGGATTCATATATTTTGATATATTATTTATGCGGTGATATAATAATTTATATATATAATGTATTCATTTAGTTTATTTGATTATATAACAATGTTAATTGTTTTAATTGGTTAATTCATCAATATTGCGGATACGGGGAACCATATCAAATAAAATAATAGCAAGGAAATTAACAGCAATTAATAATTATTTTTGTTATATTTACGGATTCGCTAAGTCAATGAATCAACAAATTAGAACAACCAACATAGTTTAATAATAAAATTATATAGATAGATTCATATATTTTGATATATTATTTATGCGGTAATATAATAATTTATATATATAATGTATTCATTTAGTTTTTTTGATTATCTAATAAGGTTGATTGTTTTAATTTGTTAATTCATTTATATTGCGGATACGGGGGATGATAGTGAATAAAATAATAGCAAGGAAATTAACAACGATTAATAATAATTTTACTTCATATATGAAATATATAAAAAATAAATTTATTCCTATGAATAAATTCCAATAAATATGATTTCTAAATAATATATAAATTGGGGAAAAATGAATACAACGAAACAAAGTATATCGAATTCAATGAAAAAATTTATTAATGAGGTAGAAACAACCCGTAAGACAAAAAAAGCAGAATTATCTTTAAATAAAAAATCCCTAAGTAAATCTAGGAAATCAATTCCGCGGACCGAAAAGGCAATAAAAGATATAAAAAAAGAAACAAACATACATAGCCGCAAATCACAAAAAGGGATAAACCCCAATGCAAATATGAATACAAATATGAATACAAATATACATGTGAAAATAAAGACATATGACCCAAATAATATAATTAAAGAAGATAATAATGGATATTTATTATATAATGTGGAGAAAAACACGCCGAATAGCGTAATATATGAAATATTTATTAATAAAATAGTTAAATATTTTGAACAACGTTATAGGAATAAGACAAAGAAGGCGGTTTTAAAAAATATAGTTAATAAAAGTAAGTTTTTTAATAAAAGTATTGTATTAGAAAAACATGATATAGATGCATTGAAGGAGGAATTCATACTAATATTACAAAAACATAATTATATTTCATCTACAAAAGACGTTAAGGACAATCAAAAATATTATAAAAAAATCACAATTAATTTGGAATATATAAATAGTAAATTCAAAAATGGTAATTCATTTCTCTACGATGATGCAATTAAGAATGATTTCCCCACATTAATATTATTATATGGAGATTACGAGGGATGTGATATAATTGTAAATGGAAAATCCGCTAATATAAATAATAATAAAGGTCAAATATTTATGTTTATAGATGGATTAATGCGGGAAAGACAGAGACATCTACCTATTAAAAAAGGTGAAATATATAAAGTTTATTTTCAACTGCGGCAAAAAATATAATATTTCCATATATTAAATATAAATAGATACACAGTTAATATAATATGAAAAACACAAAGAGGAAGCAAAAAATACCGAAAAAAACGCGGCGGAAAACTTGGGGCGGATATATTTACGCTAAAAACGGACAATATGGATTTAATGGTAATAATGGACCATATGGATTTGATGATGGTAAAGGTAATGAAGGTAATGAAGGTAATAATGAACAATATGGGTTTAAAGTTAATAAGGGTTATAACGGACCATATGGGTTTGGCAATGATAATATACCGCCGCCTCCGCCACATCCAAATTTTGGAAATCAAAATTATAAACCACATATATTTCCTATAAAGGCCACAACTTTTGAAGAAGGTAGAAAGGCGTTAAAACCACGGAAAAAAAATACAAATAAAAATACCAATAATAATAGGCGTCTTAATTTGGAAAAGGCTCTGGGAAAGGCTCTGGAAAATAAATTTAAACGCTCAGGTAAAGGACAATACCCAAATAATAGTAATAATGAAAATAATAATAATAACTGGAAAACACCTAATAATATAATTAAAACAAAGAAATAAAATAATTCGAAAAGATTTTTTTTATTTTGCGTCCTAGCATTTTTCCATTTATAGAATGAAATATATAGCAAATTCAGGGAAAAATGATAAATTTAACACATAATATAATTGATACAACTGCTGCAAAGGATGGAACAAAGACCAACTAGATATTATAAAGCAATGAAAAAAAATATGATTGAAGACATCGAACGCAATACAATTACTGATATTCTAGAAACCTATCTCACCGTATTTAAACATCATGGCACTATTGACGATTGTATAAATTTACTCAGTAAAAACATTAATGATTATAATGTCGAATTAGTAAATATTATTGGTAGCAAAGATAACATCGAGGATTTTCTTCAAAATCATGCGTATATTTATTATAAGGCATTATATTATTATATTAGGAAAGAATACACGGCATCAATAAATATAATGACAAATATCGACAATGAACATATAGATACGTTAAGAATATATTCTTATGGTAAGCTTAATAATGAGAATCTTATGGTTTCATGTTTAGTAGCGGCATCCATGAAAAATAACAAACAAGCGCTATATATACTTGCAAAACATTATGAAAAGAAAAAGGATTATCCAAATATGAAATATTATGCAGCCCTCGCTATTAAATGTGGAAATCCCTATGCTTTATATTTTATGGGAAGACATTATCTATCTTTAAATAATAATGACTTAGGATTTACATATCTTGAAGAGGCCGGCCGCAACAAACACGCGCATTCCCTTGTGGATATTGGGACGACTTATATGAATACAAAACAATACGATAGGGCAATACATTATTTCACACTCGCGACGGTATATGAATTTCCCCTAGCATATCTACGAATTGCGCAATATCACCATGATTATACAAAAGATTTTGACAAAATGAAGGGCGCATATTTATTTGCGATTACACTCGGCGATGAAAAAGCAATGTATCTACTTGCTAAGTATTATGAAATTTGCATGAACGACGTCAATAATACATATGGCGAAACGAGCACGGCCACGGATATTGAGAAAAGATATTTCACATTTTTAGCCCTCGCATATGATAACGGCTACACCGCCGCCCGTGTTGAGTTAGCAAATTATATGCGGAAAAAAGGAATTTGTATAAATAAGATGAAATTGCTCTATGTTGAGGGAATTAAAGAGCATGACCCCGTTTCAATATATGAATATGCATACTATATGCAATACTACGAAAAGGCGCATTATGATAAGATGCTGGAATATTATAGTTATATAATTAACAACAAGAAATATAGACCACAGTATAATCAACTTATCGAATATTCATTACGTAATATGGCCGCATACTATAATTCCGTCGAGAAGGACGAAAAAAAATATATCGAATATCATACTATCTTGGCGACGGAGTTCAAAAGTGTTGCCTCGCTAGATATACTTGGAAGCATATATAGCCAAAAGGGCGATGATGATAAAATGATGGAATACTTCAAAATCTCCGCCGAGAAGGGTTCCAAGTTCGCAATAAGGGAAATGGCCGCACATTGTATTTCCAAGGCGGACAACGAGGGATTTCTGCATTATATGGAACTAAGCGCACAAAACGGAGATTTAGATATATGCGTCGAATATGGAAAACATATATGCGATAGAATTGTGGAAATGTCGGCTTGTGATGTCAGTCGCATTCTAACATTGGTTATCACGAAGCTAGTGCAAATAACGCTTTTAAAAGGAGACCATCGTCTCTGCAAGTATATATTTGCGGTCCTTCCAAATACGGATAAATCCAAATTAATCAAACTCCACAAAATTGCGGCGGAATGGGGCGTAAAGGAATCCGCCATTTGGATGTGTGATTTTTATACGAAGGAGAAGAACTTCAAGCTGCAAGAATACTATGCCTTCCTTACTGAGGATATTATAAGAATTAACAAACTTAATCAGTTTTATATAAAACGAGAGCAAATTAATGAGAATATAATTAATAAAATAATAGATGAAACAGAAAAAGAACTGGTTAATTCGACGGGTATCGACGGCATCAATGATGTATATGCTAAAAATGTTGGAAAGGTGGAAAGTTTATATGGGGAGATAACGAAAAAATACGAGGCAAATATGCTGCTTAAAATAGATATGTTAGGAAAACAAATAATAAATGGTATTAAAAAATAAAAAGACTAATTAGGATGTATGGATGTGTGGATGTATGGATGTCTATGAGGGTGCAAATTACGGAAGTGGTGGCGTGTCGGTCATGGTATTATTGCTACTAATGTCGATTTTTGTATTATATTTATCTTCTAATTCGAGGATATTTTTTTTGTTTTCGATTTGTGTCTGCGTCCATTCTTTATATATGAATGTGGGGGGAAGAGGACAATTTTGCTGTATCTGTTTAATTTTCGCTTCCATATCGTCCATAAAGGCGCGAAAAGCAGTGTCGTCGTTCCCCGCGGGATTTAGGATTTCAAATTCAGTGGCGGTTATTAGTTCGTCGTAGTCATTCGCGCTTTTTGTAAATGTATCTTGTTTTGTCCCGTATGCGAGAGCAGCGGATATTGTTTGGAGAGATGTAGATATGAGTCCTACTATTGCGGAGGCGATGCCTACGTTGCGTTTATCGTTTTCATCAAGTATGTCGCTAGTGATAAAAATAGCGAGAATGGATATTAGGAGGGTAGTTGTTATGGATGGAAAGAGAAGATATTTATTACGGCGGCCATAGAACTCGCTAGCGCGATTATGTGTAAAGCGGAGTTTTTTCAGTTGAAGGAGCAATTTTTCATATATTTTCCGCGTTTCCCTATCATTTGTCGGTTGCATTATATTTATTGTAGTTGATTCCATTTGGGGGAAATTATTTATTTTTATTGTTTATTGATTGATTATTTTTATATATTAAATGGTTATATTCTATAATGGGGATTATTTTTAAATATTAAATATATTCAAATATGATATGGTGTATATTTAATTATTTTTAAAAAAAATAATATTATCGTATTTCGTTAAAAAAAATAATATTATCGTATTTCGTTGTAAATATCGAATTGTAATTTTACTATAAATTAAAAAAAAATATGGATTGTTATGGATTCCCCTGCATCGATAGGGGATATAATATACAACATTCATTGCTCGGGTGGTCTTTGTCCCGCGGGGTATTGCAGTCAAGTGTGTTTAGATCGATTTCTAGCCACTCTTCCTCCTTGGGGTCCTCCTGGGGACGTCGTTGCGTCCTTCCTTCTCGCAATGCGTGGAGGCTTTGGTGTGCAGCCTCCTTTTGTTCATCAAGTCGGGCCGCGTGGTCTTGGGGATTGAACTCAACGGTTGAATCCCGGAAAGAAGCAGAAACTGACTGGGGGGCTTGGGCGGTTTGCTTGTTCCCCATCGCAGTGTAAGGCTGCGCAAAGTTAAACACACGCAAATTATAATAAATAAAACATTTTTTGTTAAAAAAATCTATTTTTTCTTAAATTTATTATAAAAAAGAATATTTGTATATTAATATTATATCATGTAAAAAATTATTTTGCAATTGCGGCCAAATCTTCTCGCACAACATCCATCAACCTTGAAATTCTCTCCACTTTTTCGGGGGAGTCTTTCAAAGTTAAAGCTTGCAACTTTAAACAGTTAAGGACAAACGCAATCTTCGCAGCGTCTGGATTTGCATACCTGCCGGGGATGGTCTTGGGTCCAAAACCAAGACCGTTGCGAATCCTTTCCCACAGGGAAACCATGGTGGGGTTGAACTTTATGCTACATATGTAGCTTATTTTTTTTTATTTTTTGTTAATAAATGCAATATTATCCACAATTTTCTTAGCATAGTTTATTATTTTTTAAAAAAAAATTTGATGCGTCTGGTTGATGCATCATGGTGAATTTGTAGTCAATACCGCTGCATAAATGCCGCGGCCAAACTGAACTGCGGTGGCAACTGCACCACCCGCAAGGCCGGCTGCACTGCCCGCAACGGCGACCGCGCCGCTAGCAACGAGACCACACAGGGGAATGATGGTCCCAGCAGCCGCGGAGAAAACCATTTTGGCTTGGCCTCCCGCTGTTTGCGAGACTTCATACTCGGGAGGAGTAGGACCCTGCATGTTTTTGCAGGGGCAAGAAAATAATATTAGTAAAATATACATAAAAAAACATTTTTTGTTAGAAATGTAAGATTTTGCTAAAAATTTCTCCTATTTTTTATTAAAAAGTCGTTATTTCAGGGATAAATTATATTATAATAGTAAAAATAAAAAAAAAGGTTTTTTTTTTGAGTGGAGGGATAACCTCATACTCAAAAATCCTCCTGCTCGGGAGGAGGGCGGTTGTCGCGGCCACAATCCAAAAAGAGGATCGTGATTTCGCGCTGGACGGCAAGCGCCACAGCAAAAAATGACGCAATTGCGGTAAGCATCATCGCGCCGGAATACCAAAAATATTACATATAAAAATTTTATTTTTTGTTAATAATGTAGATTTTTGCCATTTTTTCCTATATTCAATATAATCACAATAAAATATAATAACTATTCAAACCAAAAATAAAAAAAAGAATAAAAACAATTATTTAGTAAAAAAAAATTATTTTTTGTTAATCTTGATTATTTTTTCCATAGAATTTTAAAGTGTTGTATCCTCATATAATTTTGTAGGTGAGGGTTTTTGTTCACACATTCGCATTAGTTTCATACAAATTTTTTCTACCTCCTTATGCCCCTTTGCGGTGTTCTTTTCCTGTGCTTTGCGAGCTTTTTTAAGCATACGCATCGCAGAAGGACCATATTCAAAGAAAAACCCATTTTTGACAATAAGCGGCGCATCATGTGGAAATTCATCTATAGAAACAAGTAGTTTTATATATAGATAATCATTATCTGTTTGGGAAACTGGTTCAGGCTGTATAAATATCTGTTGTTTTTCCTTTGTCTGTTTTCCAAATTCGGCAATTTCTCGCCTTATTTGGCTTCCCGAAAGTGATGACATGGAAGCATTCGCCCCCATGATAAGCATTAAAAATAAATTAATATTATATATTCTTTATTTTTTGTTAATTATTAGTGAATGTTATCTGTTTTTTTCCCTATAAATCAAAAAATATCATACTTTAACCTCATATTTATTTCATTTTTCCATAAATATCTTATAAATAATAAGTTCTTGCATCTTATTTTGTGCATCGAATAATTGTAAAACACAAATATTATAATATTTGGATTATACTATTAAATTATTAAACCATTAAACTATTAAATTATTAAACCGTTAAACTATTAAACTATTAAATTATTAAATATAATACTATAAAAAAAATATTTTCCTTCCGCAATGCGGGAAAGCAGCCTTTGTTCCAAGGCTACAAGATGCACCAAGAAAGCAATGCTTGACATGTTATCAAGCGGTAATTTCAATATCATTCGATGCACAATATCATGGAGCTCCTCCGTGGTAGCCATGATGAACTAACATTATATTATTTATAAAAAAAAAATATTTTTTGTTAATTATTACTAAATTGCCTTTATTTAATTTCAAAAAAATAATACAAATAAACCATTAATAATAAACAGAAATAAAAAATAAATTATTTTAATATATTCCCTATAATCCATATGAAGATGCGGTATCAATCCGCATTCTAACAAGTTGAACACAAGCTTCGTGATAGTTAAAATTTTCAGGATTGCATGCGGACTTTTGTTTTATTAGATTTAAATCACATTCATTATTTGCAATTTTCCTTTGTAGGTAAATAAAACTCATCGATATGGTATGATAACATTTCGATATTTCTGCATGTTCTAAAATACTATTAGCATATGCAAGGGTTCTCCTCTCGATTGTTGAGATTTTGGAATTCAGGGAGTCCAATTCAGCCTTCATAGATTTCAATTGATTCACATACATCCGCATGAGAACGGAATGCAGCATTTCTAGTTCATACATTTTTAGAAGAAGTTCAGCGCGCGTTCCCTTCGAGTGCTTTGACCCCATGATGTGGGGGGGAAAAATATAAACTAAGATATTCAATTTATATATTATTTTTTGTCAAGTATTAGATATATATATACAATTTATATACAAAAAAAAAACAAAATAATTAATATATTTATAAATATCTAAGTATCTAAATATATATGTATCCACTAATTGATAAATATATATGTAAATAAAAAAAATATTTGTTATTATATTACCATAAAGTTTGTCCAAGATGGCGCATGTTGCAAAAGAATAGCTTCATATTTTCGAAACTTCTCTATTTGTAGTTCAATCGCATTTAACCTACAAGTATATAATTTCTTGATTAAATAACTTCCAACACGTCCCATTAATTTTCTTTGAGCATGCATTCTGTTTTTTCTTTTAATTGACATTTTAGAATATTCGTATTCTTCTTCATTCTTTGGACGCCGGAATGCCTCAGCGCATAGTTTTGTATTAATATTTTCATACTCTTCATCAAGACGTAAAACTAGTTCATTCATTCTGTGTTTTATCTGTTTGTATTCTTCACGTATTTGTAAAAATTGTTTTAAATTTGTAATGAATTCCATCGTGGGTTCCTTGGTTTCCATCGTGGGTTCCTTGGTTTCCATCGTGGGTTCCTTGGTTTCCATCGTGGGTTCATTGGTTTCCATCGTGGGTTCCTTGGTTTCCATCGTGGGTTTCTTGGTTTCCATCGTGGGTGGATTCGTAGGCTTGCTTTGAATCCAAATCCAAAAACGAAAACCGGAAAATGCTAATACATTATATAAACATTAAATTTATTATTTTTTGTTAATAATCATATCTTTTTAACCGTTATTATTAATACTATTTTTGTATTAAACCATATTCCGCATAAAATGCAAAATCCTTTGCGTTGTATTGAACATATTAAAGGTAATATATTAAATTGTTTAATATGTTGTGCGGATATTATTTTGTATCGTTTCCATATATAAATATATCAATCAATTTATCCTATTTCCTATGTATATAAATTAACAATAAAAAAAATCAACAAAGTTTAATATTTAATCGCATAATATAAATTTATTAAATAATTATAAGTAATTTACAGTGTAAATGTTTAAAATATTATTTATCCTATTACATTCATTTATGTAATTTATATTATTGCATTTATTTATTACCGATTGATTAATGCTATTATGTAAATTATTAATTATATCGTTAAGTTGCATACTATATATATCAATATCATTTAGTGTTTTCATTAACGCACGATATATAGGTTCAACATGTAAATAATATCTAATAGTATCTTTATATGTATGTATTTTCTGTTTTTTTAAAATTCTACTTAAATCAATAGGATTTAATTTTAACGGTTCTTTAATTGGTTCTAATTTAAAGTTTGAAATGGGAATCTCTCCATTAACAACGAGAAAATCCATGTCGGTAGTATTATTTATTATGGCTTCCTGTGAAACATCTGCATTAATAAATGTTTCCATTAACATTTTGGAAATAATATATTCATCATTTTTTTTAATGTATGCTAGATATATTTTCCTTTTAATTATTTTTATTTTTAAAAGTATTTGGCTGGCGTAGGTAAGTATTTTTTGGGGTTCATTGTATTTTGGTATGTTATTACCCATAACAGATGGCAGTGTGAGTTCGTTGTTATTGCTTATTGGAATAAATTATTTGTTTTTTCCCAAAATATTCCCATGAGTAAAAAAAAATAGACCCGCGCAAACATCCATCAAAATATATTTATATACACTGAAATCTAATATTCTGTTCCACCATTTTAATTTTTTTATTTATATTTTGTAGTATATCCTTATAATAACTGTCTTCATTTTTGCTATTTTCATCTTCCCAATATAAATCTATAATATGTTGTAATATTTCGATATTTATATTATCAAGGATTTTATTATTACTATTTATAATATAAATAATAAAATCATCATGTTGCCCCTCGTTAATATATTCATTCCCAATATTTTCCCCGCCAACATGTTGATAAAATAATTTACACAATACACGTTTTAAATTTCCTGTTTCCCCCAACAAACAAAGTAGCCTTTCGCTAATATCCATTTTATTAATATGCAAAGCCAAAAAGAAAGATTGTTTAAAATATATATGGTTATACCTTTCAATTTTATTTTTTTTTCAAATATAATACATAAAAAAATAAACATTTTACTACAAAAATATATAATATTCTTGCAATATATAATATAAAAAAAATGTTATTATTTTTCGATTGGGTAGAAATTGTCAAAGTCATCCCCTCCGGGGATGAGGGTCTCAATCGGGGTTTCATTGGCAACCCGCATGGTCTCCTCATCCTCGCCAGGGACGATGTCCTTCTCAAACATTCCGGAAGCTGCGGTGTTGAGAAGAAAGAACAACCCATTTAGCAGTGTCCTCTTTTTATAGGACACCGGCAGCTCTTTAAAGCCGCGGATTGTCTTCTTTTTAAACATGTTGCGGGTCGCTTTTAAATAAAACTTCTGCTATACATTAATATTTTTTTATTTTTTGCTTATTTTGGCTACTTTTTCCAATAAAATCCCAATAATTTTAAATGCCATTACGCAGACATCCCAAAAATATAAAAATTCCACTTTACATAAAAATGCCAAGTGATATATCTGCAAAAAACAGGGTAAAAAAAATACCAATATGGTCCCCCGTATCACAGTCCTTAGCATACCCGAGTCGCCCCGCCGCCCGCCTTCGCCATATTATATCAATCTTGCAAATTATATAATCAACAACTTTTGATAAGCATAATAATAGATGAATACATCAATATATGTAAATTCATATACGCGGCGGAAATAATATATATGAATCTACATATATCGATGAATTCATCATATTATATAATTATCTATGTTTTGTTAATTATACATCTTTCAAAATTGATATATTTCGCCATCGGCGCGAGTTAATTCCTCGATTTAGAAAACATAGATATATAGATACATATCCATTAAAAAAATATCAATTTATATAAATATATAGATGAATATTTGATATAATATGTAGAATAAAAAAATATCATGTGGGTATTGTTCCCAAAGAAAGTAGCACTCGTTCAAAAAGTGGCATGCCGCGCATTTTTGCACGTTCATTTTCAAGAGCTTGCTGCTTTGCGGTCTTCTTCTTTGATAAATCTTCACTTTCCTTTTGAATTGCAAATTTGATTTTCATATCATTTGCAAGAAGGAAGAACACTTCATTAGAGATGGCCTTCTCAACATCTTCTTGTGGAGATACAAAGGGATAAATGTTCTTGTATTCGATTCTGTTCTTTCTTGCACGTTTTACGGTGTCTCTAATAATATCTTCGGTAGCATCTTTGTATATATCTTCAAAAGTCTGCTGCACTTCAATGATTTTCTTATTCAAAAATTCTAGCCTTCCTTTCAAATCTATACTCAGGTTCGCCGATTTCCGCCTTTGCGCAGCCGGGTCTTGCTCGGCCATGGCAAGAAGGACAACCTAACTCAGTAGCAAAGTGTAAGCAAGGAACCGCAATCCGTAAGTAAATAAACATTATTATTGCAATTTTTTTAAATTTTTTGATGATTTTTATTAAAATAAGCCAAAAAAACAAAAAATTTAAAATGGACCAATGATTTGAATCTCAATTATACGAGACTTCATTCCATTAAGAACAAGTAGCCCAATTATCATTATTAAAAGGCATAATCGTTATTTGGTCGGCCTTGCTTCTAAGTTCCGCAACTTTTTGGGCGAGCTGACGATCCTTATCACTTATAAATTTCTGCTTCATACGTTCATGAGGGCGCGGCGGCGGTTTAACGCCATAGCAATTAACGCCAAATGTTAGGCTTGGGTCGAAAACTGCGCCATTTATCCCCGGGGTTCCGCAATCATTACGACCCTCATCGTCGTTTTCCTGCATCTTATTCCAAAAATCCTGCTGTATTGGATATAAGGCCATTTTGCCCTTTACCCATCCATAGTTGCACCAGTTCGCCCCCTTCTTATATGCATCCCGCAACTGTTGATATGTCGCCAACTCACCGCCGAAGAGCTTACAAACCGCCTCCGCATCATCATATGTGTATATATTTTCACTTATATTATATACTTGTGGCTCCTCGTTATATTCTTTTGCAACCCCGTAGCCCGTATCATTTGCCTTTGGATGTGGGGTCATTTCCTGTTGCTCCATTGGCTGCTGTTGTGGAATCATAATAGTTTTTTTCTCAGGTGTTTGTCCAAAGAAATAATATATCCCAAATAACGTGGCGATTCCAATTATTGATGCTATCGATATTAGCATAAAATTTACCTTCTCTTCGGGTTTATTCATATTGTTGTATTGTTCTCGCTTATTATTAATTATTAAGTTTGTTTGTGTTCAATAACAACCACTTTATTATAAATTATTAGAAAATAATATTATTTATTATTCGATGTTTATTATTGTAAAATAAAAAAAATCCAAAATATAAAGCCTACGACATGGATGCAAAAGTAAAGATAAAGATTAGTATTAATGAAGAGTATTGATTTGTGTTTATTCTTTATTGTAGAATAGTAGATATATACTACGTCCATCGATGTCGCTCCTATTAATTTTCCTAACCCTTTGATCATCGTATTCCTGCCATATCCCATTATAAAAACACATTGCAGTATAGTGCCCACATGATTCGCTACCATAATGATTTGCAATAGCAACCAATTTATATGTGTTATTCCGCGAACCATCTGCAACATATTGATTAATATTTATATTATCCGCGGGTTCTATCGATTTATTGTTTTTCCGCAGATTTTCGTTAAAACGATTAAGCATTATTATTAATGTTTTCGGTCCATTCAATAGTGTTGTTCTAACAATTGCATTGCCTGTTAATGCGCATTTATCACATCGCCATGTATTTATTGTATTTGTTAGACTTTCGTTTATGCAAGCCTCTACCGTCGTATGGGTATTTATTGAAACATTTAATATTAGATTACTTTCGTAATTATAGGTATTATATTTACAATTATCGCAAACCACATTATTTATCGTCATATAGTTAAATTCCCTAACTATGCCACTATATTTCGTTTTATATATTTCCTTAAATTTACAATATGCATTATGTATTTGTGTATGAATTGTAATTTCCGTAGTGTTTGTATCTTTCATTTCGCATTTGTGTTTTATCTCTATAATTGGCGTATATGATTTAGCATTATGTATTGCTTCAAGGAGAAATATGAGATATTCCCCTATGTCGTTTTGTTCATTAAGAAGATATTCCATATTCTTGTGTTTTGCTAATTCGCGGTTAGTTTTTAGATATTCGAGGGGGCGAATATTTATATTTTCCCTTGTATTTAGTGTTTCAACTAGTAATTTGAAATTAAAATATACATTTGCATTTAGAATTCTTTCCCTGCTTATTTTGTCAGCGTTTGTTGATAGATATTTATATAGTTTATCATCTTTTTCTTTTTCGAATATGGTATATAAAGAAGGACAAAATCTTAAGCATTGAATTGCGGTATTAATATAACAACTATTATTTACATTTATTAATCCGCAATTGTTATTTATCATTATTATATTATATTATTGTATTTTTTTATATGTTTTCCTTATTCTTTATATATTTTATTTTTCTATTATTTTATTTTTGCATTATCTCATTTTTTCATTATTTTATTATCTTATAATCGTATTATTATAATCGTATTATCATAATCGTATGATTATAATAAATATAATATTTCTATATATATATTAAGTTTAATTTAATAAATTAATATTATATCATATTAAATAATGGGTGAATCAAATCGTATAATTCGCGTAGATGTATTACAGATACCGGAAGATATATTTATTAACTATTATTTAAATGCTTCCCATGCACAACCTACGCAACAACCTCCATCAAATACACAATCTGCGCAAAATGCATTTAATGATGAAATGTCCGCACTATTTAGGGAAACAATTAATAATATAGCAACGGATATAAGTGGTATAAGGGGAAGAAGTAGTCAAAATAATTTTATAAATAATATATCTACTTATTTGCGTAATATATTGAATTTATCGATGGAACGACTAAATAATATATCTCCGCCGTCGCCACAACAACCCCAACAGCCACAACAACCCCAACA
>JACCDV010326284.1_pt1 | contig 15407 bp, 13 predicted proteins | sample 7446131 | NCBI WGS metagenome assembly JACCDV01 (sample SAMN15323448, study PRJNA562643) | freshwater metagenome | isolation source: river surface water | place: USA:Blue River Watershed | collected 2017-08-17 | reverse complement strand
TCCGCGGCCTCCCTACCTTGATGATTTTCAAGGGCGGCCAACTGGCGGCCACGAAAGTCGGCGCCATGAGCAAGTCTCAACTCACAGCCTTCATCGATCAACAATTGGCCTGAGACTCCTGCCTGGCAGGCCCCATCGGGTGCGCCAGCATACGCCGGACCCGATGGGTCCGGTTTTTCTTTCGGGGACAGTCCAAAACCTGTCATAATTTCTCTCAGGCATCCCGAACAGGGATCAGCGCCCCACATGACCGCCAGGCACCGCCCCCAAACCCGGGCATCTTTCGGTCCATAACATTCCACCCGCTTTTTTCTCTCAACGGTTCACATCGAACCGATTTGCCACAGGCCCATTTCCATGCATTTGAACGAACTCAAGGCACTTCATGTGTCCGAACTCCTGAAGCAAGCCGACGCACTCGAAATCGAGAACACCGGTCGCATGCGCAAACAGGAGCTGATGTTTGCCATCATCAAAAAGCGCGCCAAAGCGGGCGAACAGGTGTTTGCTGATGGCGTGCTGGAAATCCTGCCCGACGGCTTTGGTTTTTTGCGCAGCCCGGACTCCAGCTATACGGCCAGCACTGACGACATCTACATCAGTCCCAGCCAAGTGCGGCGCTTCAACCTGCACACGGGTGACATGATTGAAGGCGAAGTGCGCATCCCCAAAGACGGCGAGCGCTACTTTGCCCTGACCAAGCTGGACAAGGTCAACGACGACCTGCCCGAGAACAACAAACACAAAGTCATGTTTGAGAACCTGACGCCCCTGTTCCCCAAAGAGCAGATGCGTTTGGAGCGTGACATCAAGGGTGACGAGAACATCACCGCCCGCGTGATCGACATCATCGCCCCGCTCGGCCGTGGTCAGCGCGCGCTGATCGTGGCCCAGCCCAAGTCGGGCAAGACGGTGATGATGCAGCAGATCGCCCACGCCATCACCGCCAATTACCCCGATGTGCACCTCATGGTGTTGCTGGTGGACGAGCGTCCGGAAGAAGTGACCGAAATGCAGCGCAGCGTGCGCGGCGAAGTGATCTCCTCCACTTTTGACGAACCCGCTTCACGCCACGTGCACGTGGCCGAGATGGTGATTGAGCGCGCCAAGCGTCTGGTCGAGCTGAAAAAAGACGTGGTGATCCTGCTCGACTCGATCACCCGACTGGCCCGTGCCTACAACAACGTGGTGCCATCGTCCGGTAAAGTGCTGTCGGGCGGTGTGGACGCCAACGCCTTGCAACGCCCCAAGCGCTTCTTCGGTGCCGCCCGCAATGTCGAAGAGGGCGGCAGTTTGACCATCATCGCCACAGCCCTGGTCGATACCGGCAGCCGCATGGACGAGGTGATCTTTGAAGAATTCAAGGGCACCGGCAACTGCGAGATTCACCTGGAGCGCCGCCTGTACGAAAAACGCGTGTTCCCGGCCATCAACTTGAACCGAAGCGGTACCCGCCGCGAAGAAATGTTGCTCCAGCCCGAGGTGCTGCAAAAAACCCGCATCCTGCGCCAATTCATGTACAACATGGATGAAATAGAGGCGATGGAGATGGTCTTGAAGAGCATGAAGGCCACCAAGAACAACTCCGAGTTCTTCGAGATGATGCGTCGCGGCGGCTGATGCCCTATAATCCACAGGTTTTGCGGAAAGTGCTCTCAGATAGGCTGAAGAGTGGCTACCGTAGCGAAAGAAAAAGGATTTCCCCATGAAAGACGGCATTCACCCCAACTACCGTGAAATTTGCTTCCAAGACATGTCCAATGGTTTCAAGTTCGTGACCCGTTCATGCGCCAACACCAAAGAAATGATCACCATGGAAGACGGCCGCGAGTTGCCTCTGTACAAGCTGGACACCACCAGCGAGTCGCACCCCTTCTACACCGGCACCCAAAAGTCGGTCGACAACATGGGCGGTCGCGTGGAGAAGTTCCGCAACCGTTTCGGCAAGACCACCACCATCGCCAAGTAATTCGCGCATTGGTGTCCCCAAAGGGCAGCCCGGGCAACCGGCCTGCCCTTTTTGCATGGCCAAGCCAGATGTTCCGCGCTGCTCTGGCGCTCCCGGTTTTTTAAAATACGTCTGAAACGTGGCCACCCTGCCCTGCCGCTCTCCACACGCCCAGTGAATCACCCTACACCTGCCATCGTTGCCCAAAGTGCTGTTCGCAGGCTGCCGCGTCTGGCCCTGCTGCTGCTGTGCGCCGCCTACGTGTTGCCCGGCTTTTGGGGACGCGAGCCTTGGAAATCCCAAGACCTGGAGGCCTTGGGTTACATGCTGCAACTGGCCCAACCCAATTTGGGAGAAGTCGCCAATTGGTTTCGCCCGAGCTTGTTGGGACAGCACGATCCGCAACTGGCCTTGTTGCCCTACTGGCTTGGCGCCGCCTTTTTGAGTGTGGCTCCCAACGGGTGGGAGGACACCTTTGCGCGCTTGCCATTTGTTGCGATGCTGGCCTCCACACTCGCCGCAACCTGGTATGCGGTCTATGCTTTGGCCAGACACCCTGCAGCCCAGCCTGTGGCTTTTGCATTTGGGGGTGAAGCCAAGCCCGTGGACTACGCGCGGGCCTTGGCCGACGGCGGTTTGCTCGCTTTGCTGGCTTGTCTGGGCTTGGCCCGACTGGCCCACGAGGCCACACCGGCATTGAGTCAACTGTGTTTTTCTTCCCTGATTTTTGCCGGTTTGTCGACCCTGCCCCGCTGGCGTTTGTTCAGCGGCGTCACGGTCGGCTTGGGCATGGTCGGCCTGACGCTCTCAGGCGCGCCCAGCATTGCGCTGTGGCTGGGTGTCGGTGGCTCGCTTTTGAAAGCAATCGGCCAAACCGACCCCGCGCAAAGTCGTCTGCGCATGCTCGATCTGGGACTGCTGGCCTTGTTGTGTTTGTTGTGCATGACCACCTCAGGCTATCTGGACCTGTGGCGTTGGCGTGTGCAGACCCACACCCTGCTCGATCTGGGTGCATTGGGCAAACTGATCTTGTGGTTCACCTGGCCTGCCTGGCCCTTGGCGGGATGGTCTTTGTGGCGCTGGCGCTCACAACTGTCCCGAGGCTGGCGTTTCCCCCATCTGGCTTTGCCCTTGTGGTTCATCGTGGTGCCGCTGGTGGCCACTTGGTTGACGGGCCTGTCTGACAGCGCACTCTTGTTGGCCCTGCCCGGCATCGCCGCTTTGGCGGCTTTCGCCCTGCCCACCTTGCGCCGCAGTTTGGGGGCCTGGATCGATTGGTTCACATTGCTGTTTTTCAGTTTTTGCGCACTCTCGATTTGGGTCATCTGGGTCGCCATGCAAACCGGTTTCCCGGCCAAACCGGCTGCCAATGTCGCCAAACTTGCGCCTGGATTTCTGCCGGAATTTTCGGCCGTCGCCTTCACTTTGGCCTTGGTGGCAACGCTGGCTTGGGCATGGCTGGTCAAATGGCGCATCGGCCGCCACAGGGCTGCGATTTGGAAAAGCATGGTCTTGCCTGCCGCAGGCGCAGTGCTGTGCTGGCTGTTGCTCATGACGCTGTGGCTACCCCTACTCAACCACGCACGGAGCCTGGGGCCCATGGTGCAAAAAGTGCAGTTGGTCACCGGCCCTGCCTCCTGCTTGCAATACGCTGGCATCACCCAGGCCCAAGGCGCTGCGCTGCTGTTTCATGCGCAAGTGCGACTCCAGGCGGCTCAGTCACCCAGCCAAGACTGCCCTTGGCTGGTCATGGACGAGCGCAACTTGCCCTTGTTGAATGACAAACTCCAGACATGGGGCTGGGCCCAGACGGGCAAGGCCCAACGCCTGGGCGATCGCAGTGAAAGCCTGCTGATTTTCAGACCCACGCCCGACGCATGTCCGAATTGCGCACCCTAAGCCGCCATGCCGGCACCGTGCTGGTGGGGCAATTGGCGGTGATGGCTTTTGGCGTTGCCGACACCATCATCGCAGGCCGTTACAGCCCCCACGCCTTGGCGGTGTTGTCGCTGGCTTCGTCGATTTACATCAGCATCTATGTGGCACTCAACGGCATGCTGCAAGCCCTCTTGCCGGTTTGGGCGGAGTTGCACGGCGCCAACCGCACACTGGCGTTCGGTCGCTCGGTGCGGCAGGCCCTCTACATCGCCGCAGGTGCCGCCGCTTTGGGCATGCTGGCCTTGTTGTATCCAGACCCCTGGTTGTCCTGGACTCAGGTGCCTACCGAACTGTGGCCCGATGTCCGCGCCTATTTGCGCATATTGGCCATTGCCTTGGTGCCATCCCTGCTCTTTCGCATGTACAGCACGCTCAACCAAAGTTTGGGTTACCCCAGATTGGTCACTTGGCTGCAAGCAGGTGCTTTGCTCGTCAAAATTCCTCTGTCGTGGGTGTTGACCTTTGGCCTGGGCGATGTGACGGGCATGGGCGTGGTGGGCTGCGCTTGGGCCACCTTGGCGGTCAACACCCTCATGATGATGACGGGACTGTGGCTGCTCAGAACACAAGACATTTACCGCCCTTACCAGTTGTGGCGTCTGCCTGAAAAAATCGAATGGCCTGTCATCGGGCGTTTTTTGAGAATGGGTGTACCCGCCGGACTGTCCATCATGGTGGAGGTGACCTCTTTCACATTGATGGCGCTTTTCATCGCCCGGCTCGGCTCCGTTGCGTCTGCCAGCCACCAGATCGCAGCCAGTTTGGCGGCATTGTTGTACATGGTGCCTTTGGCGCTGGGCATTGCCAGCAGTGCACGCACAGGCTATTGGCTGGGCGCAGGTGATGCACGCCGCGCGCGTCAGGCCGCCGGCATGGGCATTGGTTTGGCCATGGGGGCAGCCCTTGCATGCGCTGGCCTGTTGCTGTTGGGCCGCGAGCACATCGCCCACGCTTTCACCAATGACCCCCTGGTGGCGCAAGCTGCCATCGTTTGGCTGGGCTGGGTGGCCGTTTATCACCTGGCCGATGCGGTGCAGGCCGTCTGTGCTTTTTTGCTGCGCTGCTACCGCATCACCGTTGCCCCTCTGCTCATTTACACGGCATTTTTATGGGGGCTTGGACTCTATGGCGGTTACCTTTGGGCCTATGACACCTCGGTCTTGGGCGGGTTCATGCACTGGGCAGCACGTCCCTCGGTCGATGCATTCTGGATCAGCAGCAGCCTGGCCCTGAGCGCTGTCTCCATCATGTTTGCGGTCTTGGTGTGGTGGGCCTGTCATGAAAAAAAATCGCCACCATGAACCCTGGTGAATGACCTCCCTGTTGACCCAGTCGAGATGACCTGGTGAGCAACTTGCCCGCACCAAAGCGCAACCTGGCCAGAAGACCATCGCTTTCCCAAAAACTGTCTGAAGCTTGGCCCTGTGTCATGAAATCTTCATGAAAATCAGCGAGATTCATGTTTTTTGCTCAAGGTGCACCATGTCATCCACAGAATCTGTGAGCGAAGCTCAGATGCACCAATTGCGTGAAGACCTGCTGGACAGTCTGGACGAAGAACTTGAATTGGAACTGGACGACCGCTGGGGTCAGCCCGAAGCTGCCAACGACCCGACTTTGGGTGAAAGGGTTCGCTATTTCAGAGAACTCTTGCGATTGCAATCTGAACTGGTAAAGCTCCAGGACTGGGTCGTCAAAAATGGACACCGTATGGTGATCTTGTTCGAGGGACGTGATGCTGCCGGCAAAGGTGGTGTGATCAAGCGCATCACCCAAAGACTGAACCCCCGCGTTTGTCGTGTTGCGGCCCTGCCCGCACCCAACGACCGCGAGAAAACCCAGTGGTATTTCCAGCGCTACATCTCGCACTTGCCAGCGGCCGGTGAAATAGTCCTGTTTGACCGCAGTTGGTACAACCGTGCAGGCGTTGAGAAAGTCATGGGATTTTGCACCGATGACGAATACGAAGAGTTTTTCCGTTCAGTCCCTGAATTTGAAAAAATGCTGGTTCGCAGCGGCATTCAGTTGGTCAAATACTGGTTTTCGATCACCGATGATGAGCAACATGCGCGCTTTCTGGGTCGCATCCACGACCCCCTGAAACAGTGGAAGCTCAGTCCCATGGACCTTGAAAGCCGTCGTCGCTGGGAAGACTACACTCGCGCCAAAGAAACCATGATCGAGCGCACCCATATCCCTGAAGCCCCTTGGTGGGTTGTTCAGGCCGTGGACAAGAAAAAAGCGCGTCTCAATTGCATTGACCACCTGTTAGCCCAAGTGCCGTATCACGAGATTGAACACCCCGAAGTCAGCTTACCGGGTCGGGTGCGCAACCCGGACTACATTCGTCACCCGGTGCCCCGGGAAATGATGGTTCCAGAAAAATACTGAAACAACCGAGCCATCTGTCGGCCAACCATCAAAGTCGGCGCAACAGCGCCTGTCCCATCCGGATGGTTCGACCCGACTCGATGCCAGGGGCCAACTCAAAGCCAGGTGGCACAAAAATCAAGAGGGTCGAGCCATGCTCAAACCAACCCATCTCCTGCCCTTTGATGTATTGGGCTTGGCATGGTATTTCGTTGGGGCCTTTGTAACGCAGATTCAGTAACACATCGACCGCATGCAAGCGCATGCTGGCCACCAAAACTGCGGCCACAGGTACCACCAGGAAAGGCACACCATCGAGGGTTTGCAAATGCAGAACAGCACGCTCGTTTTTGCAAAACAATTCAGCCACCCGCTTGAGTGCCACCGGGTTGACATTCCACACATCGCCTGAGATGTAAGTCACATGGTGAAGCGAAACATCCTGCGGTGCATGAAAGCGATGGTACATGCTGCTGGTCAATCTCAGGGTGATGTAAGTGCCGCCCTCCAGATGCTGCGCTGAATTCAAACAAGCCGGTGAATCACCCAACAAGGAGCTCAGTGAATACGGGAAACCTTTGGCCTGGAACACCTGACCTTTTTCTATCCTGCCCAAAGCGCCAACAATGGCATCGCACGGTGAAGTCATGCATTCTGGATCGGGCCACACCGGGCGTGCACCGTCGACCAACTCGCGTGTGAAACAAGCATGCAAACTGTCAAACTTTTGAGTCTTGGAGTCCGACAAATCCAAGTCGCTGAACAAGCGCCACACAGCCATCGACGACTTGACCACCCAAGGGTGACGTATCTGGCTCCACCAGCCCATGAATCGTGTCAATCCGATGCGAGGAATGCGGTTGGTCAGTAAAAAGTTCAGGTCTTCCTGGAGCAGGAGTTTTTGAAACAAAGCACGTATGTTCATGAATTTGTCACTCAAATTGAATAAAAAGACAGATCCATTGGCAAAAGGAAACCGCAGTGAATACCACTTTGATGGGTTTGGGACTCTTGGCCGTACTGGCTCCGTCTGTGCATCGACGCATACAACTCTCTCGCGCCAAGCACCGCTCGTTGGCGGGCCATTCGCGCATGGCCAAGCGTCTGGCACGCTGGTTGCCAGGCTACAGCCTCGATGAAAACGCATTTTTTGACTGTGATGGTGCGCCGGCAACGGTTCGGGCGCTGCGCCAAAAAGCATTTTTTGAGCTGGCCCAGACGCTGCAACAGCGCCATCCGCTGAGCATCCAAGCTTCCGCTGCAGCACGCGAAAACATCACCGACATGCAATTCATTGCGGCTTATCGCGTGCCTTTTCAATTCAGTCGCTTGGTCCAAGAACATCTGAAAGTCGGCAGTTTTTGGCAATCCGCCCAAGGCGTACAAGTCACAGATTTGGATGGTCAAATCTTTTACGACCTCACAGGCTCCTACGGCGTGAACGTTTTTGGCGCTGACTTTTATAAAAAAACCATGGCCGAGGGCATGACCCGCACTCAGGCCCTGGGCCCGGTGCTGGGCTCTTACCATCCTGTGGTGGCAGACAACGCAGAGCGTCTCAAAGCCATTTCGGGTCTGGACGAAGTGTCTTTTCACATGTCGGGCACAGAAGCCGTGATGCAAGCTGTCCGCTTGGCCCGCTACCATACGCGCCGCAAAAACATCGTGCGCTTTTGCGGTGCCTACCACGGTTGGTGGGAGGACGTCCAACCTGGCCCTGGCAATCCCATGCCCCCGCGCGAGACCTACACCCTCAGCGACATGAATCCTCGCAGCCTGGAAGTGTTGCGCACCCGCAAGGACATCGCCTGCGTGCTCATCAACCCCTTGCAGGCCCTGCATCCCAACGCCAATGCCCCTGGCGACTCGACCTTGGTGGACAGCAGCCGACGGGCTGCCTATGACCGAGATGCTTACACAGCCTGGCTGCGACAATTGCGTCAAGTCTGCACGGAAAAAGGCATTGCCTTGATCTTTGACGAAGTCTTTTTGGGGTTTCGCCTGGCCGAAGGCGGTGCGCAAGCCTACTTTGGCGTACAAGCAGACTTGGTGACCTATGGCAAAACGCTGGGCGGAGGGTTCCCGGTGGGCGTGGTGTGTGGCAAGTCGAATTGGATGCGCCGGTTCAACGAAAAACATCCAGCCGACATTTGCTTCGCACGTGGCACTTTCAATGCACACCCAGCCGTCATGGGCGCCATGTCGGCATTTTTGGACGCCTTGAAAACACCGGAAATCAAAGCTCTTTACGATGAATTGGACGAAAAATGGAATGGCAGAGCCCGACGCTTTAACGAAACCATGACTCAGCATGGTTTGCCATTGCAGGCTGCCAACATGTCGAGCGTCTGGACTCTTTTTTATACACAGCCGAGCCGATACAACTGGATGTTGCAATACTACCTTCGGCGGCATGGTTTGGCTCTCAGCTGGGTGGGCACCGGTCGCCTGATTTTCAGTTTGAACTACAGCGACGATGACTTCGCCGCTGTCTTGCAAAAGTTTGTATTGGCGGCGCAGCAGATGCAAGCAGATGGCTGGTGGTGGGACAGCCCCGCGCTCAGCAACAAACGCATTCGCCAACGCATCCTGAAAGAAACACTGCTGAAATAACACCGTGAACCGATCGATCGACACACCGATCGGCTCACGAAAAAAACATCGATACAGCACCAAACCTGCAGCAGGCGTGCATCACTGAACGTGGCGAGCACTCATGGGCGCAAAGCGTTCACCACGGAGTAACTGAATAGGTGCCTTGTTGTAAAGGTAAATGTCATGGAAGGGATCCGTCAAGATTTTCGTCATCCAGACCAGTCCACTTTGAACATCCTTGATGAAAAACAGATGCACGGTTCGGACCAGCAATGCAGCAGCACCCAAGAACAACCAGGCATAACCAACGGCACGCAAATAGTCAGCAAAGTTGTCGTGCTCAGGCAAAAGGCCAAACAGCCCCGGGTTCATGAAAATGGCCAAAGGTAAACATGCCCAAACACTGAGCAAGACCACTTTACGGCGCAAGTTGTAGCCTACTTTGATCTCTTCTTTGTATTCATTCGTCGCCTTGTTGACATGGTCATAGCCCAATGGCTCGAAGAAAAAATGACCCGCTTGACGCGTTGTCATCGAAACCAACCAAGCCAGCAGGGCTGCCAGCGGTGGATCTATGAACAGCAAAACATAAGACACCACAAAGGCCATCGCACTGATCAAATGCAGCGACTGGTTGATGCGGCAATGGTGGTAGTAACGGTGGTCATCCCAGCGTTGAACGCGCAGCTCTTCAAAAAATGTATTCACAAGAACGCCTCCAGTTGAAAGAGGTGTTCATCATCGCGCGATGTTGTGAAAAAACAGTGACAAGCCGTAGATTCATGCTTCAGACATGCAAATAATAAAAAATGACTTTGTCATCAAGTTGTTAAACGAGATGGCCATCATGAAGCTCATGGAAACACCTATGAATGACAACCTCTTGGTTGAAAACTTTGAACCTGACAATGCGCCCATGCGGATTGCCGTGGTCACAGAGACTTGGCCGCCAGAAGTCAATGGTGTGGCATTGACCTTGTTCAAGTTGGTCGAACACCTCAGTTTGAAACAACACACAATTCAATTGATCCGTTTGCGGCAAGACAAACAGGACACCGCACGCGAGCATCTGGGCTGGTCTGAAATGTTGATGCGTGGCATGCCCATACCCAGTTATCCACAACTCAAGCTCGGCCTTCCGAGCAAAAAGGCACTCATCCGTGCATGGACACAAAAAAGGCCCGATGTGGTTCACATCGCCACCGAAGGTCCCTTGGGCTGGTCTGCTTTGCAAGCGGCTCGGGTTTTACGTTTACCTGTCACCTCGGACTTCAGGACCAACTTTCACAGCTACAGCCAGCACTACGGCGTGGGTTGGTTCAGCAAACCCATAGCCGCCTATTTGCGCAAATTTCACAACCGCACCCTCTTCACCATGGTGCCCACTCAATCCATGAAAAACCAGCTACAAATGCTTGGCTTTGACAATCTCCAGGTGGTGGCGCGTGGGGTGGACACCCGACTTTTCGACCCCTCCAAGCGCAGTCAAAATTTGCGTGCTCAATGGCTGGCTGACGACGCCTGCACCGTCCTCCTCTCTGTTGGCCGTCTGGCGAGCGAAAAGAACCTGGATCTTGTGATCAATACTTTCTATGCACTGAAACAAAGTGGCAAGCGAGTGAAACTGGTCTTTGCAGGGGATGGCCCCTACCGCAGCAAGCTCCAAAGCCATTGCCCAGAAGCGATCTTCACTGGCATGTGTACACAGCTTGAATTGTCTGAGCTGTATGCCAGCGCAGATTTGCTTTTATTCCCCAGCCTGACAGAAACATTTGGCAATGTCACCCTCGAAGCTTTGGCCTGTGGCACGCCAGTTCTGGCTTTCGACTGCGCAGCAGCCAGTGAACTGATCCAAGACGACAAAAACGGTTGGCTTGTTCAAGGAGAGGACCCTCAACGTTATGTCCTCAAAGCTTTATCGATTGCCCAGAACAACAAGGTGCTGGGTGAAGTCAGGGCATACGCTCATCAAAGCGTGCAACACATGGACTGGAAGGTCATCGCCACGCAGATGGAAGCGATTTTCAGAATATCTGTCGAAGAAAATCCCAGCGCTTGATGACCTACTTTGGCGAACCAATTCGTTCTCAATCCAAGAAGGACAAGTCCTCCATCAGATCATGCACTGGTCGCTCAAAGCTTACCGTCTGCGCCAAATGGTTGCGGCGCCCAACCCCTTGATAAGCAATTCCCAAATCGCAAAGCGCTTCCGGGTTGTACAAATTTCGTCCATCCAAAATCAAGGCCGTGCGCATGAGCGCTTTCATAGCGGAAAAATCCGGGTTATGAAAATGTTTCCACTCGGTCATGATCAACAAAGCATCTGCACCTTCGAGTGCTTGCATCTCATTGGCAACCATTGTTAGACGCTCCAAAGGCTTGGTGTTGCCCGCAAAGTCAAAATGCAGTGCATGAAAAGCCTCTTGCGCTGCAACCGGGTCATAGGCAGAGACAGTTGCGCCGCGCATCAGCAACTGACCAATCACCACGCGGCTTGGAGCCTCACGCATGTCATCGGTATTGGGTTTGAATGCAAGCCCCCAAACCGCAATTTTCCGCCCAATCAGATCTGCACCCATGCATTGCATCAAACGATCAATGAGGATCATTTTTTGACGCTCATTCACTTGCTCAGTCGCACTCACCACGGCCATTTGCTGGCCATGCGCGCGTGCAGTGCTGACCAATGCTTGTGTATCTTTGGGAAAGCAGCTTCCACCGTAGCCACAACCGGCATATAAAAAACTGTGCCCAATGCGGTTATCGGCACCAATGCCGCGACGGATATGGTCCACATCCGCCCCCAAAACATCGGCCAGATTGGCTATCTCATTCATGAAGGAAATACGTGTGGCCAACATGGCGTTGGCTGCATACTTGGTCAACTCGGCGCTGCGCACATCCATCCACACGGTACGGGCATGGTGACGGTTGAAGCTGGCATACAAATCACCCATCATCCTTGTGCTTCGGACATGGTGCAAACCTTCATCAACACCCACCACAATCCGATCAGGACGCATGAAATCATCGATGGCTGCACCCTCTTTCAAAAATTCAGGGTTCGACACCACATCAAACAAATCGGGCAGCATGCCCCGTTGTACCAATTCATGTGAAATCGCGGCACGCACTTTGTCTGCGGTGCCCACCGGTACGGTCGACTTGTTCACCACCAGTTTGAAACTTTTCAGGTGTCGACCAATGCTGGAGGCCACAGACAAAACATGACCCAAGTCAGCCGATCCATCTTCGCTGGCTGGGGTGCCGACGGCAATGAAAATAATGTCGCCATGCTCAATCGCTTCGGTGTAATTGCTGGTAAAGCGAATGCGACCATCTGCACGGTTACGGCTAAGCATCTCCTTCAAACCTGGCTCATAAATCGGCACTTCACCATCTTGCAAAACACGAATTTTTGATTCGTCCTTGTCCAGGCAAACCACCTTGAAACCCAAGTCTGAAAGGCAGGCGCCCGTCACCAAGCCAACATACCCAGAACCCACGACCGTGATGCGCATGATTGCTCTCCTGTTAATGGAGACATCATTGGGGACTTGCGTGAAGATGCCGTGTCAAAAAAATGAAGAAACGACGACAGCGCGGATGAAGCACTGCTGGCTTATTCGTGCGTTTGAGGAGTCACTCGACTCAATGGCATCAGGAGCATGAATGTGGAACCCTTGCCCAACTCACTTTCAATCCGCAATTCGCCACCATGGCGTTGCATGACGTGTTTGGTGATCGCAAGGCCCAAACCGGTACCACCCGTGTCACGAGATCGACTGCGATCAATGCGGTAAAAACGTTCGGAAAGGCGTGGCAAATGTTCTGGTGCGATACCCGGTCCAGTGTCCTTGACAGACAAAACCAAGGCGTCGTTGGTTTGATGGAAAGTCACATGGACCAAGCCACCCAATGGTGTGTAGCGCACGGCATTGTTCACTAAATTGGAGACAGCACTCATCAATTCAGACTTGGCCCCCAACCAATTGACCATGGGAACCCTGTCAAAAACCAAAGCATGCTTGCGTCCTTGATTTTGGTTGGCGAGTAATTCTGACAAAGCATGCGCATCTGACATCACCTGATTCACCAAATCTGGCAAAGAGACCTCTTCTTGCACACCTGGTGACTGACTGCCTTCCAGCTGGGAAAGAGTCAACAAGTCCGCCACCAAGGATTGCATGCGGTCCGATTGCACCGACATCAATTGCAGATAGTGTTTGATTTCATCTGGTCCCAAAGGGATGGACTGCAAAGTCTCTACGAAACCGCCCAAAACGGTCAAAGGAGTTCGAATCTCATGGGAAACGTTGGCGACAAAATCTCTGCGCATGGCATCGGCTTTGTCTATCTCCGTGATGTCGCGGCTTAACAAAAGCAAGCGACCATCTCCGTAGGTATGCAACTGCAAGGACAGCTTGCGCACTTGACTCACTGAGATCGATCGGCTGTCGATCACAACATCGCCCTGATGGCTTTCCTGTGCAAAGTATCTTGCGAAAACAGGATCACGCACCAGGTGCAAGATGTGTTGCAATCTGTCTCTTTGAGGGTCTAAACCCAAATGATCCGCTGCAGTGTTGTTGCACCAATCGATGCGGGCATGATCGTCCAGCAAAACCACCCCATTGGGTGAAGCTTGAATGGCCTGAAGAAAATAGTTCAGTTTTTTTTCATGAGCCTGAGCTTTGAGATCCATCTGTTTAACGAGGCGTTGTACTCGGAGCGCCACATCCAGCCAGTTGCCCTTCCATGGCGGATCGAAATGCAATTGGGGTGCAGCCAGCCAACGCTCCAGCCGCTCAAGTTTCCATATTTGGGCAAGCGCATAAATCAGCAAAAGCAGCAAGGCCGACAAACTGGCCGCGAGACTGCCAGCCCATAACCAGACAGGAAATGCAATCAATCCAATCGCGATCAACAGCTCAAGAACAGCGATGAACATCCGCAGCCATTGCTCAAGTGTGGGTCAACAGCGTGATCCGATATCCCGATCCACGAACCGTTTCGATCATGGCAGCTGCTTCACCCAAAGATTCGCGCAGGCGTTTGACATGGACATCCACCGTGCGCTCTTCAATGTAAACATGATCGCCCCACACTTTATCGAGCAATGCACCTCGGCTGTGGACTCGTTCCGGATGCCGCATCAAAAATTGAAGCAGCTTGAATTCAGTCGGCCCTACTTTGAGTGGTTTGTCAGCCAAGCTCACACGGTGTGTGTCAGCATCGAGCTGCAATTGACCCATTTTGATCACCCCGCTGGAAGCTTCGGGTACACGCCGACGCAACACCGCTCGGATTCGAGCCAACAGCTCTCGGGGAGAAAAGGGTTTGACAATGTAATCGTCAGCGCCCGCGTCCAAACCTGCCACGCGGTCAGCTTCATCGCCTCGAGCGGTCAACATCAAGATGGGAACTGCCTTGGTGCGTGCAGCATTTCGCCAGCGACGTGCCAGGGTCAGACCACTTTCGCCGGGCAACATCCAATCGAGCAGGATGACATCTGGCAGAACCTCATCCATCTCGCGTTGGGCAGTTTCGGCATCGATGGTCCAGATTGGCTGAAAGCCATTGTGCTTCAGGTTGACAGCAATCAACTCGGCAATCGACGCTTCGTCTTCTACGATCAAAATGCGTGGGAGCGATCTCATTGAACAGCTTTTTCAATCTCGGTCAAAGCGGTATGACGAACATCGGCGCCCTTGACCACATAAATCACAAATTCGGCGATGTTTTTGGCGTGGTCGCCAATGCGCTCAATGGCCTTGGCCACAAACAACAAGTCCAGGCTGGCCGAGATGGTGCGGGGGTCTTCCATCATGTAAGTGACCAACTTGCGCAAGAAGCCGTTGAACTCCAAATCAATCAGATCGTCTTCCTTGAGGATGACCAATGCCGTGTTGACATCCAGACGTGCAAAGGCATCAAGCGCCTTTCGCAATAAGCCTGTCGCCAAATCGGCCGCCACGCGCAACTCTGAGGAAGGCAAATTGCGGGGGCTGCCCTGCTCCAGAATCAGTTTGACCATGCGGGCAATGCGATCTGCTTCATCGCCAGCACGCTCCAGATTGCCCGTGATCTTGGAGATGGCCATGAGCAGGCGCAAATCGCGTGCTGTGGGCTGACGGCGTGCAATGATGGATGCCAGTTCGGCGTCAATCTCGACTTCCAGGGCATTGACCTGTTTTTCTGCCGTAATCACCTGTTCAGCGACTTCCGAGCTGAATTGCGCCAGTGCGTAAACGGCATGACGCGTTTGCGATTCCACCAGTCCCCCCAGTTCCAGAACGCGAGAAGACACGCCTGTGAGTTCGGCGTCAAATTGGCTTGAAATGTGTTTGTCCATGATGGGTGTCTCCTGATCAGCCGAATCGGCCAGTGATGTAGTCTTCGGTTTCTTGCTTGACGGGTTTCATGAAGATTTGTTCGGTCACACCAAACTCCACCAATTCACCCAAATACATGTAAGCGGTGAAGTCAGAGACCCTGGCCGCCTGTTGCATGTTGTGGGTCACGATGGCCACGGTGTAATCCTTCTTCAGCTCGC
>JACCDV010855508.1_pt1 | contig 15424 bp, 13 predicted proteins | sample 7446131 | NCBI WGS metagenome assembly JACCDV01 (sample SAMN15323448, study PRJNA562643) | freshwater metagenome | isolation source: river surface water | place: USA:Blue River Watershed | collected 2017-08-17 | reverse complement strand
AGGCGATCAGCAAATTGCATGGTGGGGATAATGAGCGAATGAAAACACAGCACATTGAGCCTTTTTTTGCGACGCTGAAAGCAGCCAATCCGCAGCCCAATACCGAGTTGGAATATACCAGCGTGTTTGAGCTACTCGCCGCTGTGCTGCTCAGTGCCCAAGCCACCGACGTAGGGGTAAACAAGGCCACGCGCCGTTTGTTTCCAGTGGCCAATACGCCGCAGCAAATATTGAACCTTGGGCTTGAAGGGTTGGAGCGTCACATCCAAACCATTGGCCTATACCGCAGCAAAGCGCGCCACCTGATGGAAACCTGCCGGATTTTGGTGGAACAACACAACAGCCACGTGCCTTCTACACGCGAAGCGCTTGAGGCGCTACCAGGGGTGGGACGAAAAACAGCCAACGTGGTGCTCAATGTCGCTTTTGGTGAGCCTACGATGGCGGTGGACACCCACATCTTTCGCGTGGGTAACCGCACAGGCTTGGCACCCGGCAAAACGCCCTACGAGGTGGAGATGCAATTGATGAAACGTATTCCACCCGCGTACTTGGTGGATGCGCACCACTGGCTCATCCTCCACGGGCGCTACGTCTGCCAAGCGCGCAAGCCGCAGTGTTGGCACTGTGGGGTGTCTCAATTTTGCAGCTTCAAGCCAAAAACGATGAAACCTTGATCTCAAACGCAAAAAAGGCCACCTCACGGTGGCCTTTTGATTCAATGCGCAGCATCAATCTGCGGACACACCCGCTTTGCGAATGATGGGCCCCCACTTGTTGATTTCCAACTTCAAGTGCTCACGCAGACCTTCAGCCGTCATTTTGTCTTGACTTGGAATATCTGAACTCAAGTCCGCCAAACGTTGCTTGACAACTGGATCGGCCATCGCAAAACGCAAAGCTGTGTTGATTTTTTTCTGAATCGCAGCAGGCGTTCCTTTGGGCGCATACATGCCATGCCAGACTTTAACTTCAAAGCCTTTGAGGCCTTGCTCATCCAGCGTGGGCACATTGGGCAAAGCGGCCAAACGCTTGAGCGTGGTGACACCGAAGACTTTGACGCGACCATCTTTGATCATGGGAACTGTTTGTGTCGTTTGGTCACACAAAACATCCACTTGACCACCCAGCAAATCGTTCATGGCTGGACCTGTGCCTTTGTAGGGAATGGTGTTGATGTTCACACCAATCGCACTTTTGAACATCAAGCCACACAAATTCGACACGGCTCCCAATCCTGCATCAGCCAAAGACACTTTGTTTTCATTGGCTTTGATGTAAGCAATCAACTCTTGCAAGTTATTGGCAGGAATATCCTTGCGAGCGATCAGGGTCATGGGCACATCCAAAACTTGACCGATGTATTCGAAATCAGCGAGCGGATCAAAGTTCAGCTTGTTGTACAAGGCAGGCGATGTAGACATGCCCATGTGGTGCAAAAAGATGGTGTAGCCATTGGGGGCAGAACGGGCGACTTTGGTTGCCCCGATGGTGCCACCTGCACCATTGACGTTTTCCACCACCACGGTTTGCCCCAAAGACTTGGCCATGGGAATGGCCATCATGCGGGCGACCACATCGGTAGGTCCACCTGCAGCAAATGGCACGACCAAGGTGACCGTTTTATCAGGGTAATTTTTAATGGCTTCAGCACTGGGTGCTTGTGCGTGAGCCACCCCCAACATCAGCGAGGCTGCAATCAAGCAAAGTTTTTTCATAGGTTTCATCCTTGTCTCCTTTTTTAATCAAACACAAACACACTCACAATGGAACTTATCCGCCAATGTCATTGAACACTTCGACTCTGAATTTCATGCACGGCCAACTTGTTGAAGAACGCGATGAGCCAACATCACCACGGGGCGATCGACCATCTTGCCGTTGAGTTGTATCACACCGCCCCCTGAAGCTCTATCGGCATCAACGATAGCTTGGGCGCGTAGCACTTCACTTTCAGAGGGCGAAAATCCTTGAATCACTGCATCCACTTGGTTGGGATGAATACATAACTTAGCCTGAAAACCTAAGCGCCTACCTCGAGTGATATCTGCTTTCAACTGGGACAGCGATTCGATTTGTACTGTCACACCATCAATGGGAGCGGCGATGTCAGCCAAGCGGCTGGCCAACACAATTTGATGGCGCACTGGCAGTAGCTCCAACTCATCGTTCTCGCATTGCATGCCAAAACTGACCTGCAAATCAATATTGCCAAGTGACAAACGCAAGGTATTGGGATGCGCAGCAATCGCTTTGACTTGGTCAACCCCTTGGGGGCTCTCAATCATGGGAATCAACACAGGCGTGAACGACAGCGCATTACTCACTTGCGTGAGTTGTTCCGTCGACTCAGTTTTGGGCAACAAAATGTGTGGAATGCCCAACTCGTCAACCAAGCGCAAGTCGTCATCCCAATACGGGCTACCACAGGCGTTGATACGCACAACAATGCGCTCAGGGCATTGCTTGAGGAAAGGCGTTAACTCGCGACGAATGGCATCGCGTGCGCCGTCTTTTTCAGACAAAGGCACAGCGTCTTCCAAGTCCACGATCACAGCATGCGCACGCGTGGCCAACGACTTGGCAAAGCGGTCGGGTCGGTTGGCCGGCACAAACAAAAACGCTTGCGCAAAAGACAAGGGGTGGGTCATGCCAACCAAGCCTCCACACGTGCGGCTTTTTCGATGGTCCACAGTTTGGCCATCACAGTGCGCATTTCGGCCTCAGTCGCCGATTGACTGTAGGTGGCCAAGCGAATCGCTTTGCTCTCAATCTCTTCACGCGACAAGGTGTTGCCTGGATCGCCCTTGGGCTCATCCACTCGGCCTTGCAACACACGCCCGTCGGTGGTGGTGACGGTGACTTTGCCAATCCAGCGTTGGGGGTAAGCGGTGTCAACCTCTTCGTCGAGCACCATCTCCACTTTGTCGCGCAGGGCCATGATGGCAGCATCTCTGAAGTGAGCATCAAACTCCGCCAAGCCTGCATGTTCGTACTGCGCCACCAAGGCCAACACAGTACCCATGCTGAACTTGCTTTGGTGCACGGTACGTGGGTCCACCACAGGGCCCAACACGTCGATCGCTCCTTGATGCACATGGGTCACCACCTTGGCGATGTCGTTGAGCTTGAGTTGGTGTGCTTGGACCACTTGCAGCAAAGCATCTGCTGCGGGGTGGGTGTGGCGGCACGACGCGTGGTACTTGAATGAAGTTTCCACCGTCGCCCAACGTTGGCCCAAGCCCTCGGTGAGCTTGCGCACATCCGCATCGCTAGACATGCCAGCCGCCATGCCCTGTGCACCTTCCAAAATGCACTTCGCTCCTGTGAAGTCTTGTTGGGCCAAGTAAGCCGACATCAAACCTGTGCCAGCGGCGTGTGCGGTGTGCAATTGTTTGGAGTCTGCGGCATCACGCAGAAATTCCCACAGGCCGGCAGCTTGCGTGCCGGCAGAACCAAATGCGTGGTTCATTTGTTCAGGGGTGAGTTTGAGCAAACGCCCCACCGCAGCCGCAGCAGCCACACTGCCAGCGGTGCCGGTGGTGTGAAAAATTCGGTAGTGCGAACGGCCCAAAAATTCACCCACACGAATGCCCACTTCGTAGCCTGCCACGCAAGCCACCAAAAACTCTTCACCACTTGCCCCCATGGCTTGCGCCACAGCCAAGGCCGGAGAGAACACCACCGTCGCAGGGTGAAACACTGAGCCGTTGTGCACATCGTCTTGTTCCACCACATGCGAGGCAGCTGCATTCGCCATAGCCGCCATATAAGGCGACGAGCTACGACGGTTGAAAAAAATTTCAGAAGGGCCGTGCGAGGGGCCCATGGCCATCACAAACTGCGTCAACGTTTCGACGGCGCGCGCGCCCTTGCCTGCCACGGCAGAGCCAAACCAATCGACCAACAGATCTTCGGTCTTGCGCAACACATCGGAGGGGATGTCTTTGGCTTGCAAATTTGCGGCAAACGCAGCCAGTGCAGCGCTACCAGTCAAGACGGTACTCATCGTGCTACTCCCAACTCTTTGAAGATGGCTTCGGTGTGTTGCCCCACACGCGGAATGGCATCCATGCGGTAATCAAATGCACTTTGTTGGCCGGGGGGCAGCAATGCAGGCAGCTCCCCAGCAGGCGAATCGACCGTCACCCAACGCTGACGTGCTTTGAGCTGCGGATGCACCCACACATCGGCCATGGTGTTCATGCGTGCATTAGCAATGGCGGCCGCCTCCAAACGCTCGATCACTTCAGGCGTAGTGAGTTTGGCAAACGCTTCCAAAATCAACGCTTCTAAGGCTTGTCGGTTTTCGTTACGTTTGGCGTTGCTGGCAAAGCGCGGGTCTTGCGCCAACGCAGGGGTGAACAACACGCCTTCGCAAAACTGCACCCATTCGCGTTCGTTTTGCAAGCCCAACATTACCGTGCCACCATCGCCTGCGGCAAAGGGCCCATAGGGATAGATGGTGGCGTGTGCCGCGGCGTTACGTGGTGGGGGCGAGGCACCGTCCATCGCGTAGTACATGGGAAAGCCCATCCACTCAGCCAAGGCTTCGAGCATGGACACATCAATGTGAGAGCCCTCGCCTGTCTTGTCACGCTGAATGAGGGCCGACAAAATATTGGTGTAGGCGTACATGCCTGCGGCAATGTCGGCAATCGAGTTGCCGCTCTTGCTGGGGTGGTCGGGCGTGCCCGTGATGCTTAAGAAACCGGCCTCGCTTTGAATCAGCAAGTCGTAGGCTTTTTTGTCGCGGTAAGGGCCATCATTGCCGTAACCTGAAATGTCACACACGATGAGGCGTGGATGCTCAGCGCACAAGGTGGCAGCATCCAAACCCATGCGTGCGGTGGCGCCGGGTGCGAGGTTTTGCACCAACACATCGGCCTTGGCTAAGAGTTGTTTGAGCACAGCCAAATCATTGGGATCTTTCAAATCGAGCGCCAAGCTCTCTTTGGAACGATTGACCCAAACAAAGTGAGACGACTCACCGCGTGCGCGTTGGTCATACGCACGTGCAAAGTCACCACCACCGGGACGCTCCACTTTGATCACGCGTGCGCCTAAGTCAGCCAACTGACGTGTGCAAAACGGTGCTGCAATGGCGTGCTCCAAAGAGACCACGGTGATGTGATCAAGGGGACGAACTTTTTGATCAGTCATCGTGCGTTCTCAGTACGAACGTGGCAAGCCCAGCAAATGCTCGGCCACATAGCTGTAAATCATGTTGGTGGAGATGGGTGCGACTTGGTACAAACGTGTTTCGCGGAATTTGCGCTCGATGTCGTACTCGCAGGCAAACCCAAAACCGCCGTGGGTTTGCAAACAGACGTTGGCCGCTTCCCACGAGGCCTTGGCTGCAAGGTACTTGGCCATATTGGCTTCGGCACCTGCGTTTTGGTGGGCGTCAATTTTCTCGCACGCTTTCCAGCGCATGAGGTTAGCGGCTTCGAGCTCGATGAAGGCATCGGCAATCGGAAACTGGATACCTTGGTTTTGGCCAATTGGACGTCCAAACACCACCCGCTCATTGGCGTATTGACGGGCACGGTCGATGAACCAATAGCCGTCACCAATGCACTCGGCCGCAATCAAGGTGCGCTCAGCGTTGAGACCATCGAGCAAGGTTTTGAAACCTTTACCCTCCTCACCCAACAAAGCGTCTTCTGGAATTTCGAGGTTGTCAAAGAACAGCTCATTGGTCTCGTGGTTGACCATATTCAGAATGGGACGCACGGTCAGGCCGTTGCCAATGGCTTGCTTCAAATCAATCAAGAAACACGATAAACCTTCGGAGCGTTTTTTGACTTGATCGATCGGTGTGGTGCGCGCCAAGAGAATCATCAAGTCACTGTGCTGGATGCGTGAAATCCACACCTTTTGGCCGTTGATGACCCAGCGGCCGTCTTTTTTGACAGCACTGGTTTTGAGTTTGGTGGTGTCACTGCCTGTGGTGGGTTCAGTCACACCCATGGACTGAATACGCACTTCACCCGTGGCAATCTTGGGCAAAAACTTTTCTTTCTGAGCCTGTGAGCCCCCTCTCACAATGGAGTTCATGACATACATCTGACCGTGACAAGCGCCCGAATTTCCACCCGAGCGATTGATCTCTTCCATGATGACCGATGCCTCAGCCATCGACAACCCAGAACCGCCGTACTCTTGCGGAATGAGGGCGGCCATCCAACCAGCTTTGGTCAGTGCATCAACAAAGGCTTCAGGGTAGCCGCGTTGCTCGTCCACCTTGCGGTGGTATTCATCAGGAAACTGTGCGCACAGATCGCGGACAGCATCACGAATATCTTGGTAAGGGTCGTGGTGGTTCAACATGAGTGTCAATCTACGAATCAAAAAGGAATTAGCCGAGCTCAGCCGTGGCTTGCATGGTGAGCCAGCCTTCGTGGTCTTGGGCCCACAGGTGAACCGTGGTGCCATTGGCATCGGGTTCGCCACACACACGCAAGAGGCGTTGGTCTGCACATTCAAACGTGGGACGCAAGGCCTTGAATTCGAAACTCCGAATGGGGCGCGTGGTGTGGCGTCGCACCAAGTCCACCAACAAGGTGGCAATCAAGGGACCATGCACGATGAGCCCTGGGTAGCCTTCGACCTCGGTCACGTACTTGCGGTCGTAATGGATGCGATGGCCATTGAAGGTGAGCGCGGAGTAGCGGAACAACAGCACATCGTCAGGCACGATATCGCGTTGCCACGCGGCGTGCTTTTCAGCGGCAAAGGGGGCTGACACGGGGTCGCCCGCTTGTGGCGCGGGACGGTAAACGATGTCGTGCGCTTCAGTCAAACACAAGCCCTGTGCGTTGTGCACCTCGTGCTTGACCAACACAAACAGCAAGTCACCGCTGCGACCAGATTTGTGGGTCACCGACTCAATGGTGGACAGGCGTTTGACCTCCTCTCCCACACGCAATGGGGCATGCCAATGCAAACGTCCACCCGCCCACATGCGACGCGGCAACGGCACGGGTGGCAAAAAACCACCGAGCTTGGCATGTCCGTCTGGACCAATGTCACTTTGGCGATGGTGTGGCAAAAAGAACAACCAGTGCCACAGCGGCGGCAACTCGGTACCGACTTGGGGCAAGGGGTCATCACGATCCAAAGTGGCGCTGAGCGCGCGCGCAGGCGCAGGGGTAATCAAGTCTTCCAGCGCCTCCCTTTTTCCTTGCCAAGTCTGCAAGTGAGCTAGGGTGGAAGCGTCCATGTGTTGTGGCATATGCGGTTGCGAAAATGAAGTCAGATGTGATGCTGATCGCAATCGGTCCTTTCGACAATCGGTCATTTTGGGATTCACCCTTTTGTTTTTTCGAAGGCTTAGACTTTCACGCTACGATCTACAAATGCATTTCAACCTCAATGACCTCCGCCTTTTCGTACTCGCTGCAGAAGAAGGTAGCCTCACCAAAGCTGCGGCTAAGCACCACCTGTCGCTGGCTGCGGCCAGCGCGCGCATCAAAGCGTTAGAAGCGCAGATTGACTTACCACTTTTGTACCGCGAGGCGCGAGGCGTGAGCCTGTCACCGCCGGGACAAGCTTTCTTGCACCATGCGCGCTTGATGCTTCATCAAGTAGAACAAATGCGCGGCGATTTGCATGAATATGGTGAAGGCTTACGTGGTCACCTCAGGGTATACGCCAACACCACAGCGGTGACAGATTTCTTGCCAGAAATCCTCCCAAAATTCCTTGCAGACAACCCAAAGATCAATATTGACCTTCAAGAAAAACCGAATGCTGAAATTGCCAAGGCCGTACAAGATGGGCGTGTTGATATCGGCATCGTTTCAGGACAGGTCGACACATTGGGTCTTCAAATTTTGCATTTCAGTACAGATCGCTTGGTCTTGGCGACCTCGCGAAAACATCACTTTGCCAAACGCAAGCGAATTTCATTTGCAGAAATTTTGGACGAAGATGCTGTCGGCATGCACCCTGCCAGCACCCTGCAAACTTTTTTGGGTCAAGTCACAGAGCGCCTAGGTAAGCCACAAAAGCTACGCATTCAACTCACCAGTTTTGACGCCATGTGCCGCATGATTGGTGCTGGCGTAGGTGTGGGCATCGTTCCTGAATCGGCCGCCAAGCGCAACCAAACCAGCATGAACTTGGCATTCATTGAATTGACAGAGCCGTGGAGTGTGCGTGAGCGCTACATCCTCACACGCGATCAAGCAGCTTTACCTGGCTATGCACAGTCTTTAATTGATCATTTGTGCCAACACTATGCATCTCAGCGTAAAAATTAAGCAATGAGACTGTGTAGCACCTCAGTAGGCATGTGTTTGTTTAGGTAATTAGCTAAACCCTCAAACACCGTTTCAAGCGTGGGCGTTTGCGTCCCAAACAAAGCTTGCAATACGGCAGGGTCCTCAAACAAACCATGTAAGTAGGCGCCCATCACGTTACCCGCCTGGTTTTGCCATGCCAAGCGAGGCATGACCTCATGCGCCACTTGCCCCGCAGCTGCCATGGCGGTATGCGCCTGCGTTTGCCCATGGTGAATTTCATAACCGCTCACCGCCACACCCGATAAGGCTGACCATACGCCGCGCAATTCGCCAAACGTCGCGCGGGTGCGTTGCACGGTTTTGTCAGCGGCAAACTGCGTCACCACAGGTAGCAACCCCAAGCCCGCCGCGTTGCCGTCAATCCCATGGGTGTCGATCAAGGCCTCACCCAACATCTGCAAGCCACCGCATATGCCCAACACAGCACCGCCGTGTGCCGCATGTTGGGCAATTGCGGCATCCAAGCCTTGACTGCGTAACCATGCCAAGTCGCTGCTGGTGTGTTTAGAGCCGGGCAAGATCACCCAATCATGCGCTTGCAAAGCTGCCAAATCAGCAGGGCTGCGTGCCCACAACAGGTGCACGCCGGGCACATTCTTCAAGGGTTGAAACTCGTCCAGGTTGCTGATGCGTGGGTAGGCGATGACGGCCACGGTTTGATTCACCACACCCGTGCCACAGCTTCGGTCATCAAACACACCGTCTTCCTCTGGTAAACCATGTTGCCGCCACATGGGCAACACTGCCACGGTAGGCACGCCCGTGCGCTCTTGCAGCATCTCGGGCGCGGGTGCGAGCAGCGCTGCATCACCTCGAAACTTGTTGAGCACAAAACCGCTGATGCGCGCTTGGTCTTCAGCGGGCAACAAGGCCCATGTGCCGTAGAGGTGGGCAAACGCGCCACCGCGATCAATGTCGGTCACCAGCAAGCAACGCGCGTCGGCGTGGCGCGCCACGCGCAAATTCACGATGTCGCTGGCCATGAGGTTGATCTCGGTGGGAGAGCCTGCACCTTCAATCACCACCACATCGTTTTCGGCGCGCAGCGCGTCGAGTGATGCTGCAATGTGGGGCCACACTTTTTCGCTGCGAGCACGCCAGGGTGTGTTCGTCAGTTCATGACTCACCTCCCCCAGTAACACCACTTGGCTGTGGGTATCGGCTTCGGGTTTGAGCAGCAAGGGATTCATGCGCACATCGGGCTCGGCCTTGGCAGCGAGTGCTTGGAAGTATTGGGCAGAGCCCACTTCGCCAAGGCCGTTATGCAAGGTCACCACACGCGCGTTGTTGCTCATATTCTGCGCTTTGAAAGGAGCCACTTTCAAACCCTGACGCGCATACCAGCGGCACAGCGCCGTGGTGAGCCAGCTTTTACCAGCACCGCTGGAGGTGCCCAACACCATGACGCACTTGGCGGTCATGCGTGGCCACCTAGCCCCGTGCGCGGCAAAGCCACCCACTCGCCTTCCACGGCACGAATGGCAATGCGATGGTCAAACACCGTCTCTACCGCACGGTGCGTGTCGGCATCCGCACACGCACCTTGGTGCACCACACGCCCTGCGTGCATGACCACCATGTCGTCTGCATGCAAGGCCATGCCCACTTCATGCAAGACGCTAATGACAGTAGTGTTTTGCGCCGTGAGACAACGCACTTGCTCAAGCCAATCCACTTGGTGAGGCGGGTCAAGGTTGGCCAATGGCTCGTCCATCAACATCACTTGCGCTTGCACAGCCATGGCCCGAGCCAACAACACACGTTGGCGCTCCCCACCCGAGAGCTGCCCCAGCGTGCGTTCACGCCAGTCCCAAGCTTGGGTGGCGTGCAATGCGGTTTCCACCACCGCACGGTCTTGACTGCTGGGTGCGGCCAGCCAGTCTTGGTGGGGCATACGCCCAAGCATGACCACATCCCAGACGCGCATGTCATCTGACGCTGATTCGTTTTGCCCTAACCACGCCAGCTGCTGCGCACGCTGCTTGGCGTCCAAGGCCATCAACGCTTGGTCAAACAAAAAGATACGGCCTGAGGCTGGCAACAAGCCTGCCAATGCTTTGAGCAAGGTCGACTTGCCTGCACCATTGGGCCCCACTATGCTGGTCCAACGCCCAGCAACAAATGACATGTCAATGCCGTGCAACACCTCTTGCCCAGCCAGAGACACATGCACATCGCGCAGACGCAAAGCCATCAACGGTGCCGTCATCATGCAGCCCTCGCAGGTTGCGTGCGATACATCAGCCACAGCAAATAGCCACCGCCCAACACAGCCGTCAGCACACCTACTGGCATTTCTTGCGGCGAGAGCAGCATGCGTGCCAGCAAGTCCGCAGACAACAGCAAGACACCGCCCATCAACGCCGAGAGCAAAACCAGCCAGTTGTGATTGGCCTTCACCAACGAACGCACCAAGTGCGGTGCAGCCAAACCCACAAAGGCCACCAAGCCTGTTTGTGCCACCGCTGTACCCGTGGCCAAAGCCAACACACACACCAGCGCCACGCGCACAGAAGCCAGTGGCAAGCCCAAACTCAATGCGGTGGACTCACCTAAGCTCAACGCATCCAACACACGGCTCAATGCAAAGGCGGTGGCCACACACACCAGCAAGACGACCGACATCAACGCACACGCGTTCCAGTTGATAAAACTAGTAGAGCCCAACAAAAATCCTTGCATACCCTGCAACACATCGGGGCGCATGAGGGTGATAAGCGAGGCCATCGCGCCCAACACCACACCCACAATCACACCCGCCAACAACAAGCGCAAAGTGTGTTGCACACCACGCGCCAGCATGAGTGTGAGCAAGACAGCTAACACCGCACCCACAAACGCTGCACCTGTTAAACCTAAGCGAACTAAAAATTCGGTGGCAAACGGATTACCGCCAAAAAGGGCCAATGCCAACGCCACGCCCAAGGAAGCGCCGGATGCGCTGCCCAGCAAATACGGGTCAGCCAATGGGTTGCGAAATAAGCCTTGCGCCAGCGCCCCAGCGAGCCCAAGCAATGCCCCCGCTACACAGGCCCCCACGCTGCGAGGCAAACGAATATCCCACACGATTTGCCAAGCGGTGTCGTCTTGCGTGGCGGTGAGCCAGCTCGCGAAGCCTGTGCTGCCCACAGCGCTACCTAGCCCGATGCCGAGCACACTTAGCACCAACAGAATCAATGCCAGCAACACGGGCGACCAACGTGCGCGGTGAGTCGTCATGGCTGACCTTTCGACTTGTCATTGGCTTTATCAGCCAAACACTTGGCCATCAAACGCGCGGCTTCTGCCATACGCGGACCAGCACGCACCAGCACATCAGATTCTTCCGGTTTGAAATGGCAAACACGATGCATGCGTATCGCGCGCATGTTTTGCCAACCAGGGCGCGCGGTCATGTCGGCAAAGTTGCTATCGCCCACCATGATGAGGTCGGGCTGCGCGCGCACCACAAATTCGGGATTAATTTTGGGAAATGGTCCGAGCGATGCAGGCAAGATATTGCGCGCACCCAAGCGTTGCAGGGTCTCGCCTATGAACGACGACTCGCTTGCACCATATGGTGCTCGGCTGACTTCAAAATACACACGCTGGCCTTTGGCTTGCGCGGGGATCGATTGCGCAGCGGCGTTCACGGCAGCGTCGATATGACGCCACACACGATCACTCTCTGCCACCGGCACATCCAGCGCCTGCGCCACGATGCGCATAACGCGCTGGACATCGGCATGCGAGCGCGGCTCTAACGCCAATACGGTAATGCCTAAGGCGGCCAAACGCTCAGCGCCACGCGCAGAGGTGGCCATCAATACCAAGTCGGGCTTGGTAGCGACCACGCTCTCGATGTTTGGATCAATGCCACCACCCATGCGCGGCAGCTTGGCAATGCTCTCGGGCCAGTTGGAATAACGGTCGACACCCACCAGCTTTTGGCATTGACTTAATGCACACACGGTTTCGGTGAGCGATGGCAATAGGCTGACGATGCGCTGTGGGGGCTTGGTAATGGTCACTTCAACGTGACGGTCATCGCGTAACACCAGCGCCTGCGCGATAGAGCTGAACCCCAATAGCGCAACCAGAGCGAATCTGCAAACCGCATGGATGCGTTTAAGCATGTGCCGCCTCCCATTGCTGGATGATGCGGTGCAGCTGTGCCACGCCATCGGTCAACGCTGCAGGACCTGGCTGCAAGATGTCGGCCGACTTGATTTCAAAAATTTGCTTATTTCGAACCGCTGGCACGTCTTGCCAGCCCTCGCGTGCTGCGGCTTTTTCGGGGCGAAACTTTTTGCCGCACAGCGAACCAATGATGATGTCGGGCGCACGGTCCACGATGGTTTGGCCATTCGCAATGATGCGGTCTTTGCCCATCGGCATTTGCGCTAACTCAGGAAAACAATCATCACCACCTGCGATGCCGATCAGCTCAGACACCCAGCGGATGCCACTGATGTGTGGATCGTCCCACTCTTCAAAATACACCTTGGGACGGCGCTTGAATGTGGATGCAGTTTGTTGAATGGTGTCTAACTGCGCACGCATTTGCTGCAAACGTTGCAAACCTTGCTCGGCTTGTCCAACTATCGCAGCCACTTGGTAGAGCATGGCAAAAATCTCATCCACACTGCGCTGGTTAAACACCGTCACCTGCACACCTGCACGGATGAGCGAGGCGGCGATGTCTGCCTGCAAATCGGAAAACCCAAACACGCAGTCAGGCTTGAGCGCCAAAATTTGATCAATCTTGGCACTCAAAAAAGCACTCACCTTCGGTTTTTCTTCACGCGCACGACGTGGGCGCACGGTGTACCCCGAGATACCCACAATGCGCGCCTCCTCCCCCAGCATGTAAAGCCATTCCGTCGTTTCCTCGGTGAGGCAGACAATGCGTTGGGGGAGGAGATCAGACATTCAGATCCCTCAAAAACGATACTCTGCACTGAAGTAGCCATTGCGCCCAGCATCTGGATAGGCATTAAATGAAGAGTACGTACTGTTCGTGATCGCGTATGAAAAGTAGTTTTTGTTGAACAGATTATTCACACCAGCAGAGAGTCGCCAAGATCCAATCTCATGACTGATCTTCAAGTCAGAAACACTATAGCTACTCATTAACTTAGCTTGATTCGCTTGGTCATTATCAAAGCGCTGTTTCCCCACATAACTCAAGTTGTAATTGAGTTTTGTTTTTTCATTAAATTTCCAACCCACATTCACGCCTACACGGTCTTTCGGAACCATAGGTACGTCATGCCCTGCCACGTTGACTCCACCGTAGATGCCCTCTTTAAACTTGGCTTCTGTGCGCATGTAACGTGCCGAAATGTCTAGCGCACCTGAAACCCTCTGCTTGCCTTCTATTTCAACACCCCTGCGCAATGTTGGCGACAAATTTACATTAGAACCAAATCCACCTACTAATCGATTGAAATGAATTTCATTTTCAAGTTGTATGTCAAACAGACTGGCTCGCAAACTTGAACCTCTCACTTTCCATTCAGCACCGACCTCTTTCTCATCTGAAGTTTGCGCCTTCAAAAGTTCGCAAGGTCCAGCCCAACAACGGTTTTCATCAATATTGGCGATGCGGAAACTTTTCCCTATACGCCCATAGATTGACGTTGTTTGGGTGAGGACCTGACTCAATGCAATTTCTTGCGCTGTCAAATTCTGCAAACCAGATATATCGGGCAGTGGCGTTGTCGACTCAGTCTGAATTTGTGTTACTCGCTCGCGCCTAACACCTAAATTCAAACGTGTTTTCGGAGAAAAATTAATCTCATCGCGAAAGTAAACAGCTTGATTTTTTTGCTGCCCATTCTCATCACGAGAATACAAATCTGTCTTGTAGTTCCAATCGTGAACGTCGAACCCGGCAGTGATCAGACTATCTTTACCAGCCAGTGTATTGCGCCAGAGCAGTCGCGGAGACACTGATGTCACATCTACATGGGTGTTGTAGAGACCAGAGCCCCCAACATCGCTGACCGAATTTTTATGACGTTGCCCTGCATCAATGGCGAGAGTGATATCCATCAATCGTTTTTCAGCTCGAACGAATTCAGAATGACTCTTTGTATTCGCATAGTCATTTGGGGTTGAAGTACCCCGTAAGTCCGTCAACATCTGAGCTTCAGTCCTGGCGCCTGGCAGTCTGGCATTTTGAGTATCCGCGCTGAAATTGAAAGAAACAAACTCCTCCCCCCTGCCTAGTCGAATCTCACCATTGACTGAATCTTGTGCTGATCGATTATTTGCTCTGAAATTGTTACTCGCAAATCGCTGTGCATTTAAAGCAATGCCCAAATTACCATCGCCAGCTTGGATACTTGCTCGCAAATCGCGCATATTGTTACTACCAATTGCCGAATACACTGAACCAGTTTGTCCGTTGATTGCAGGGCTCTTAGTGATGATATTGATCGTTCCACCAGTCGCCCCTCCACCATAAAGTACCGCACCAGCACCTCGAAGGATCTCAATTCGATCGATTGAATTTAGAGGAATCGTCGAAATACGCGCTGAAACACCTTCATTTTCAGAAATTCGTTGACCATTCAAAAGCACCAGCGTATTTTGATCACCTGTCATGCCAAAACCACGTAAATCAAGAGGTGCGTCTGGACCTCCCGATAAATTAATCCTCGTGTGGACACCTCCAAGTTTGTTGAGCACTTCAGATAAAGAAGTAGCGGAGGCGTCGCGAATTTCATCGCCTTGAATGATTTGAGTGGCTATCGGTTTTTCATCTTTGGCTGTCTCAAACCGAGTTGCAGTCACAACGATGGCATCGGGACTGATGTTTTCAGCATGGACTTGAATAACAGCCAAAGACAACACAGAAAGCGCAGGCGCAAACGCACGTGCACGCAGACGAATAGATTTCTTCATGATTTAAATACCAAGATTTGCATGCCCTCACCGCCTTCCCCGACAGTGCTTGAGCGTTTAGTGCCGCGTTGAAAACGCAGCACCACCTTGTTGGCCGGTATCCGGGCTGGCGGAGACGACCTCTGTCGCCTTCCCAAGCGCTTGTTCAAGGCGCTCAGTGGCTTGTGTGACAGAAGCGGAGCCCAAAGGCTCGTCCGCTTGACCGTTGCGGGGGCAGCGCAGGT
>JACCDV010730413.1_pt1 | contig 15427 bp, 10 predicted proteins | sample 7446131 | NCBI WGS metagenome assembly JACCDV01 (sample SAMN15323448, study PRJNA562643) | freshwater metagenome | isolation source: river surface water | place: USA:Blue River Watershed | collected 2017-08-17 | reverse complement strand
TTTACAATGCTAGCATTCTATGCCATTGCTGATATTATGAGGAGCATTTTAAGAATGCCTACGTCTACCTCATCGACAAAACAGCTTGAAAGAGATATTGAAAGGGCAAACCATTACTATAAGTCAAAGCAAATAATTTTGTGATAATGAAATTCAAAATGATCGCTTAATTAATCTTTAATCCCAATCATCAAACACTATCACATCATTGAGCTACCTCTTAATCAATCCAGAAAGGAATATACTTATAAAAGCCATTGAGTTTAAGATATTAAAAAAGAAATTAAAGCTGGCTCCTTAAGGTTAATGAGAATGTTGTAGTTACGAGCATAATTTAAGCTCAGAAACTGTTGAAGATTGAAGAATGATAAATGACTAAGGATAATGAATATTTTAAGTTATCAGGTGGTCAAATATTTGGAAGCGATGTGGAGTAATTTAGTGGGAGAAGTAGTTTAGGGTGTTGGGTGGGAAAAGGATAAATTGAGTAGCTTAAAATCGATAGCACTTGTATTATAAACTAAAAATAGGCTTATCAATAAAATAACTAATTAGAGAAAGCATATGGATTCATTACATTTCCCACTGGTTTTGAGGCAGCATCATCCAAACTTGTTCATGCCACTCTCCAACCAGTCAGTGCAGCAAAGAATATATGATTTAGTCGGAATCAGTTTTGCCAGTGGGTTTTTGTTAGCACATATTCAAATAATAAAAAGAAAGAATTATAAGCTCCTCCCATTAGTTTACATTATTATGAATATTCTCAGTAGAAACAGCTGGAAGGCGTCTTACCTCCATTTTTGCTTCGCAATGCTGTGATTATGTTTGATTTGATGAGCGTTGGAAGTTGAGTTGGCTTGAGGCATGGGAGCGAGCTAAGTATTGAGAATAAAGGTTGTATATACTATCATTGCTGGAAAAGAGAAACGATCAAATCTCTGGACCTTTTCATCTGCTCCAACTTGCTTCTCCTTTTGATCTTGGTCGACTTGAGCAACATCAATGTATTATCAATTCTTAAAAACTTAACCAGGGCAAGCTTAAAGACCATGATTAAGGTTTCAGGATGGGAGGGGTCCTTCAAAAATGATTTGAGCTGTTTGGGACTGATGTAGGATTTGGTGAGGGGGAAATTGAGTCTGACGAATTCATAAAATGCTGAAACGCCATTTTGTAATTCGAGTCTTTAATAGAGGTACTAGACGTAACTTTGCATGCCGTTGTGTTCGAGGAGGTAATTGACGAAAGCTTTGAGTATATTGGACAGAATATTTCTATCTTTATTCTGGTTCCTCCAACCGAAGTTCTCATCCTTTTACTTCTAGATAATCCATCAATTACCTTTACCACCTTCTTTTTCTTAAGTGTTTTGGCCTTCTCCTCCCCTTCTGCCTGAAGCGACTCATTTGTGGCTATATTTGATTGCACAATGAAATTTTGCTTCTATTAAGCTTGTGAAGGATAAGATGGGTTAATTATTATCAAATTAGCCCCTGACTGTGGAAATTAGCTCGGCAGATAGTAAACTGGCTGCATTGGGGAGTAGCTGCCCACTGCTGCCTGCAAAAGATAATAATAGCTCATGAGTTTGTATAAATTAATAATATTAATGTGATTATATAAGGGCGAACTTGAAATTAAAATAAGGAGCCTGATGGATTTAGCAACAATTTGTTGCCAATAAATCATTGTTGAAGTCAATAAGTTCTCGATGTTGGGCGAAATGATCTATAAATTGTCAAAAATAAGATTTTACTGGTACCAGCTTCACCTCCTAATTTATTCCCTTCCAACCACATATATATCCTCCAACAATTATTCAGATTAATATTCATTTTGTCTTACTCCATAACTTCCCCCTCCTTCACACTTATGATTATTCAATATCTTTTAATTACCATTATAATTATAAAAGTTAATAATAATGTGAAACTAAGAGAAATCAGCACATGACTAAAACAGCAAGGAAAACTTAATGCGTAAGCGCAGGCGACTAATGAGCGACTCAGACATGCGTTTGTGAAGAAAAGTTGCCCTAACCTTGCATTATGCAGAACCTTTTATTATTATAGATTATGGCTTCATCATTGATGCAATCAGGCAGCCGAAGAGCCTATATTTCCTCAAAATAGACCTCAAAATAGGCACCTACATTTATCAGCTTTCTCAATCCGTTCCCATTCCCACTAAAATACAACAATATCGTGTTCACATTAAAGCTAAACAAAGTTTTATCAACAAATAAAAATCATGGCTCAAAGTTATATTAATCTAATGACATCTACAGCAGTTCCTCTAACACTTGGTCAATGCTTTAGTAAGACCATCATTTTCGTCTTAGAGTTCAGTATTTTATATTTGAGCTATTGGGGAATATGGGAATTATATCGAGATTCAAGATATTATTAAATAAGTTGAGAAGAAGGGGATAGTCACTAAAATTAGATATAGAAGATAACAATTAGTCAGCCTAAATACCCTCACCTAAAGTAATTGTGGATATTTATTTTATTATGATTTGTCGGGTAGCAGGACAACAAGGCGCTGATAGTTGCAGGTAAAAGCAAGATATACGAATCATGTATTAATGACTTGAACCCTATGCTTAGAGGCTTGAATCATTCCTGGCAGTGACTCCATGACTTTGTTCTTGGCATTGATCATGGTGTCCTTCACTATCTTCTCATACCTTGCTTTGTTGATATGTTCTTATTAATTTTTGGCATCAATTTATGACTCTAACTATTCAATTTTGCCCATCAGCTACTTTTACCTTTCCACATATTTGCTCAATATCATCTATTTCTGTCCCAACTACTAGTACACTTTTGTCATCGCATATATCTAGTTTTGAGCATTCTTCAACTGATTTAAGATCTTTTAGATGTGGTTACGTTGCACAGCGTTCTCATCTCTCAGCTGCTGCAATAAATTCTGGAGTTGAAAATTGTCTTCGTGGAACTTTTGGTTGTCTTTTTTGAGTTCCCTGTTCTCGCCTCGAAGCCTTTCCATCTGTATTTGAAAGTTATTTTACTTATAGTTTGAAATCTTCGCAACTTTTCTCCATGAAGAGAAATCTTTATTTGAAGAAACTCTATTCTGGAGGTGGGGCATTGCTTTTGGCAATAATCCTTTACTTTTTGAGCATGTCGTTTTCTTGTTGGAGCCTTTGGATCTCGCTAATTTTGTCATTGAATGCATGGTAAAGCTGGTTGTAGTTTTGCTAAATGGGCCCAAAAGTACCCAGAAGATGTAGAGGTCACTTGACTTTGAGGCCAGCTTATCGATGAGAAGCTGGGTTGGCTCCTCGAGGCTGCACCGAACCTGCATCGACTTATGATTAAGCATTAAATGATTTAAATAAATTATAGAAATCCCAGCATTCAATAAATAAATCAATATTTATACTGTTTATAAGCCAATTAATAATTATAATTCACTAATAAAGATAAGATTTAGCCATTGATTGTATGCATAGCTATACTCCTTATATCAACTCTCCCAAATTCCCTCATCAATATCCTTACCCATCCAAAAACTACAACAAGCACTCACTCCCCCTCATCCTATCATTGACATTCATCAAAAGTGCAGCTTCTCGACTCTACATGACAAATATCTCCTTTGCTTTTAAGCAAATTCAATTTAAAATTCTTGAACAAAGTAGATCTTTAAAGATTCTCGGCGAAAAAAGTGATCATAATAGTAATTGTGTTGTCAATCAAAATAAAGGTAAGGCATTCTACAAAGAGAAGTCACTGTAGATATTGCGAAAGATTCAGACCTCACTTGACAAAAAGAAAGTTTGCCGCTCAGAGTAGCCAAGACTCTTATCGAAAAGCTTAGTCATGCAAAGGAATAAAATTATAGAATAAATTGCACAAAAGCTGGAGGTGAAAAATCGTAGCCCTCCCATAAAAGGAGAGGAAAGATAGCGAAGACCTCATCTCAATCGAAGAATAGCCAGATTGTAGTCGTTTATGCAGCAAATAAAGAGATAACGGTAGCTGAACCAAAAGCCCACCCTAATCTTGGAGAAGAAGCAAATTGATAGGATCAATTATCATATGCTCTAGTAAAAGCTGGAGGAGGAGAGGAAGAAGATTGATGGATTGAATAAGCACAGATAAATCTTTGGCAATCTTCAGGAGATTCGGGAAGAGTTGAAGAGCATGAAGAAGACTCAAGAAATGTTTGCTAACCCTGAAACTATCCAGGATAACTCGAATAAGCATATCAAAAGCTAAGCAAACTATAGTCAATAAATAATTACTGAAGTACCCAATACATCCACGAAGGCGGACCCTCAAGTTCAAATTTATCCTACTGCACAACCTCAAAGCTTTCAATTTTCTCGTCCTAAAGTAAGGTTTATAAATAGCGGTTCTAGCAGCATACGAAGAGTATCATTTGTGAGGCCTCAAGGGCAATGATAATAACTCTTTTAACTTTATTGCTTGTTTACTGTCATAGAAGTGATTTGAGTCAAATATTGATTTCTGTATTATAATATTGTTTAAAGCAAATTTAAACATGAATAATAGTTCTTCTTTTCATTACCTTTTCAAGTTCATCGTGATTGGCGATACAGGTTATATCTCTTCTATTCAGGAGTCGGCAAATCCTGTGTTGTCCAGCAGTTTGTGGATCAAAAGATGAACACGGAACATGATGTAACTATCGGAGTGGAATTCGCAGCTAAAACGGTTAAGATAAACAAAAAGATAATAAAGCTTCAGATATGGGACACAGCTGGGCAATAAAATTTTAGGTCCATCACAAGGTCCTATTATCGTAGCGCAATTGGGGCTTTCTTGGTGTACGATATAACCAGGTATATTTGATTGGATGAAGACGGGAGACATTCGAGCATCTTCAGGAATGGCTTGAAGAAGTTAAAGCTAATGGAAATGCAGCCATGCAGGTGCTTTTAGTGGGCAACAAAATCGACCTATAGTCAGAGAGACAAATCTCAACAGGATAAGGACGTGCTTTTGCTTAGAAAGAAGGATTGAACTTTATTGAAATCAGTGCAAAGGAATATAATAAGGTGGAGGTAGCCTTCAATACTCTCACATAAAATATACTAAAGCTCCTCGAAACAGGGTAGATATCGGAGCAAACAGTAGGTATAAAAATATCAGACGACCTTAAGATTGACCCACTAATCCAACCCACATCCTAGAATAGGTTTAGAAAATGTTGTTGATCCATATTGTGAACAGTCAATCCTACATTTTGCCATTTTCGATATGTTCCTTTTTGCATCTTTTCTTAGCGTACTGTCTTCTCAAAGCAATTATATTTAATATTATGAATTAATAGAACAATTAGGATGACTCCATGAATTTCTCTATCATCGATCGAAATCCAGCCGCTAACAACAATCTGGATTTTAGCGTTCAGTCTCTCTTGTAAAATAACCAACCTCAAGAAAGGATAAAAAATTAGATAAATGATTAACCCACTGCAATCCAAAATGTTTTTAAAAGGATAAAGTAAAAGCAAGGAAACGATAACAAAACTCCTAACTTACATAGTACTCGGATGAACCATTCTACCTAGCAAAATTTTTTAAAGGATTTATCACGGATGGAGAAAGAGCTAAGTTTTGAAGCATAGTCTTATGACATATATGGATAAAACCACAACAATTCTAGTGAAATTGTAGTTAATAACAAATCCAAAACTCTCTCTTGCCTCAAGGCTACCAACTAATACACCAACAAATCTATTAGCAAAGAAAACTACCAAAACTTCAACGATTATTATGGAGAACTCATTATTGACTTTCATAAAACTGACAACAAATCAACCAAAACTTAAAGCAAGAATATTAGCAACCATTTATAAAGCGAGAATTCCAATAGAAGTAAACCTAAGCTAAGAAAATAAAGTATGAGTAATAAATAAACTAAAACGTTTTATCGATTAAAGGATAAATTATCACCAGCCAGCAATAAGCCAGCTCCAGCTTAGATTAAGAAAAGTAAAAGTAAAAGCTTAACCACTAAGTTCAGATAGAAAAGCTCAAAGAACCAGAGTAGTATACGAAAAAGTTCTTAAGTTTAGACTCGCTAAGATAAAGTTTTTACTTAATATTATGGAACATAAATCCATGTAAAACAAAAAAAGGCAGAAGTAAAAAGAACAATAGAGAAACTATAATAAGTCAAATCCAAATAAAAATCATCGAAGAGTAAGCTAGGAATATTATCTCCAAGACAAAAGAAAGTTCATAAAAAGTGAGATTGTTGATAATATTTATTTTTTATGTTCCTCAATCATTCATCTCACATGGCTCCATAGCGATTGTACTTATATATCTTTAGCCGGGCCTCACCATAGCTGTTCATATTTCTCAACATGTTCCAAAATTTTTCACCGGAAATTCTATTTTAGCTTTCGCAGTATAAATATTAGTATATTTACATATTTTGATGTTTTTGGGTGGCAATTTGGTAACAAAGTTTATGTTTTCGCTAATATTTCGACTCTCAAATCTATAATCATCTTGATCCTACTCTTAGAGGTGAAAGGTTAGGCTTTATGATTTAGAGTGCAGTTATGTAAGTGGACTACAGTCATTGAGTCGATTGTTCTCTAAGTGACAATCCCTTTACATATTTATATTTTGCATAGTTGAGGGAAATTACACTTACGAAAGCTATTAATCTTTGAAATCAGATTGTTGTCTAATTTCATCATAAAGTACTTAAATTGATTGACTCTAGTTTTGGAGCATGAAGTGTTATTAAAAATTATACGTTTGTTATACAGCAAGTATCTAAGTCATTACTCTTCTACCTAGATTTAACGAAATAAGGTTCTCAAACCTAATGCTTGGTCTGAGTATTCTTGAGGGAGAATTGGCCTGCCTTTACTCGAATAAAATGGAGGGAAAGGCGATTGATCGAGGTTTTGCAACTTTAGCATGACATAAGACAATCATGATGTCCTCGAATCTTTACTTCGCTTATTATTAAGTAATTTACATATATTCCAGTCTTCCATCAAGCTGATTCCTAGTTATTTGGCTGATTAAAGAATGAATCTTCTTTAGAAAGTATTTTTGATCTCCTCGAACTCAATTATTTCCTTTATCATTGATTATAATATTAAACTAAAATGCTCAGAACATTAAATATTCGTAATCCTGCAAAGAAAAGGGTTATTTGAACTCAATAAATAATAATAATTCCTAGACTATATACAATAATTGCATCATTGTTCATAACCTTCTCCTGTAGAAGAGAATATACGCACTTTCACTGACAACATCTTCTGCCGATCTTAATCTTGACACGCTACTGTCGTCAAAGTCATACCAATCTCCACTCGTCGGATCCCTAAATAATCAGTTGAATACTTGCAATAAGCTGTGTAATGGCCACCTCCAGTACTACCAAAGTGATTACTAATGCCAATTAAATCGTATATTGCTTTTTTGCCTTATAAATCCATACTCGACTCAGGCTTAAAGTATTCTTCAGGGAGATCAGGATTCGCTAAGTACTCAGTGAGGTCAAACCCTTCGATAGGGAAATCTACTAACCTACATAATAAGTTTTTTACGCTCCAATTTTTTAAGAAGAATAGTCTTTGCGCTTGAATCGTTTTAAGCAAAGGATAAGAATTTTAGGTGCTTTGTAGATCTTCATCTATTTTTTGGCTAGAACAAACTCCTTACATTTTGGGCAATACCAAGCATTTTATTAAGCTAATGTCTCCTCTTTTTCGAAAAGTTTAAGACATTCTTGAATCGAAACCCCTTTCTGGGATCCTGGAAGCTTTGAGCTGACTTTGGAGAAAGACTCTTCGGTTTATTATTTGATTTAATCGAATAGTTTTTATATTTATTTTTCGTCTTGTCGCCAATATAATTCGATATCTATCTTTTTGTCCCTCTAGTATTCACTCTTGGGGTCAAACTTGACATACTAGCTAAAGAGCAGATCATTGTAAGGTAGTTTGCAGCCTGAGCACTGCTTGTTGCCACAATAGGAGCAAGTATAATACCTTGAAGCTGGAATCAGCAGTATTCTAAACATCTCGTCCTTCTAGTCAACTTCAATATACTTTTTATAAAACTATTATTCATTTTCAACAGTCTCTTTAGTTATTCTCTTGAAGCAATTGATGATCTGATGATAAACTTGCTTGTTGGTCCAATTAGGGTTGACGAAGAATAGCTGATAGGCAGAAATATTTTTACGATAAACCTATCCTGAGTAATATCTGTTATTCACAACATTGGCAACCATTATCTTTATATCTGTCTATGGATTTTAGGTCGGATTAAGCTACCTTACATAGAGACTGCGGTAGTTGTATTATCTCTTGATATCATTTAAAGGCTCCTTTGTATTGATGCTATCGCAAGAAGAGAAGGAACTAACATAAACTAATAAACGACTGCTTTCATCAACTCCGAGAATTTGCTTTAGTTATCCCATCTTCTCCTACAACGTGTAATCTTTATCCATACTAAATGACAAATATACCTTTTTTGTATATATATTATCCTTCACATAAGTCAGCTATAGTTTCTTCTTAGTGTTGTCGATCAAAGGGAGAGAACAAACAGAAAATGGGTCAAAAGTTATAGAGACATTCTTACAAGACTATGTAGGACATTATACTTTAGATTTAAACTGGCCATACATTAGATCAACTATAATTGACTGGTTTCGCTTTAAGAAGGTTTCCCATGCTTCCTTGGCAATGATAGCATCAGGACGGCCGTCGTAATCCTTGGTTTCTGTATAAGGTTTTTCGATAACTCTATTTAAATCTTAGTGAAGACCATCAAGTAGGTAAGTAATCAACTATCCACTATCGTGTTGATTGTAGCCAGAAAACATAGGCTGGAATTTACCAATACTTTTTTTTAAGTGATTTGGCGAAAAAGAGTCATCTTCTCCAAGCCACAGGTTCTTTATCATTTTTGCATATTCGGTGGAAAGTTACCCTTGAGTTCCTAGAGGATTTGTTGTGTTAATGTCTTTGAGGTACTGCTTTTATAAGAAATATTGTGTTAAGGGTACGATATGAGATAAGCATTGGAGCCCCGAATTCATAAAACAAGTATTTCCTAAATTCCTTAATCCGCAAAGACCCCTCTTTGATCTTTAGTTGATTTCAAGCTATCTTTATTCCTAGTCAGATTCTGCTTCGTTGGGGCATCTAAACTTATGATGGGATTTATCATAGGACTTGCATTGTTTGGAGCAATAGACAGCATATTTGCAGCTGCAGACAAAGCTGAGCTATTCTTCTTTTTTGCAGTAGCTGCAAGATGCCTTGAGCTTGTGCTTTAGGTTAAAGAATACCCAGTTCTACCTTGATTCCCTCAACTCAGCAACAATGATGGTATCTTTGGCAATATCAAGATCTCTAATCTATCTGCTGGCTTCGATCAGTTAGCCCTCGATAAATAATTTGTATGTGAATGAAGGGTTGGCTTTGCACCCTTGAAGGAAAGTATTCAGTAAAATAGGCTTTCTTAATTTTTATGGCATCAACCATAGCTTTATATAATCCTAGTAAGCAATATTGACTCTTTATTCATCTTAGAGCCATTTTTTGAGAACTTTGCCAACTGAACTAGCGAACTATTTGACAGTGGCGTATTTGGAAAATTGGACAGTAACTTCAGTGAGCTTTGTGGTCCTCTCTTGTTAAATGTCTTTTAAGATGCTCATGATGACGGGAACAAGTGCTATTTTTTGATAGTAGAGCTCAACAATCTTGCCGTCAGGAGTGTCCCTGATGAGCCTTCGAACTGTGTAGCCTTTGTATCTTTAGAAAAGTATCTTCCAGCAGGCTTAGTCAAGAAATACGAAATCTTTTTCTTCCACGAGGCCATTCTTTAATTTAGAGTTGAAGTGTTTCTCAGATTTCTACTAAAAGACCAGAGTCAATTTTTAACTCAAATCAATTATGTCCTAATTCAATCTCGGTAATTCTCCACACCCGATCAGCTAATTATCATAAAAATTACTTTATGATGAGCCTTATTTGAGACGACTTCCTCGAAGCTTACAAATCTTTTCCACCTCTTCAACCTACATCAAGTGCTTTTTACCATTTATTGGAGACGATATAGACTGATTAGCGTGAGAAAAAGCCTTCCATTTTGAAGTTTAGATAGGATTAGTTAAATTGTTTGGCTTCTTAGATGAGTTCTTCAAGCCTATATTCACTAATTTCCTCAAATGGTGGGTCGTCCTCATAGGGGTCTGCTGGCAAGGCCACATTCAATTCATCTTACATACCGTAATTATTGCTAGTGCTATTAATGCTCATTATTATATGCTCAACAAGAGCTAAATCCAAACTAATTCGATTTTATATCAAAACTATAATATTTGATATTCTACAGTTATCATATTATCTATATTCCAAATACATCTAGTTATGACTATGCTTGTAACTTTCGATAATCTAAGACTCAAATTAAATAGGAGCCTTATGTAAGGATTATCAGTATTATATTAGTAGCTCTAAATGAATAAATATCACTTGGTATTTTATTGTTTTTTATTGATTTGAAATTGAAGCTATGAGCAAAGCTAAAGATGGACCCATCCCAAGTAACTCGTCTTTTAGTCAGTTGAGGAAAGAAGTTGCACAGATATCTTCTGCCTAATAGTGTTCCTCGCAGTCACTATTGGTCTTTTCGGTCTTGGTGTCTACGCCTGGACTAATGGAAACATCAAGAATCTCACCACTGCATACGATTCTGATGGAAATGGCTGTGGTGTCACCTACCCTGATTATCCTTACATCTATTTCGCTTCCCCCCATTCTGAGGTAACCATTGAATAAATTAGTCATTATGGGTTACCGTTTGTGTTTCAAAATGCCCCGTTGAAGGAGATACCCTACTGGCCTGTAAGCCAAACTCAGTAGTGAAGAGTTGTGCTGCTGTTAAGGATGCAGATCCAACTAAGGCAGTTTAAATTTATGACTCATCTCCAGGTATATCTTGTGATACTTTAGCTGCCAATACAGTATGCTTACCAACTTCTGATACTTTGAAGTCCAATCTTGAATCTGCCTTGGGAGGATCAGCTAAGCAAATTACATCTCTCAAGGACAACTATGTCCTCATCATCTTGGCACTCCCTATCGCCATCCTTATCTCCTTAATCATAATGGTGTTCATTCGCTTTACGGCTTCCTGCTTCATCTATCTGCTCATCATTACTATCTTCGCTGTCCTGGTCGCATTCGGAGTCTACCTCATCATGATGCCTTCATTACAAGAAAGTACTGCTGGCACTCCATTAATTGCTGATAATGCTACACGTATTATTCTCGCAGTAGTGTTTTTGCTTTTAGCAGTGCTAATTGTTGTAATGGTGTGCTGCTTCAGGAAAAGGCTGTCCTTAGCCTCTTCGATTGTCTAAGTCTCAGCTAAATTTATCTCTGGGAACTGCCTTATTACTTTGTTGCCGCTGTTCTTGTTTTTCATAATGGTACTATTCATAGTGCTTTGGATAGCAGAGGCTTTAGGGTACTATTCTTTGGGGACTCCAAAAGCAGCAGGAGAAGGAGAGCACCAATATCCCTTCCAGCATTTCCAAGTTCCAACTTGGATTCTTGTTATTGCCGGCTTCCATGTCTTCTACCTCATTTGGACTCTCTTCTTCTTGATCTAGACTGGCTCATTCATCATTGGAGGAGCTGCTGTAAGCTGGTATTTTTAAAGAGACTCTCCATACGGTGAGGCTTCTGAAAGATACCGTAAAAAACATATTGGCAGTGTTTGTCTTGGCTCCTTCTTCATGGCTCTTCTGGGCATTCTTAAGTTCATCTACGAGCTGATCACTCCATAACAGAAATAAGGATAAAGTGGATGCTTGGCAGCTTACAAAAGGTTTTGCGACTGTATTTGCTGCCTTTGTGCAAACCACCTCTTTACCTGGTTCAACAGCGGAGCTTTTACTGTTATCAATTTATCAGGCGACTCATATTGCTCAAGTGCTGGAAGGGCATTGAAAGCAAGATTGAATAACATTGGGACCAGTGCAATTGTAAGTATCGTGCAAGTGGTAATAATTCTTTAATTTAGATTTTCACCTTCTTAATCAGACTTGCAATTACGTTCTTAACAGCCTTCATTGTCTACTTGCTCATCCAATACGTCCCCAGCTATAGAGAAAAGGTGCAGGATGCCACTCTCATCCTCGTTGTTGCTGGCCTTATTGCCTTCACCATCTCTTGCTTCTTCATATCTGTCTATTCCGATGCCATGGACGCCATCTATACAACCTACATAATGGAAGCCTAAGAAGGAGGATCCAAAAAGTGCCCACCTGAGCTGCAAAAGTTCCTGGAGGATGCTTAAAAGGAAAACAAGCATTGATTCATTAGAAAATTATGAGCTTTATTTGCTATTGAAGCTATTCGTACAATCTATATAGTCTATTATATTGTTGATGGCAAATCAAAAACTTGAAGACATAATTGAGCTGGTTAAAACTGATAACTGTCAAAGCTACAATACCTCAATAAAACGTTTGAGGCAAGTCCTCAAGGCTTTCGCCAACTATTCCAAAGAATCAGATGTACTCCCTCCAGAAACCCTCATACCAGTTTGCTTATTCGCTATCCCATAACTCCTAAGAAAACTACTCGATTTCAACGAAGAAAGCATCTTAGAAGAGGAACCATAAAAAGCTGGATTGCGAGTCTGTGTGCAGACCTACTTAAAGGGATTATTAAAACTTTTGGGATAGTGTGATGAGGAAATAAAGCATGTTGTTGTTCAAAGCATGTCGAAAAGCGCATGGTTAACTCCCGCATATCCAACACTAGCGCGAAAGTGGCTCAAGTAGCTGGTCAAAGCTTGGGCTAATTCATCAGATAATCTCAATCTGGGGTTAAGATGCTTTGTAGCCTTTCAAAAACTTCTTAATGTTGCTTCAGACGAGTTTTACATGTGGGGGCTCAGACGAATTTATGTGGGGTTTTTCGAACGTTGCGGGCAGGTGACATGGCGTAATTTATAGCATATCAATTTTATGACAAACTGCTTTTGTGAGTTAATAAAAGTGCGGCCTTAGAGAGCATATTATGTCTTATTTGGTTATGTTCGATCTTTAGCAGTTCAAATCCAATCTCTCAACGGGGTGAAAGGCAAAGAAAAAGCTTAACTATCCTCCAAATTGTACTCCCAACAAATGATCCAGATATTTAGGCTTCTAATCCAAGTCCTTGGGAAGTCAGGGGAAGAGTTATCAGGCTTAATCTACCCGATTTGTGAGTTAATAAGCGCTTACGAACGTATTTCTGAATCACCTGAATATATCCCATTAAAGCTGCATCTGGTTAAACTGTGGCTAGAACTGATGGAGTACACAAGCATTTATATACCTCATGTGGTTGAAACTCTGATAAAGATTCTTAAATCTGGCCCCCTACAACGCAAGAGCTCCAGAAAAGCAGGAGTAGAAGGCTCCATCGACCTTGGATACCGCCTATCAATGACCGAACTCAAAAATACAAACATTATCAACGACATATTCAATAAGGTAGTATTTTATGTCTATTGGCTACACTCAATTTCAACATAGACAGTTGCTGGTCCATAAATAATAAGGCAAGTAATAAAATCTTTAGCAAACATTGATTTCGGATTTAAAGGTTACAAAAAACAAATTAAATAAGTGTCAAAAGTACTTAAAAGTGATTGCTAAACGATTGAAGCTGCTCGGAGAAAGAGAAAGCTTTCGTTGATTGGCAAAGAAACAGATAAATATGAAATATTCTTGAGCAAGGACAAACTCAAATTATAGGGAAAGTAAAGATACAAAAACCTACTTGAATAATATGAGAGCATACTAAAGGCCAAAGTTATGGCTGAGAATGAGGAGGTTGAAGATGCTAATGAAGAATAAGCTGAGGACGATGAGGTTGAAAGTGGATGGGAATAAGCTTCTGAAGGAGCTTCTGAGTTTGAAGAGCCCAAGATTGAGGAGTAAAGGTAAGAGGAGGTGGAAAGTATTAGCTATGAGGGAGATCCAGATGACGCGTCTGAAGTTGCAAAGCAATGGTCTGAGCATGAATGGTCCAGTCAGGAACAGTATGATTAGTGAACCATACTATCTTTCTATATATATTTAACAAAATGAGTAGAAAAATTAATGGAGGTATTTAACACCCTAAAATACAACCTTTACGCAAAATCATGGCAACTGACCGATTTCCTTGCTTTTCCTGCTTCGATAACCCCCAGGATAAACTCAAATGCACTGAGTGTGCAGGGAATGGGTATATCCTAGGGTCCCATCCCATGGTGCAATTCGCCGAGGATTTTATTGAGAAGCGCTTAAGTGGGTTCGTGGTAAACTAATTGAACAATAGCTTAGAGCAGAATGGTTTTGAAGACCTTGTAGCTCAAATGTCTGGATCCTATGATCCTCATAAAAAATCCAAAGAGGTTTTCCCACCAGCTTCCTCCAAAACAGTAGCGATCCATGATTAAATCAGGCAGTCCAATCACAGCTAGATTGACGGACCGTTAGCACAGCAATATTTTTGTAATTAGTGTCCCAACCAAGAACAAGCCATAAGAGGAACAAGGTATCATTGCCTAGAGTGCTAAGACTTTGACCTTTGTGAGGAATGCTTTAATAAAGGTTTCCACGGAATCCATAAGCTAAAATAGATTGAAGCTCTGCGAAAGCCTAATAATGAAGCCATCGTGCGCCAGATCAAAGATACCCTACTAAAGAAATCAATACGCTACCATAAATGATGGAATTTTTATAGGATTGGTCATAAATATAATTAATAAATCAAGCGAGAGAAATCCCACGTCCTGGAAACTGTCCATTAGCAGCATTTTATGGACCTCTCCCAATTTCAACCTATCGGTCTCCCATTCGAGCATAATCAAACCCTCCATTCATGTCGTTTCGCCGAGTACAAAGCATACAGAAAAAGGCAATCGATACAAGGAAGGTTAAAACTTCTAAAACCCACGAAGTGATAAGAATTCCAGCGCATTTAGGAATGGTTAATGGGGTAGGCTATTCGACACAATTTGTAAAGGCTCCGCATGAAATACTCCCAGCCGGGCCACAGCAATAAGCTTTACTATTCAAGTAGCATAGATTTATATTGTCAGTAAAGTAATGAGAGCAAGGCATGGAGAAACCATAGCCTCCGCAGCCAATGATGGGGTAGAGGATGGCGAAGAGGATGGACAGGCAGAGGAGAGAAAGGAATGACCAGAATAATATTCTGAGAGGAAAGTTTCTATTGATGAAGTTTCTGAAAGAATCTAACGATTGCATCATGTTCCACTATTTCTGGGTGTTTGATATAATTTAATATAGATTGTTTGATATGATTAATAATGTTATTATTTAATGACAGTTTTAACCATATTGATTTTATCACAGTTATAGTA
>JACCDV010427442.1_pt1 | contig 15438 bp, 21 predicted proteins | sample 7446131 | NCBI WGS metagenome assembly JACCDV01 (sample SAMN15323448, study PRJNA562643) | freshwater metagenome | isolation source: river surface water | place: USA:Blue River Watershed | collected 2017-08-17 | reverse complement strand
TTTAACTTGTGAGAAAGCGTAAAAATGTATTAAATTTGCATCCACCAAAAGCTGGTACCTTAGCTCAGTTGGTAGAGCAAAGGACTGAAAATCCTTGTGTCCCTGGTTCGATTCCTGGAGGTACCACACTTAAAAAAGTTAAAACCCTGATTAACAACAAGTTAGTCAGGGTTTTTTCTTTTAAGCATAACATTCAGTAGAACATTTAAGGGCGTTTTTAGTCTAATTTCACCCCTTTTTCAAGCGATTTCCCTTCTTTTTTTACAATAAAATGCTGTTTAATTTGGGTTTTTAACCTGATAAATGGCTTCAAAATTTTCAAAAAATTGACGACACTCTGCCCTTGAAATTGATTTTAGGTCTTTATATTTTCTCAATCTCACGGTAAAAATTAGAATTTGAAATTCTTTTTTTAATTCTTCCATTGATTTTAGGGTCAATCCCATTTCATTTTTATACAAAACAAACTCATCAAATCTTGACGGATGACAATACTTCGCCTCATAGACTGATTTTCTAAAGACGTAGTCAATTATTTTCTCAATTTTTCGGATATCCATTTTAGTTTGAGTTGTATTCTGATGTCTCCCAATACATTAATACCCTATGTAGTGGAATGTGTCTCGTTTCAGGATGGATTTTAATGAGTTTTAGAAAATGTTTCTTTTTTAATTCCTTGATGAGGTCTTGTCGGTTGTATATGGATAATCGAGAATACTCAAAAATAAACTCCATATCATCTGCGTCATTAAGTCGGTTAAACTTCCTCTCTACAAAGTAATTGTGTCGTATTCGCTCCAATACACGAAGTTGTTGTAATAAAGTTTTATCTCCACCATCCATTGCCAGTGGCAACGGAAAAAACCTGAATTTATTACAGGTTAATACAAGGTCTCTTTTTCCAAAATTTTTCCAAAATATTTTTGAGTGGAGAAAATGGAAAAACCCTGTTGGTATTCTTTTTAGGTATTGATGAAGGAAATACCACCCAAACCCCTTAGAAATCAAGGGGGATACGGGGGGAGGGAGGATTGGAAGGAGTTCGTTCACATAATGGATAGATAATAACAACCTATATTAATTTGCATAGGGCTGTTTTTTATTCTAATTTTCCAGAATGTATGGATTGAACATAAATTTATCTCAAACTGAGATTCGAAAGCATGCTGCTGAGGTGAAAAATGGAATGATAAGCGAGTTTTTATCTATTCCTTTAGGTGAAACTTTAGAACATCAGGTTTTTCAAGAAATTTATAATATTGAGGGTTATTCCATGGGTGTTGGTAAGCCTGGTAAAGAATATTTTTCAGAAAATATAAAATACCAGTCGGGTTTAAAATCTAACAATCCTAATGATATGACACCTAGAATATTTCTTGAACAGAATTTAGTTCAATACGATGGTTCATTTGAGGCTATATTCAAGGAATTTGTCCGGATTCACAATTCAATTGAATCTCTTCAAATTTTAGGTGCTTTACTTTATAGAAATGCATTTTTATTAGACCATATAAAAACAGCCGGAGTTTGGAGGTATAACCCGCCTAAAGATGCTATTAATAGAATTAAACAAGACTCTAGTTCATTTCTATCTTTACCAGTTGAGGTTTTTCTTCACTATTTGGAACTTATTGCTTCAAATGAGGATACCAAGTATAATACATTAGGTTATGATATTAACAAAGGTTTTGGAAGACGAAATAACTTACTAACCTATGCACATGTAATTTATGTTATTCTTCAAAAACACTTTTTAAGTGAGGAAGAGTTTTTACTTTCGTTTATGAGTTTTGCAGGTCGACTTACTAGCCCGCCATCAGGATTGAATCCAATTACAAATAAGAAAGCTATTGAATCTTTTCCTCAACTCACTCAATAGAATTTAAATAGTGTTTTTCTATTGATTTTCCAATTTTTTCTATCACACCAACAACAAGGGCATTTCCCATAAAAAAGGCCCTTTTTGTATCCGCAGAAATCCCGGTATGATTGTCAGGAAACATGTTTATTCGTTCTAATTCGATTGGATGTAATCTCCTTAATTTTCCATTTTGACTAATTACAATTTTGAATCTACTAGGAGTAGAACCGCCTTCAGACGTAATTATTGTTCGGGCAGCCTTATCCAATGGGTCTGGAAAGACAACAGGTCCTTCGTTGTAGAAAAAAATCTCGCCATTTGACTTTTTTCTTTCTTCCTTTTTTGACCCCTTTAAATATTTCCATTTATCAAAATCCTTATCCTTAAGCTGAAATTCTTCAGGTACATTATCAAAGGGCAGTACAATGTCACCCAAAGTTTTAAATGGTCCCTCAAAATTAGGAACAACGGGATAGGTTGTAACTAACCTGTTTTTTATCACACCAGCATTTTCAAAAGGGCTTAACCCGCCTTTTAAATTAAATTTTTCAGTAATTTCCGATAAATCACCTTCTATTTTAAACTCCTTAACTAAAATTGGGTTAATCGATTGCACTGGAAGTCCACATGAAATAATACCATCAGATTCTAAGATATTAACAGAATCATTTACTAAATCAAGTTCTTTCTTATAGGCAACAATAAAAACCCTTCTTCTTCTTTGTGGAAAACCATATTCTGAAGCATTTACGACCCTCCATTCAACAACATATCCTAAATCGGATAAGGAAGAAATCATTATTGCAAAATCACGACCTCTTTGTTTAGTAGGAGATTTAAGTAGCCGGTCAACGTTTTCTAAAAAGATGTATTTTGGATGATGGTGACTTACAATCCTATGAATATCCCACCAAAGAACACCTTTCTTTCCAACAATTCCTTGTGATTTGCTCAGAATTTTTGCAACTGAATAATCTTGACAAGGGAACCCTCCACATAAAACATCGTGACTGGGGATTTCTGTAACATCAACATCTTGAATATTAACATTTGAATGCCCTTCTTCTCCGAATCTATCTACATAAACCATGGAGGCATGTTGTATTTTAGTACTTGGCTCCCATTGATTACTCCATATGGTTTTAAATATGGTGTCTATTTTTTTCTTGTAATTAGAGGTTGATGATTTGCCCGCAAATCCTTCAAGACCAATTCTAAATCCACCAACTCCAGCAAATAGCTCAACAACCTTCAATTCGGATTGATTACTGTTTTTCTTCATTTCTTAAAACCAATTTATTATACCTAATACATTAAACTTTGAATTGAGGTAACTCAAATAAAACCTCAAATTTGGCAATTGACTAATTTTAACCAAAAAATATGAGGCAAAATTAAGAAGCCATTTCTATATTTTTCGAGAAGTCAAAACAACTTTCCAACATACTTAAGTAATAATACTTCAATTGTTTGGTTTTATTGTAAATCCGCAAACAATTTTAAATTTGGAATAGTCCTTTTTATCAGCATGAATGGAAAATAATTTTTGTCAATCTTTGTGTTCGATTTATTCAATAGGATTATCTCCTTTACAAAAGATTATCTGTCATCTTCATTTTTCAAAGGTCAAATCTTTATTAATTTTTGATATTTTCGGCATCACAAATTAGTTTCAAACACTAAGTAGATTTCTTTCTCTGGAAATACCAAAAGAATTAAAAGGTTTTCATTTGCTTCAATCTCATGAACTTGCTATTTTTATGGAAAATGTAATCTATGATATTTTCAACGGACCTTTCCTTAAACGGCTACGAGCTTATCAAAAAAGATAGAAATAAGCTCAAAAGTCATCTTGATGAAATTCAAAATAGTTTTAACGATTTAGATGCTCTTTTTCAATATCTAAAAGGGATTTTTGAACCTGTTTTTATTTTAAAAACCGAAGGCGAAAACTACATTGGAAGTTTTGAAATTCATTTTCCAATCATTGGAGAAACAAAAGAGTTTAGTTTTTTGATTGGTCCTGTAAATGAATATTCAGGTCCAAAGGATGATAGTTTGTTAAAACGAATGGAAGAGCTAGGAATGGAAAAAATCAAAGTCAGTTTCCCATTGAATTTTGGAGGTCATGAATAAAATTGAAAAAGGACAATTACGTTTGAATCAGCTTAGTTTAGATTTTTACGGGGAATTTAGTCTACTAAAACTCGATGATGCCCAATTATTTAAAAGTATTGAAAACGAAGGGATTTTAGAACCTCTTACAATTACCAAAAATAATCTTGTTATTTCTGGTAACCGTAGGTTAATTGTCGCAAACTGTATTCCATCAATAACTCATGTCCCTGTTTTATATTCAGATTTAGAAGATTCTGAAATTGATGAATTGACGATAATGAAATTCAATCAATATCGGATTAAAAATTTAATACAGTTAGCCAGGGAGTATGAACAAATCAGAATTTCTTATGGGATAAAGCAGGGGGTTAAGAATAAAAAACTTTCTGACCAGTCAAAATTAGCACAGGAAACAATTTTGAAAGAAGCAAGTGTTTCAAAAAGCTCAATTAGTAGAGTTCTTCAGTCATTTAAGTTAAAGACGAATATTGAGGTTGAGCTATGTGAAAATGCAGAATGGACAAAGAATGATACTTGGACTTGGCTTATAGAACAAAATGTAACCCGCAAAGTTGAAATAAATACGATTTTAAAATCGTTGCAAAAGCAATCGAGTGAAATAATAAATGAAAAAAAAGCTTCAGAATATGAACTTTATGAAGATGATTTTATCCATATTATTCATGGTGACTCAACTAATTTGAATCAAGTTTTAGCTGATGAATCGGTTGATTGTATACCAAACTCCCCACCATATTTTGGTGCAGTTAGAACCTATACAGAAGATGGTAAGAATGTAAAGAAGTCAAAGAAAGGAATTAGACAAACTGGTCATGAAAATTCAGTTGATGACTATGTCAAGAACTTAATGGAGACATATGTTGAATGTAAAAGAGTATTAAAGCCTAAAGGGTCAATCTTCGTAAATGTTGCAGATACATTTAAAGATGGCGAAATTCAAAATGTGCCATTTAAGATAATTGAAGCAATGAAGGGAATAGGACTAAAATGTGTTCAGACTATAATATGGTATAAAGTGAATCCACAACCTGTAACAATCAAGGCATTTCAGCCAACAATGGAGTATATTTTACATTTTGTTAAAACCATAGAATATAAGTGGATTGAAAATTGGTTTAAAAGTGATGATGAGTTTCTTGGGGAATTAATGCATGGAGATGCGGCCAAAAAAAGAAGATTTAGAAATGTATTAATGTACACTCCGCCTAGTTTAGATGAAGATAATATACCACTAACGCAAGGGATATTAAAAACTACTTCAGTGAATAATAATTATTTGGTAAAGCTTCTTAAATCAAATGGGTTTGAACTACAGCATAATGCATTATTTCCATTGGAGGTTCCATTTATTTGTATTAAATCAACTACGGAAAAAGACGATACAGTATTAGATGTATTTGGAGGAATGTCAACCACTGGTTTAGCTGCAATTATTAATAAATGTAATTATTATGGAATTGATAGGTCAAAAGTTTATTCTGTTAATGCAAGTATTCGTATTAAAGATTTTCTAAATCAGCATCCATATTTAAAAAGAACTTCTAATTAATGCTCTAGTAGTATATTTGAAAAAAAGAAAAAGTAAATAGAAAAATCTTTTTAAAAAAGTCAAATGAGGTTTATTGAGGTATGGAATTAAATTAAATTCGAAATATCAATTCTCATTGTATCCAAACGTTCTGCTTTGTAAAACCTCTTTCCACCAATTTTCTCTATCAATTATTAAAGTGTCAATAGTTGTGGATTTATAGATGTCAAGTATTGAGTATTTAAAATTGTTTTTGATATAGTCAAATGATAGTTTTTTTAATCCAATATTTCCACCGTGACCATTCTGGATATATGATTTCCACCGTCCTAAAATCATATTTTCACCGTAAGCAGAACCTATATACTTTTTTCCATTGGATATATCAGTAATTAAATAAACACCTTTTTGATTTTGAAGCGCAGTTTGCCAATTTGCTTTTTCTAAAACTCGGTTCATCTCAGTCCACGATAAGTTTACTTTGTCATAACCTGGAAAAATATCATTATCGAAAGTTTCAGGTAAAATTTGAGAAACGTGACAATCATCTATGACTGATTCAGCATTTCGTATCATAGTCTGAGCCTTATTTTTAAATTTTACAATTAACCGACCTACATATTTCTGATATTCTTTAACTTCCTCGTATTCATATCCCACACCATCTAGAATATCCAAGTCTTTAGTTACCTCACCAATATGGAATAAAAGCCATAAATTGTCATTTGGGTTAACCTTAACTAAACCAATCGTTATCTGACCTTTCTTGTATGATTTATTTTTTTTATAATTCCAATATTGACCTGCCAGCATTGTTGAGGTTTCCCCATTTTTGAAAAGTTCAATGGGATTCCAATTTTGAGCAAACATTAAATTGAATCTAATCTTAACATTATTTAGATTGTCAAGTTTCAAGATGTCATTTAATTTAATTAATTCCATTTTTTTCTTACTTGATATGTTAAAATTTCGTAAATAGTAGGATTATAATACATAGTACAATAAACAGGCTAATTTCGTAATTGAAATACTACCATCTATTGTAAAAAGTACTTTGTTTAGATAAGTGGTCCCTTATTTTATTACCATCAATTGTAAAAACAACTTTGTTTAAATAGGTTGTCCCATCTCCTTGACGAATCTTATTACCATCAATTGTAAAAACAACTTTGTTTAAATAGGTTATCCCATCTCCTTGACGAATCTTATTGCCATCAATTGTGAGAATTACATTATTTAAATATGATGTTCCATCACCCTCTCTAAATTTGACACCATCAAAAGTAAAAACAACTTTGTTTAAATAGGTTGTCCCATCTCCTTGTCGTATTTTACTGCCGTCAACGGTATATAGCACCTTGTTTAAGTAGGTTGTCCCATCTCCTTGCCTGATTTTCGTCTGGGCTGATAAATGAGATGAAATCAATAATAGCGCTGTAAAAATTAAGTATTGTTTCATTTGTACTTGATTAAAATTGTTCAGAGTTTTTATCTTCAATTCAAAATAGTTCAACCCCTTAAGGATTTTGTATTCTTGTTTATTTTGTAGAGTTGATATGCTTGTATTCCATTAAATAAAACATTGGTATCAATGGAAGATTTTATTTCTTTTAATTGACCACTAACTGTTGTGTTAATTAGATTAAAAGATTCACTTGTAATATAACTTAGTTGGTTTAATTCACTTACTATTTTCTGTTCCATACTATAAATTGAATACATAAGTTCATTTAGTTTGTCTCCAATATTTGAAAGCTTTTCAGAAACTTCGTTTTCCCAATTTGAATTAAAAATATTCAATTTATCAAAAGACTCATAGATTTCATAGAACTCAATTAGGTTCCCTGAACATAAACTAACTACCATGTTTAAAGAATGAAATAACACTAATTCATAGTTGTGTATTTGATTCTTTAATATACCTATCAATTCTTTCTTATCTGTAATTGAGTTTTCGTTATTAATGGCATCAAAAACTGACTGTATATTTTTCTCTCTTTGTTTTAAATAATTTGAAAGTCTCACAAATTTATGGAGGTAATCTTTATCAACTTCTATGACTTGTGATTGATTTCTTTGAAGTAACTTCATTAAATCTGAAGAGTCAATTAATTCAATTTTACCGTCTTTTTCCTTGATAAATGTAGATAATTCAATATTTAACGATTCATTTATACCAGATATTTCCTCCAAACATTGATTTATAATCCTTCTTACAAAAGCAATAATCTTATCGAAAGTCTGTGTATCAAAATCAATGAAATTTGATGTTTCTACTATTTTTATAAATTCATCCAAATCAGTATAAATCTTATCATTTAAATTGGGATATTTAGGATTATAAGTTGACGCACTAAACATTGAAGGAATAAACGGGTAGCAAATCAAATCTTTACTGAAAGGACTTTGTTTAAAAACTTTTTTATACTCTCTTTTCCCTAAACCCAAAAACCCGTTCGACTCTTCATAAAATTCTTTCATATGTTTGCCACTTACTTCAATGCTGAACATATTTACTAAACCGGTTTCTGTGTCCCATTTCATTCTTATACCAGAAGATTTTGATTCCCCTAATCGCATTAAACCCGTATAGATTTCATATTTTTTATCAATAGTTTGAACGAATTTGTTTATCTCATTATTAATTTCAACACCTTTTGTAGCTAATAACTCATATAGATTACGGTTGTTTTTCATAAGTTTTCAATTAAGTCAATTTCTTTTCAAATATTAAACTTACGATAAATAAATGAGGAATGATTTTTAACCTATACCTCGAAATGTGATTTAATTTCCACTTTCAGAAAGCATAAAATGTAGCCTTTAGACGTTATTGAGTTTTAGAATTAGGGTAATCAAAATACCAACTCAAAAATGTGATTTATGAGGGTGTTATATGTAAGAGTTTCAACATTAGACCAGAGGACTGACCGTCAAAAAAATGAAGCAAATGATTTCGACTTGGTCATTGAAGACAAGTGTTCGGGTGCAACACCATTTTTCCAGAGGGAAGGCGGAAAGAAAATCTTTAATTTAATAGAGAGGAAAATTCTTAACTCTGTCTCATTTCATTCAATTGACCGATGTGGAAGAGACCTGTTGGATATCTTGTCAGTAATAAAGTTTCTGAATGAAAATTTAATACCAGCATTCTTCATTCAACAGGGTCTTAGAACAATTGATGAACATGGAAAAGAAAACGCAATTTCAAAAATGATGATTTCTATTTTAGGTACTGTTGCAGAAATGGAACGTACGCGCATCCGTGAAAATCAACGTGAAGGGATAGAACTTGCAAAACTTCGCGGAGTCTATAAAGGAAGAAAAAGCGGAGCCAAAGGAGATATTCAAAAATGGATACAGAAACCAAAAATTGCAAAGACTATAGAATATCTTAAAAAGGGTTATAAAGCAAATGAAATATCAAGAATTGTTGGGATTCATGTGAACACGATAACAAAGGTTAAAAAGATGATTAATTCAAACTAATTCATCTTTTCAGAATCTCAATCTGGCTTTTTAGAATTTCAATCATCTCATCTTTCTCTTTAATCCTAAGTTCGTATTGTTTCTGTAGTTCTTCAGGAAGTGCAATATATTGACCAAAGTTTCCACCTTGTTGATTGGTATTATTAAAAATTACTGATTCGGAATTGAATAATTCTAAAGGAGTAACTTCAAGGACTTGACATAATTGAGAAATTTCATCACTATTAAACTTAATAGAACCATTTTCTCTTCTTGAATATTGGGATTGGTCTAATCCTAGTTGAAAAGCAACGGAATCTTGAGACATTCTTTTTGCCTCTCTATAGTATTTAACTTTTTCGTGAAGTTGCATCTTTTTTTGTTTCAAATATAGCAAATATGTTCAAATCACATATAAAATGAGTTGAGGGCATTGTGTCAAATGAAATGGGATTGTTTCTTTGTTGAAAATTTATAAAAGATGAAAAAATCACTTTTGTTTTTATTAGCGATTAACTTCATATTTGTTTGCAATTCTTATAGTCAATCCTTCTATGGTGCGTCTGACGTAATTAGTTATTCAGCAGGAAAAGTTTTTAGCAGTTCAGATAATACCGTAAAAATCCAAATTGGATATGATGGTATTACGGTAAATGGGAATCTGGCTTACTTTAATTTGGATATAAATGTCCTGAATACAAGTGTTGCTTTAATAAAGGGGTATTCACTTTCAAATCCTGACGGAACTATTAGTTTTAGATTGAACAGTTCGACTGGATGCATCGTTCAAGGTGGTGATAGTTACTGCCAAACAAAAGGAACGGCCTTAAACAACTCAAATTTGACAGAGTCTTTTAAAAGTCAAACTCCAATAAGTTTCTCCGATAAAAAATACAATCACAGTTTTATTTTTCAAAAGGATGGAACCGGAACGGCAACTTATTTTGGTAGAGCTCAATGGCCTTTAACATGGAAAGTTCTCAATCCTAATGAAGTGGAAATAGAAATTACAACTACATATTTCAAAGATAAATTCATCTTATCAATGGGTTCTAGTGGTGGTAGTTTGTATTTCACTAAAACTGATAATGACCCATCAGGTTCTCAAATTACTAATACATACTTTCAACAGTAACTTAAATAATCCAATGGAAGTTCTTTAAATCAACTTAAATATATATTCTAATCTAAACTTAATTTAACATGAAAAAATTAATCTTAATTCCGTTCTTTTTTATTTGTAGCATCGTATTTAGTCAAACTACAAATGTCATCGGTACGCCTATCAAAATAGGAAAGCTTGAAGTAGCACAGAATGATTTTCCAACCCGAATGGAATGGAATGAGGCAGTTAAGGCTTGTTCTGACTTGGGAAATGGTTGGAGGTTACCTACTAGAGATGAACTTAACCTCTTGTACATGAACAGAGAAAGAATAGGTCGTTTTGCTAATAATGATTATTGGAGCTCAACGGAAGTAGATGCTGATAATGCTTGGAGACAGTATTTCAACGGTGGTTTTCAAGCAACCCTGTTTAAGGTACGAGGATTTGCGAATGTACGAGCAGTTCGTAGCATTTAATAATATTCTGAATAAAAATTTATCGAAATGAAAACATTATTTATTCTACCATTCTTATTTATGTGTAGTATGGTTGTTGGTCAAACAACCAATCTAACTGAAAGATTTAAAACCAGCCTTCCGGCCTCGTTTACAGTTACTCAAGATGGGATTAGTTTCCTAATGAGATTAGAGAAAAATGGTACAGGGATGATGATGATGGGTCAATATGGGCCTGATAATTTGATGTGGTCAATTAAAAATGAAAACCAATTAAGTGTATACAATACTGCATTTAAATCTTATTCAACTTATAAAATCACGTTTAGTTCAACAACATCACAATACCCAATACTCGAAGAAAATTCGAAAGGCAAAGTTTACTATTGGAATGTGAAAAATTGATTATAATATCCAATAAACATATTCAAAAATGAAAATAATTATCTTACTTTTAACAGTTGTTTCTTTATCAATCTCGAATAACATTTTTTCACAAAAAGTAGAATGCAATTGGTTTTACAAACTTAACGACAATGGTTTTGATGAGACAACTAGGGAAGTATCGGCAGTCGGTGTTGGAATTAGTGAGCCATATATTCAAATTTTTGCATGGCCAAAAGACCCAAATTATAAAGGCATATATGGTATAACAATTTCTTGGCCTGGTGTAACACCACCACAACTCATAGGCGGTAATCAAGATAAAGTTCAAGCATCCATTAAGGTAAACGGTGTTAATAAAAAATATTCATTTGATACCAAGTATCTCGGTCAAGGGAGTTCAACTTTAACATTAGTTGGAGGGGCTACAAAAGAATTTTTAAATGATTTAAAATCGGGAACTGAATTGAATATAGTTGTGAACTATGGTCAAGTATTTCAATCAAGAATATATAAGTATGATTTAAGATGCTCATCTTCATGCATAACGAAATTGATGGCTCCTTAAATTCTTGTAATGATTTATGGAGCCAAATCTAATTTACTTTCCCACAAATATCCCGTCCAAAACATAACTATAGTTCCCATTCTTTTGTTTTGTTATTATCTCAAAGGCAATTCCAACCTCTGAAATATTTGGATTTAATAGATTGGCATTATGACCTGGCGACTTCTTCCATGAATCAATTGTTTGTTGGGCTATTTGATTATACCATTCTTCATTCAGACCTATTATTGAACCAAATCCATATTCAGTGTATAGGTTTTCCACTGAATATGTCCAATTGTTCAATTCACTGTGATAAAGAGCATTTTCATCCAATAATTTCAATATGAAATTCTTTGCGAAGTCATTCATTTCAAGATTGATTTTTATAGATGACAAACCATTTTCTATTCTATAATCATTAACAAGTTGAATCAATTGGCTTTCAGGTAATTTAAAATTACATGATTCAACATATTGCATACTATTGATTGAATATTTTTCAAATGGGTCATAGGTCTTTGGAAGTTGACCTAAAATTGAAAAAGACAATATCAATATTATCTGAAGGACAGCTAATTTCATTCTATGTGTTTTTTAGATAAGAGGAAAATTTAAATTCGGTTACTTTCAAATAAGAAATCACCATCTCTCAAAATTCATTGTGGCACTTGATTTTATTAACGAAACTATTTATAATTAAGTAGTTAAATCATGTCAAACAAATCAATCGTAATACAATTGAATCAAAATCTACATAAGAACCTAAAAGGGATGTTGGAGATTGCTAACGAATACATTGATAGGTATTTTGACCCCAAATATGAGGCTCAAATTATTTCAAATAGTATTAGTCATTTTGAACAATCAGATGAGTTAGTACTGTATAATACTTACTATGAATTTGAAGATTGTGAGGTAATTGAACTTCTGTTGGATAGTTATGTTGACGAATACCATTGTAAGGACGAGTTGATGGAAAGAATTAAGACTCATCAAAAGAAAAATAAAGAAAAACTCATCTTAATTAGATTGAAATTTCTTGTTTCTGAAAAGGTTCAGTTTTCCTGATTTTCTGATAAAATGAAATCCCATTTGACGATGACAGGAGTAGTCTGTCTTCATTACTGATTTCACTTAACGATAAGGTGTCAATCCTACACATCTGAATTTTTTTTATTCTTATTCTCAATTCAGTTACCATTGAAAACAATTTAGGATTCGGACGGAAACTAAGGAAAAAAGTGATTGTGATTTGCTCATCGTTAATTGATGTCCTGTAAAATCCTTCATTGATATTTTTAAAAAACTCTCGATTGGATTTTCTATTCCACATTCTCTTAGAATTACTAATTTGACGATAGTATTCACTTACAGTCCTAAACCTTCTTAAAAAGGTATCTAACCTCATCCTGATTTCAAATACAAACCAATTCGGGTCATTATTTATTGTATTCATTTTGTTGTTCAACTCCTGCTAAAAATTGTAATCACTGAAAGATAATAAATCAGGTTAATTGAAGTAAATGACCCTCATTGGTTGATGTATGTAGTCAAATAAATCCAAAGTATAAAACTCGGGAAAAGCGTTACTGGCGCTTAAATCTTGAAAGGTCATATTGTCATCATAACTTGAGAAAGGCATTAATCTTTGAAATAGAATTTCTTTCTCATCTATTCTTATTAGGCTAACAAAAATCTTCCCACCAATTATGTCAATAATTTGGTCTTTTAGGTCGGTTAAAAAAGTCAGTAACTCACTATTCATTGCTTTAGTGATAAGGTTTATTCTTATTCTGAGCGTATGTAAACCCTCAAAAGGGTCAAAGTAAAATTCAATACCCCGTGTTGCACACAAAAAGTTTTTAGGTTTTATTTTGAATTTTTTATTCAAACTCTTGAAGAAGAATGTTTCCAAAAAATTGATTTCAAATTTATTGAACCGCTCAATTTCAGAACTGAACCCATTTAAACTTATGTCAAAAGAGTATACCTCAACGGGTAGTTTTTTTATAGAGTCAACAACTTGATATGTTGATGAAATATTATCACGAAAGAGTAATTTATTAGTAAACATGACTATAAATAGTATAGTCATTTAAAAACTACGTTAAAAGAGTAGATAAAAAAGTAAAAGTTGATAATGTTTCAAAGAGGTCATCATCTTTTATAGGTTAATTTAATTCTGAATTACCCTTGAAAACTCATCGTAAACCGATTGTTGGGATTGTTTAATGTAGACCCTCAACGTCTCAAAATTCTTGTGTCCTGTAGTTCGCATAATTGTATCAATCCCCAAGCCTTTATGGATATTAAGTGTGATATATGTTCTCCTGGCTGTATGGCTCGTTATCATTTCCCACTTTGTCTTCACAATGACATTTTCTTTTAGATTATTGAGTTTTATTTTTTGAGTATTATTCAAATTTATCTTCTTGAAAATCTCTTTTATTTCTCTGTTATAATTTTGATTTGAAACTTTTGGGAATAACTCAATTGGGGTATTTTTATTTGCATCATACCTCTTTTTGAACTTAAGTAAAATCTGTTTCAAGCTATCAATTCTTTCTTTTTCCGTGTTGTTAAGCCTGATAATTTCCCAACTATCAAAATCGGTATTCAACATGGTGAAATATTGAAGAAGAACGAGTTCAATGGTTGTTCCAAAAAGAGGGATAAGACAGGGGATTTTAGTTTTTTGCCTTTCAAAAGCGATTACACATCCCTCTTTCAGTTTGTCTTTTTCATCCACATTTTGACCTTCAATATTATGGTAAATGTCCTTTATTTTTTTGACGTTATCTAACTGAGGGAAATGGATATTAAAGTAAGATATTTGTAATAGGTCAGAAAAGGAAAGTCCCGTGAAACATTGAAACAAAAACATTCGTCCTATTAGTTTTTCTCGTTCATTAAGTTCAATAACTTCCTCTTTTATTCCTTCTCCGGTTTCGTTGTCATTCTCACGAGGATAAACGAGGTGTTTTAATTGCTCCACCTCATTTTCACTAAGGACATCAAACTTCTCCTTCTTATCTTCAAAGGAGGATTTTAACGACATGAAGGAAGGGTTAATCTCTAAATTCCTTCGGTCTATAAGATGCTTATTGATAAATGATTTTAAGTACTTAAGATACTTGTTAATTGAGGAGTTTTGTAAGTTCAATCTCCATAGATACGATTGAAATTGAATCATCATATCTTTATTTATTTCCTCAATGGTAAATGATTGGTTTACGTTCTTTTCAAACTCTAAAAAGTGTAGGTAACAACTCTTAAATACCTTGATAGTATTTGAACTTAGTTTTTCTTCCTTTTTAGATATTTCAATAAATTCATCATACAAACCACTTACAGATTGATTGCGATGAACCTTTGGTTTAATTGCGTCTGTATTGTTCAGAATATTTTTTAATTCCTTCGTAGTTGGATATTGTCCAAACTGATTCAGGAAATGGTTGATTTTTGATTCAACCTCATCTTCTTTAGAGGTGATTTCTTTGTAGATAAATCTAAAATTAGGTGTCTTTGACTGAATAGGATAACACTCATCAGAATCCCAACTATCAGGTTTGATTGTAAGTCCGATTGGAATGATAAGTGTTTTTCTATCATAAATGTATCTAATAACAATCGGACACTCTCCTAATTTATTGATGAGGTCTTCTCGGATAATTGTCTTTTTTGAGTATTTCTTCATTGAGTAAAACATTCAGTAAAACAAATGTAAGAATATCAAAAAGATAAATCAAACAAAAACCCCTATAAAACACTGATAAAGAGGGTTATTACCATATTTTGATATTTATTAAAACCTCATCGGGGATTCCTGGAGGTACCACTCAAAAAGCCCCGAAGTTTCTTTGGGGCTTTTTTGTTATATTCAGTTTAGAAAAAATCTGTTGGTTCTATTAATTTTTTACAACCAATCGTTTCTGATATAGGTTTACG
>JACCDV011048593.1_pt1 | contig 15440 bp, 10 predicted proteins | sample 7446131 | NCBI WGS metagenome assembly JACCDV01 (sample SAMN15323448, study PRJNA562643) | freshwater metagenome | isolation source: river surface water | place: USA:Blue River Watershed | collected 2017-08-17 | reverse complement strand
CTCGAATTCTATTTTAGTGGTTGATAGTACTGTGAACATAGGGATTGAAGACACAATCGGAGTAATAAATGATATTGCTGAAGTCCTAAGTTGTATTAGATTTACTATTTCCGAAGAAGGTAAGGTAATGACCACAGGTTCGGGAAGTAGAAAAGTTTGTTTTTTCATTATTAATATAAAATTGTATTTAATAATAATGCAAGGAGATTAGTTTGAAAAGTAAACCTTACTTCGACAACAAAAATAAAGATTAAACGACCAAAGATTGCGCTAGCCTCTTCCTCTGAAAGCTCCTAGACGACCTTACAAAGGAATATTCCTCACTTATTTCTTATGGTTTACTGGGATGCTTTTCTTTATTCACGGATTTCATCGTTATGAGGAGTATTCTGTATGGGATCTGATTGCGGTTTGGGTTCTCTCTTTCCTACGTATCTTGTAAGTTAATTTAGTAATAATACCGGGCGCATATTTCGGATGTATAATCTTCGCGATTGAGGCAAAAATATCAGGATTTTCGTATAAGAATCATCCGGAGCTATACCATTGATTATTTGAGTCTATAGATAAAATATTTTGATAATTCAACTCTTAATTGAAATCAGTTAATTTTGAGGAATGGATGTAGTTATGGATTGTTTCATATCGTATCTTTCCATTAATTGTAATTATCTTTATTTCTTATTGGTGGCTAGTAAGGCAAGCAGTTTCGAAATTGATCAAGTGATACAATAAATATATATTAATAGGTTCTTTCCCTCAGAATCTAAACATATAGCTTCACCTATATGTTTTTTTCTTTTAAACGTTTAATTCAAAATTTCCAACTCATCTTTCGCCTCTACCTTTTAGTAGTCTAACTTTTAGAGTATTGCATAGATCGTCTTTTCAATAGCCAATTCTTACATTGATCTATGGGTAAAAATAGAAAATAGAATGATTGGTGTATTTTCTACTTCTTCAGTCAACTTATCGAAGATATCTTCCCTTGCTAGTTAGTTAAAAGTATTATTGTCTTACAATTACTCAAAACAATATAATTTATATAAATATCTAACCATAATTTTTTGACTCAAATAAAGGTCATATCCCACAAAATCATTCAAAAGCATTAAAGATTAATCAATTGGAATATTGTTTTGATTAGATGTCCATTTCTTATAAGAAATTTTGGCAAAGAAAATGTTGGAATATTTTTTTTATAAAGATTTTCATCAAAATAATACAAATATGGATTAACAGGCGTTTTTAATTCTGATGGATATTTTTCGAATTTTATATTTAATGTAATTCAACACAATTTTGGGGGCTTCTCCAACTGATGCAACATGTTATGGTATGTTTGATTATACCACTACAATCATTGTTATTATCATCAGCTGTGTTTTGGGAATCGCCTGGGCAATCCTGAACTTCATCCAAGTGAAGAAGATTGATGTGATGGGTAACTCCAACAACATCTAAACTGAGACCCAGCCTATTGTAAATGAGATCACAGACAAGCAAAGATCACTTCTTGTCTAGCTTGGAGATAAGATTGCCAATGTAAATTTCTTTTTATTTAGGGAGCAGTCTAGTTCTTGAGGCAGGAATATCTTATATGTCTCATCTTCATTGCCGTCATGTTCATTGTTATCACCTTCCTCACTGCAGAGGGAGTCATGACTGCCATTGCCTTCGCTATTGGAGCCATCATCTCCATACTTTGTGGTGCTGCTGGTATGGTCATCGCCACCCAAACTAATTTCAGGACCACCTACTGCGCTAGAATTGGGCTCGCTCCTGCTTTCAGAGTTGCCTTCAGAGCTGGATGCGCCATGGGATTCGCTTTGGTCTCAACTGGACTTCTTGGTAAATACAACACTATTTAGTCTTAACCTTTTTAATCATGATCTACAAATCTATCAATGGAAACGGAGAATTCTATGATGGAACTGGAGAGGGATATCGTAAACTCTTTGAGGCCATTGCTGGCTATGGTTTGGGAGGATCATTCGTTGCCCTCTTTGGAAGAGTCGGAGGAGGAATTTATACCAAGGCTGCTGATGTTGGTGCTGACCTTGTTGGAAAAGTTTAGAAGGACTTACCCGAAGATAGCCCTAAAAACCCAGCTACCATTGCTGACAATGTGGGAGATAATGTCGGTGATGTTGCAGGCATGAGTGCTGACTTGTTCGGATCCTTCGCCGAGTCAACCTGTGCTGCCTTGGTTATTTCATCAGACACCCTTATTGGAGGTGGGGATAAAGTGAACTGCAATCAATATCTTTCAATCCTACTCTACCCTCTTCTTCTTATTGCTATTGGCATCCTTGTCTGTATCCTCATTAGTACCCTTTCAACCCACTTGATGAAGGTTGAAACCATTAACAGAATAGAGTCAACCTTGAAGGTCCAACTTATTGGATCAACTATCGTCCTCTTGGGAATCACCTATCTTGTTTGTATACTTTCATTCCCCAATGAATTCCGCTTCAAAGGCTCAGCTTATCAACCTTGGGTTCCCTATCTTTGCTCCATTCTTGGATTAATCTCAGGAATGATTATTGCTGCTTTTACTGAATATGTAACTTCACATGCCTATGCCCCAGTTAGAGAATTAGCCTCAACATGTAAAGCTGGAGCTGCTTCCAATGTTACCTTGGGACTTGCCCTTGGATACATGAGCACATTCATCCCATCAATCTTCATTGCTGTTACTGCCTACGTGGCAAACAATAACCTTGGCTATTACGGAGTTGCTCTTTCCGCTTTGGGGATGCTTTCAAATCTTCCTCTTTCCCTCGCTATTGACGGATACGGTCCTATTAGTGACAATGCTGGAGGTATTTCAGAGATGGCAGGAATGGGTGAATAGGTGAGAGATAGAACTGATGCCTTGGATGCTGCTGGTAACACCACTGCTGCTATTGGAAAAGGTTTCGCTATTGGCTCAGCTGCCCTTGTCTCCCTCTCATTGTTTGGAGGATTCCTACATAACTCAGGTCTCGATGCTGATGATCAAGCTTATAAAATTGCTCTTACTAAGCCTGATATCTTCGCAGGACTTCTTCTTGGAGCTATGTTGCCTTATATCTTCTCCGCATTTACCATCAGGTCTGTCGGTAAGGCTGCTTTCGGTATGGTCGAGGAAGTGAGAAGACAAATCCATAATGACCCTGGAATTTTGGCAGGAACCTCAGAGCCCGATTACAAAGCTTGCATTAGAATTTCAACAAGAGCCTCTCTTCGTGAAATGATTGCTCCAGGCTGCTTGGTACTAATAATGCTATTTAGGTCATCTTCTCTCCACTTTTGCTGGGCTTCGCCTTCGGACCTACCATCTTGGCTGGATTCTTGCCAGGAGCTATAGTAAGTGGTGTCCAACTCGCCATTTCAGCTGCAAACACTGGAGGTGCATGGGACAACGCTAAGAAATACATCGAAAGTGGTGCCATGACTGACGATGAGGGTAAGGTTGTCAAGAAGGGAACTGACATTCACAAGGCTGCTGTGGTTGGAGACACAGTTGGTGATCCTTTGAAAGACACCTCAGGACCAGCTTTGAACATCCTTATCAAGCTTATGGCTATTATCTCCTTGGTGTTTGGTAGCAAATTCGCAGATCTCCATAAATGATCCTTGTATCAATAATTTCTATTTATTAAACAAGAATTGTCAGCCTCACATTATTAAATTTATTCTATTCACATCAACACCATGAGCACGGAAATAACTCCTGATAAGAATCTTTCAAGTGTATATCGCTCGAATACTCAAATTAGTATAGATTTCTTTACTCTTAGGCAACTAAAAGAATACTTTTCAGGATAAAGTAAAATAATTAAAAGTCATTCTTGCCTCCTTATTAGCATAGGATAGTCATCATTAAATCTTCTCTCATCTCGAAGAGTTAAATTAGATTCATTTGTTATAAATTAATCGATAAAAAGCAAAAAACAGCAAAAGTATATCGAACAATATTGATAGATAATGTTGAGCCTTTAGAGTAAAAGATAGTCAAAAGCGAGAAAAAGATATTGTAAATGAGATAAGGTCATAAGGTTGTGAATGATGTCAAAATTGAAGATCAAATAAGACGTAAAAGTCCAGAGAAAAAAGGCTAATAAAAAAAATTCATGAAATTTGAACCAAAAAAGGCAACAAAAGGGGATTCACCTAGTCGATTTGTAAACATTTTGAAGGGCAACAATGCATGATTGCTAATTGCTTTATAGATATATCAATATATTAGGAAAGCCTTCTTCATTTTTTGTTTTCATTCTTTTTTTACTCAATCTTTTCCTTATTATTCGAAGGTTTTTAGTTAAATTCAATGTTGATAATTTTTTTGCTGACTATGGAAATATTTTCCTATTTTTTTGTCATTCTTTCTTTGTGCTTATTGATTTCCTTTGTATTTTTAGCCTCAACTTCTTTTCTTTAAAAATCTTCAACAATTGCCAAGGAGTAGTGAGGAGTGTAGACATAATCATCGAGGCAAGAATATCCCTTACATCCGCCATTCAAATTCAAATAAGATACTTCTTTTGTATCCATATCGATATATTTTATATTGATTTTGAAGCTTTACAATTGTGGAATTTAGTATATTTCTTATTACGGTGTAAAAAACTTTAAAAGCCAACCATTAATAATAGTTGGAGGGTCATAACCTTCTGCATTTGGATTCTGTCTTTAATGGAAAATATTGTTCCAAAATTACAAATGAGCGTTTCCTTTATAAGTTTATGTAAATTGATGTAAAACTGGTTTGAGGCCTTTTATATATCTCTTTAATTATCCATTTACATCGAAATGCTATAAATTGGCCAATTTTCTCTCAAGTTTTTCCCAATCTTCCAATGTTCCTGCCATATGAATGTTGACTATTCCGCAGCTATAGCCTTACCATGTAAATTAAAAATATTTTTTGCAGCTATTCATAATAAGGGCGTTTGAAAATACTTGTTCAAATAACCCAGTGCTGGTAAAATTACATTCGAGCCCTTCTACTAAGCCTTTAACAGTATTGTTCTTGATTTGCTAAACTATTCCATTCATAAAGGGGGTCCAATCTTTCAAGTTTTTATGGGTCCTTACAGAAAGCTATTTCATGCCTTAGTGTTTAACAAACGCATGTCTAAGCTATTAAGCATTATCATTGACGTATTTAGTAAACCAAAACATTATTATCATCCATAATTAGTCAGGCTTAATCTTAATGTCCCCGTGGTTCATGTAAGCATAATAAAAAGAAAAAAAGAAACCATTAAAAGATCCACTCGTAAATTTTAAATTCTACATATAAGTGATTATATCTGTTTTTTCATTTTATTTCCATAAATCCTCCCCTTTTGGATTAGACTTCGAACGATTAGTTTGCTTTCTTTAAAGCTGTTGGATTGAAATAGTTCTGTATCCTTAATAGGTATTCTTGAATTAAACTTTGCTGTTTTGCTAAATTTGCTTTTACTTTTTTTCAAGGGTTGACCAAATTATGTCTAAAAAGGACATTAATAAATAAATAAAATAACAATAATCTTTCTATGATATGATAAATGATTGATTCTTAAACCATCATCATTTCTTCAAGCTGAGTTTATTGCTTATTATCCCCTCATATTTTTGCTTTGAATCTTTTGCATTTTTATTAATACTTGGCAACATTGGTGACTTATTAGTAAACTATTTTTTCTTACTTTTATCATCTTTCTTAAATTAATCCTTCATTAAGTAAGGACTGTTCAAAATGGATGGCTTTTTATATTCGACTGGTAGTGTTTTCTTAATATTTAGTGGAAGGCTTTATTGCTTCTTTTTCATTAATCTTTCTTTATACTTATTAAGGGCCTCAGACATCCTAGCTTATTCCTTTGCTTTTTTCATTTTTTTTGCGTCTTCAACAACGATAAAAGAGTAGTGAGGTGTAAAGACATAGCTATCAATTCGAGAAATTCCTCTGCATCCTCCAACCAAATTGAAGTGAGTCTCTTTGTTTGTCATTGTATCAACACATTTTATATCAATACTGAAGGTTTAAAGTGATTACAAAGTTGTTAATTAATCTTGGAATGTTAAAAATTTTATTAACCATCCATTTATTATCTTAAGAGGAACATAAAAAACTCTCTCAGGATCCTATCTTTCAAAATATAAATTGTTCCAAAACTATAAATGAGCGTTTCCTTTGAAAGTTTATGTGAATTGATGTAAGATAGGCTTTAAACCTCTAACATATTTTTTCAAATTTCCATTAACATCAAACCTTTATAAATTAGCTAATTTTTTCTAAAGTTTTTCCCAGTCCTCCAAAGTTCCGCCCATATGTATATTGACTACTCCACAGCCTCCTTTTCCTCTGCCATAATCAAAATATCTTTTGCAAGTATTCATTATTAAAGCTGTAGAGAAAGCTCTTTAAAATAAGCCAGTGGTAGTAAAATTGCATTCAAGCTCATCCACAACACCCTTAATTGTATTGCTCTTTATTTCTTCAACCATCTTGGTCAGGAAAGGGATCCAATTGTTTTCATCTCGATCTGTTATAACAGTAAGAGATTTTTTCCCCTCATGAGTCACAAAGGCACGCCTGAGTTATTAAGCATTATCATTGACGTATTTAGTAAACCAAAACATAATTATCATCCATACTTAGTCAGGCTTAATCTTAATGTCCCCGTGGTTCATGTAGGCCTTATAAAATGCTTAGAAAAATCCATTACCTGCATAGCTGGTATATTTCTCATTTTACAAATAAGTATAAATTTTCTTATCTTAACCGTCTTGCTTCCATATCCACTACAATCCTGAATTAAATGAGTCAGGACTCTAAGGGTACAATCTTTCAAGGTTTTGAATGGGGATGGTCCTGTAGCCTTAGTAAACATTCTTGAATTAAATTTACCTGACGGGCTGATTTTTCTATTTCTCAGCAAGCTTCTACCATATTTTGTCGAGAAAGGACATTTCAACAAAAAATAGTTTTATTTATTAAAAATATATAACCCCTGTAATTATAAGAACTTTTTAGCAATCAAATCAACAAAAATCAAATACCACTCTATTCATCTATTTTAAGAAAAATAAAGCAGAGCTCGTAAATAATAATCAAATAAGATTTAATATTTATTAAAAATGGCACTAAGAATGAGCAAACGCCTTCAAAAGGAATACGAGTCAATTCAAAAAAATAACCAAGAAATGAAGGTATTACTTCCTCATAATGATCTTTCCTTTTGGCATGTCAACTTCGCTGGTGCTAAAGGAACATTATACGAAGGATAAAACTTTACCCTGCAGTTAAGATTTTCTAATTAGTACGTAAGAATTTATATTTACTTAGCCAATAGAATCTCCCTAAGTCATCTTCGTTGGCCATGTTCCAATCCATGAGCATATATATTCCAATGGATTCATATGCTTGTCCATTCTATACGATTGTACTTACTATTCTATAGAAGAATGGTCACCAGCTTTGACTGTGACATCTGTTTGCCTATCTGTTTTATCAATGTTGAGCAGTGCAACGAAAAAGATAAAGCCACCAAATGATGCTTAATTTGTGAAGCGGGCAGCAGGAAGAGGACCAAAAGCTTTCCTTTGGAGTTATCACGATGATAAGGCTTGATTGAATGAATGCGTTCATTAATAAATATTTTAGTCAATAAAATGCAAAAATATTGAAAGAATGAAGAATGAGATAGAATACATGCTATGAGTTCATCAAAGGGGAATGTTTTTTGAGCTGATAAGTTTACGGACAACCGTATTCAGCTTCACAGAGTCATTGACCCGATCAAATATCATCATATTTCTCAATTATTTTTATTTTTTATCCACTCTCATTTAGTTACGATAAATTTGAGGGAGGTTTTTCTCTCCGAAAAGAGGTTTATTGGAAATCCTAAGCAATTTACTAACTTAAGATTAATTAATAATGTAATCCCGATTAACCCTTTTTTTGATTAAGGAACTATCTTGCTTCATGAAATGCTTCAAAACACTATATCTATTTTTTTTGTAAATTTATTTCCAGGTTGGCATATTTCTTCGGGACATCGAGTGGATTGTTGGAGATATCTCAATCGACTTAGACTGCGGAATTACTGGCTTGGCAAAAACATCCTCGATTTATTATTAAAGTCTCAAAGAACGGACCTTTGTTGGTTTCGTAATGCTGTGATGAAGGGGGGAATCCCAATTTCTAGTGAATTTGGATATTTTTAGTTTTTTGACCATTTCGGTTTGCTGAGAAGGGAGAGATAGAAGCCTGATGGGAGATTCCTAACAATAATGGAGAAGCTGATTTGATTGATTTATTAACATTAATTATGCTTCAAATATAAACTAGCATTAAATTTCAATAGGAACAGCTCAAAAATTGTAATTCCATCTTTCATCCTAGATGCACCAACTACCCAACACTATCCACTGTAACCTGTAGGAGATAGGGAAAATATAAAAAATCAATCAATAAAGAGTAGATATTCTTCTCTTTGGTCGACTTTTTCCTACTTCCATCCCCAAACATCGTCCACCATATCGCATTTATTTTCTTCACAATTGGTATAGGCGGTCTATTTTTTATGGAGAATGCCAGTGGAAGGCTGCTAATAGCACTAATCCTCTTAAAACAAGCTAATTCTGTGATATTGAGATTAGATGAGCGAGCGTTGATATTTGTACTACTGTTCATCAATGATCTGGCGCATCCTTTCCAAGGCCACCTCTCTATTACAACTCTCAGGAACAGGCAAACATCCAGTTATAAGCTACATTACAAGTAAAGTACATTAAGTCTTTGTTCTAGGGTTAGCTGATGACTGTTGAATTGGTTGAGAGTGAGGGTTGGGAAGATTGATTCGAGTTGGGTGAGGGCGGTTTGAAGAGAGTTATTGTTGTTCATGATATGTGGCTTGTTTACGATTAAATTTTAATTTATAGTCATATCTAAGTAGTAATACTATTTAAGTGTTAATATTTAATAGTAAAATTAATTCCATTTAATAGTAAGACTAAACTTTTCATCGAGTCCCATCCTCCAAATTGAAAGAGAAGAGCCAACCTATGTACCCTATCAACCCTGGTCATTGTTTTCTAATCAATAGCACAATGGACGGGGCAAGCACGATGAATGAATGCTGGTAAATGGTTTGTGATAGACCTGATGAGTGAATAGCTGTTGTGATGTTTTCGATTATATTAATAATGAGAATTAGGTCTTCATATTTCAAAAAAGAGTACGATCTGCAAAAGGCAGAGCTGGTCGGCAAGGGAACCTTCGCACAAGTACCTTCTCCATAAGTAAGGTCTTTCGAGTTTTCGACTCAGATCTCAAAGACTCAATCGCCATTCGCAAAGTGAAGAAGAGTATGGCTGATATCGAAGATATCGTAAAATAGAAGCAGATAAACGAATAGCTACGTAAAGTCTAAAACGATAACATCCTGAAAATCTACGATATCATCGAACAACCTGAGGTTGTTTGGTATATCACTTAGTATTGCTCAGGTGGATCTCTTTGGTATTCGTTCTGTTACTTAGGGACGCTCTCAATCTCTGTAAAGATAACAAATTCAATGAAAAGTAGAGTTTGGAGTGTATCTTACAGATTAGTAAAGGGGTGCAGGAGCTTCATAATCATCGAATTACGCATCGTGATTTAAAACCTGAAAATATTCTACTCAAGACTAAGTACGTTTCAGGTAAACCACTACCTTTGATCAAACTAGCTGACTTTGGACTCAGTACTCAAAAAATTATTATGGAAACTATTGCTGGAACCAAATAGTACATTGCTCCTGAGCAGGCCAAATTTCATAATTATACAAATGCTGTCGATGTTTGGTCACTAGGCATCATTTTCGATGAGATTTTGCATGGAACGCCGTTTTATTCAGGAGAAGACAACAAAGAAGTCTTCAACAAGATTCTAAAAACTCCTTTCAAAGTGAGAGACTAAAGCATAAGACCCTCAATTAAAGACTTACTAACAAGTCTCTTAAAGAAAAAACCATACTAAAGGCCAATTATCGCAGTTATTCGATCGACCATCGAAAAAATTCTTTAAGAAATAGATGGAACTACTAACTCCTAAGGACAATCACTACACAAGAAAAAACCAAGCATCGAGAATCTAAGCGAATTTTACTAAGTCTCAAAACTTAATAATGATTCAAGACTGATAAACAGCTCTTAAATCAAAATTATGACCCCCTCCAAAGAAAATATTGGAGCCTTCAGCAAAAAAACATACGAAGTTGCACAAAAAGACAAGCCTATTCTTAGCAAAGAAGTCAGTCCTATGAATAAATAAGTAACTCTTTTTAGTAAAGGAGTAAATAGTGATAGAAAGTTACTATTCGAAGCCAACTCAAAAGGCATAATAAAAAAATAAGAATCCAAATAACCAATTGATGTGACGACAACAACAACAGACAAAAAGACACCGATGAAAACCTAAACTGGGTAAACTTAGCGTTCAAAGGTATAGAAATAAAAGAGACCAATCTCTAAGGTATAATCTGCGTCTAAATCTCCACAAATCCAACCAATTACTGAAAAGATAACAATCTTCAAAAACGACAAACGTAAGCTGATCGCAAGTAACGTAAAGAAGTAGGAATATAAAAACGAAATAATAAGTCTTTCAGCCTACTCACAACAAGTAGCAAATACAAAGAATCGAATTATGAATACTCAGCTCACTTTAGAGAAGGAATTAAGTTTCATTCCTAATACTTATCTCACAGGCAATGATTTTACAGAGAAATGTGGATCTTCTAATTAATGTGTAAAGGAATTTAAGAAGAAGTTTGATTGTCTGAATAGCATTAGCTTGGGTGAGGATTATTAAATACGTTTGCTAAGAGCAGAGAGATAGCTAAAATAGAGGAAGTAGAAGGCAGAAGATGAGTTATATAAACTTCAATAAAACATTAAATAAATTTTCTTTTCTCAGATGGAATCCTTTGTAGACCAGTATATTGATAAAGTATTAAAATGATATTAATATTCAAGTATTATCTATATCAAGTAGATCAATGGCTTTTACTTTTTATCAAAGCATATTACAAAGAGTAATTCTTCGAGGAATTAAAGCTAATATAATCGTATTTATTAAATAATCTAAATTCTTTAATGGAAATTAATGGAGTTTGATTCGATAGTAATTGGAATATTTAAGGAATAAATTAGGTTGTATGTAAATAAAATATTTATTTTGTAACTTCGAAAATGATAAATAAGGTTGTCGGCTATGGTGCACACAAAAGCTACTCTTAACAACCCTACCCTACCCTAAAGCAAGGAAAGTAGCTCCAGCTCAAGAACTAAATCTGGTCATCTACTCGAAGATAGGCAGACAAGATACATCCTCTCAACAACTATAATCATTACCACACTATCTATAAGAATTCACACTTGGAAAATACTTAACCTAAGGACTATCACCCTTAGCACGTTCAAAGAGGAAGCAACTCAACACTTAATTTTGCAGGGAATTCTCTCACCAAACCTTATGATCAGCTCTAGGCAGAAAAGGCAGGATAAACTGCATATCGAAATGGCTTCAATTTACTGAAGACAGGCACCTAACATTGGAAAACTAATTACCAAGGAAGTATTTGTCAGCCAGCAGAGCTCAATAAAACAGTCAATCAATCATCCTTCAATTCGAAATTGAGCCAGCAGCGCAGTCAATCATCAGGGAAAACTCTTCAAAAGGGAATGATTGACTAATAACTTTCAAAGGCGATGTCATATAAAAATAGGCCATATGTGAACGATACCCCAACTTAGATAACAGACTATAGATTCAATTACGGATAAAAGATTGGATCTCATCCCTTAGAGCTTCTCAACACGACAAGCCATAACCAGCCAATTAGAAATCACCCATTGAAACATGGAACTAATCAACTGTGGACTGAAATTCCTGGATACCAAGGCTTCAAACCCTCAGAAATTCCTTTCTAAGAGTTGAAATCAAAGATTGAATAAAGGCAAAACTTCAATAAGGGCAACACAAAATTAAATTTGATTGAAAATTACCATGTAAATGTCCCTGGGTATGCTGGATACAAGCCTAAGTTCGATATCGATACGAAAAATCTCAGAGATAGTTGTTTTTAATATAAGAAAAAATGATCCAAATTCCATAACATATTTCTATTATCATTCTGTTCATTAATCTCCATATATGATTCTAACTAAGAAGACACGATTTGCTTCTCTATTTAGAAGCATAAAATTCTATTACAGCCATTATGATGTCCTTGGGCTGGATGAAGGGGCTACTCAGCAGTAAATAAGAAATAAATACTATGAGTTGGCTAAAAAGTATCATCCTGATGTTACAAAGGATGCAACTCACTCGCAGAAGTTTATAAAGATAAAGGAAGCTTATTAGACTTTGGGTGATTAGAAGAAGAGGAAATAATACGATAATACCTTTTCCTCACGCTCACAGGCTTTTTAAAATTCTTCCTATCAAGAATCTTATTCAAATAAAAGACAATACGGATATTCTTACTATCAATACTAGGAAGTAAGGAGAGAAGACATTCGTCCCCGTATGTTCACCCTCTTCAAAAACAATTTCTTCTTTTTATTGCTGTGTTGCGGCTTTTCCTATATGTTTATCGAGGTCTTTTTCTTTTTTGTCAAAAAGATGGATGAAGCCGATATGGAACGGAACAATATGCTGCTTATATCTAATCCTAATGTAGTTTAAAGGCGTAAGAAGTTATATGCCCAAGAAATGAAGGATAAAAATATTTATGGAAGAGTGGTTTAGGTCAATATGGGAGGACTCAAAACTTAAAGTACTAAATCCAACGAGTATAAAAAATAAAGTATTGAGTCGATAAAAGGAATTTGCAAAGATGTTGAGGCACAAAAATAAATGATTGTGGTAAAGCCCGAATATATCTGAATTTTATTTAGCAAGCGAATCATTTCTTTCTTCCATAAGGCTCAATATAGATATTATAGGCGATATCTACATTTTTGCGTTTATTTTCCACCGTCGCCAAGAATTTGTATATCTTGTTTACTTAAATTTATTATTGATCATTTATCTTATAAGCCTTTTCATTCAGTATACAATTCTTCAAGAATTTGATCTTAACTTTCCCATCGACTGGGGCAAGTCTTTGCGATTGAATAATCTTCAAATCTTTATGAGTGAGTTCAATATTTGGCTCGTTTGATACAACAGGTCGGTAAACATTTGTAAGGTTTTTTGAGCACTCAGGGCACTTCCTTGTCTTTTTAGTGAGGAGAGGTAAAGCTTGAGGATATTTGCTTTCATTACTTATGAACTATTCTGAATCTTAATCAAGAGATGTATGTTTTATCATATTTTCTATTCCTTCGTTAATCTTTTTCAACTGCTGCTTATCCTTCAAATGAGACTCTTCCATCGAACTGCGGATGGACGGCCTCTTATTGTGCGTTGTATACTTTATTGACTGATTTTACATTTAAGTTGATATGTTGGTTTATTTAAAGAAGGTGAAAGCTGTAGTATAAATACGATTTTAGGTGTCCCTTAAACTTGATAATTTGAATAAATTGTCTTGTAAAATCTAAGCCCTTTCTTCCTTCATGTTAATCTATTTGCTATTCCAATAACAAAATTGACAGAGATAGATCCAGCATTTAGATTTAGGATCACGTGACAATGTTAAAACATTCTGGCAATAGGGGCAAGAGAAGCAAAATGTGCATTTACTATTTTTTACATTGCTTTAATACATACGCTTACAAGATCTGCAGGAATTAGATGAAAATTCAGGGACCGTACAATAGTGACAGCAATAGGTCGAGCAATTAACACAAGAATATACTTCTTCCTGAAGAATGAGACGCTTGCATTTACATTGTATTTTAACCAAAGGTTCATTTAACTCAGGTTGCTGTAAGTAATGAATCCCGGTTTAGGTAAGTGAGTACATGAAAATTTAATTAATACAACTTGAACATTCAAGACAATAAATCAATTTATATGAATCATCTTTAAGGCTTACTATATATGGAAACTACCACTTGCATTTATATCGAAGCAGGATTTGCATACATAAAATTGACATTTTCTACAGTATTTGTATTATGTTTTTTTTTATTAGCATAGACAGCATACTCGCTTTTGTGCATCTTAGGAATTGTTGCATTTTAACGGATGCTAAAAGTAACATGTATTTAATGGAATAGGCTTGCATTAAAAACAGTAGTAGATTTATTTAATTTAGCATTGCAAACAAACCAATTCGACATATTTCAGTTTTTTGCATTTTTTGCATAAGCCTTTATGGCACTATTTCATTGTCAATTTGTGACCCAAATCACAAAATACATCCTTAATCCTTAATTTATCGTAAGTAATCTAAGTAAAATATACTTTGCATTCAAAGCATATAGTGATTCCACATTGTTGGTCTTGAAAATAGTTATCTGCTGATTTATCACAACGCATACACCCATTACCCTCATATTTCTCTCCTTATATCATTTTGAACTAATGTTAGAATTAGCATATCTCCTCATATACGCTCAAATTTTTACACTTAAGGCAAAATTTGAGATTACATGCAGAACAGTATTTAGGACAACTCTTTTATCTATCACAGATATGACAGTTGCTTTTTTCGCTAGGTACACAACAAAGGTTATTACCACATTCACACTGATCCTGATTGTTAATTAATTTCTTCATATGCTTATTATCTCTTTTCTCAGGCAATTCCTTTATACAATTTTCACATATTCCGAAATTACAAATTTTATCATCGTATATACATGTATTGAATATCGATCCGTTCATTCCACATACATCGCAAAGATACTGCAGATTAGAATTTTTGAGTAAATTAAACTAGTGTCCAATGGGACAGTGGCTTTTCGAACAGGGTGGCATCCTACACTAAATACAATATTTTTCATCACATTTCCGACATATTGAGCGGCATAATTTTGGTTGTTAACATTATGCGCAAATGGAAGAAATCATTTAATTATAATGCCCTATGAAAAATTAAAGATCGTGCTCTTTGAAACACTTATATTATTCTTTCAACTTTTTTTTTAACTTGGATTATGCAGGGGAAAACGAGCAAACTTGAAAATGCTCACGGAATTCCTTCAAAGAAAGTATCTATTATTTGCACTGTTTGTTGAAGGGACATAAGAACTAGAAGATAGGGGAAGGTAGCTTGCTCCCATAAAAAGGCTTACTGCAACGATTTGGGCATCTATCGCATATCTTCTTTGTTTGAGAAACGCACTCCATGCAGAATATTTTTTTACATGGCCCCTTGCATTTAACCAAATTGGTGCTGATATCAAAGCAGATGCCACATTCATATGATTAGTAACTTTCTTTATTCTTTATGTAATCTTTTGGGTTAAAACTAGACGTCTGCATTTTAGTTTGGAAGATTAGTTATTTAAAGGCGATT
>JACCDV011032180.1_pt1 | contig 15441 bp, 14 predicted proteins | sample 7446131 | NCBI WGS metagenome assembly JACCDV01 (sample SAMN15323448, study PRJNA562643) | freshwater metagenome | isolation source: river surface water | place: USA:Blue River Watershed | collected 2017-08-17 | reverse complement strand
CGCCTCGTTCTTTGGCAGCGGTCAGCAAAATACGCAGGTTTTCCTTGATCTTTCCTTGGCCGACGTACTCGTCCCAGGCGTGCGGGCGTAAGGTTTGGTCGAGGCTGCCGCTCTGGTCTCGGGTGGGGCTGGTCATAGCTATATTTTACTGGGAAATGATGCGGAACCCAAATTGAAGGGCTTAATATTTGACAAAAAAAGGATAGTATGCTAAGGTATTAGAGATTTCGGTTCTCCTGTTTCTCCCCACTTTGGTTGAGAAGCCTTGCAGTTATTTAAAACGTTACACTCGTCAGTTTTCCTAGTTCCCAGGAAACAGCGTTTTGGTTTGAGAGGATAACTCTCTAAGCAACATGAATACGTTGCGAGGGTCATCGGGGCACCTTTCTTTGAAAAGGAGCGCTCTGTGATGCCTTAGAATGGTATTCACTTTCAATGCGGAAGCTTGCTTAGAGAGTTATCACCTAAAACCGCTGGTTGTGAGAGGGACTGGCGTAACCGCCGCTGTGGATGAATATAGCACAGCTTCAGAAAAAAACAGCTTGACCGCGCGACAAATTACTTTGTGCTGCGGGGTTTTTTTAGCTATGCCTGATTCTGTGCGGCGGTCGCTTCTCGAACCGCCCGCTCGTAGTTTGAGAGGTCCACGACGCGCATCAGTTCTGGAAGTGAAGTGATCCCATCCAGTACCTTTCGGCCACCGTCTTCGATCATGGTCGGGATCCCTTGCGGCTTGGCAGCTTCTAGAATGATGTGCTCGCGGGGGTCGCGGATCACCACCTCCTCGACTGCCTCGTCCACGATGATCGCTTCAAAAATACCCAAGCGACCACGGAAGCCAGTTTCTCCGCAGGCCGGGCAGCCGCGTCCCCGGTGCAGGGCAAGCGGGTCCGGTACGGACAGTCCGCCTGGGTAGTTGGCTAAAATACGCTTCAAGAGTTCCGTTTCAGCTGGGGTAGCGGGGTACGTTTCGTGGCAATCGTCACAGATGATCCGAACCAACCGCTGGCCGAGCATAATATTGATAGCGCTCCCAATGACCTGCGGATTCACGCCCAGGTCAATGAGGCGGGGGAAGCCGCCTGCGGCGCTATTGGTGTGGAGCGTGCTAAACACGAGGTGGCCCGTTTGGGCGGCATGGATCGCGGTTTCGGCTACTTCGCGGTCTCGGATCTCGCCGACCATGATCACGTCCGGGTCTTGGCGGAGAATGGCCCGAAGCCCGTCTGCAAACGAGTACTGGGGTTCAACTTGGGTCTGGACGATCCCTTCCAGTTTATACTCGACTGGATTTTCAATTGTGACGATCTTTTTCTCGTTGTCGTGGACTTCCCGGAGAAACGCGTACAATGCGGTGGTTTTTCCGGAACCAGTAGGGCCGGTGGTGACAATGAGGCCATTCGGGCGGCGCAGCTGCTCTTCCATGATGGTGGCCAGCTGCGGATTGAGGCGGAGTCGATCCATAGAAAAACTGGCGACGCTCGGGTCCAAGAGGCGCATCACGATCGATTCGCCAGCGGCGCCAGGAATGATGGAAGAACGAACCTCGATCTCGCGCTCACCGAGCACGAACTGGAAGCGGCCGTCCTGCGCTTCTTGGCGCTGGTTGATGGTCATGCCGGAGAGGAGCTTCAGACGAGACAGCATTCGGCCGTACAGGTGCCGGTTGATGCTGGCAACAGAAACCAGTACGCCATCAAGGCGGTAGCGCAACCGAACCGCCAGTTCTTCCGGTTCAAAGTGAACATCGGACGCTTTAAGAGCCAAGGCGCCGGCAAACACCAGTTCCAAGGTTTCCGAGATCTGGCGCGGGCTATTGATGGTGCTGACGTTTTCAATGGCGTGCATCACGTCGGCCGTGGTACCGATTGTTGCTGCCTGTTTGGCGATATCGTCAGGGTTGATGTCGAGAATACCCCGCTTTTCAGCACTCGTTTGCCGTTGGTCTTGGTAGCGTAGGAACGCATGCTCGAGGCTCGCGTGCGATGTTAGGAATAAGCGAAGATAGTATCCCTGACGTTCGAGCAGTTTGACGACTTCCTGGGTGTGGATCGAACGGGGGCTGTGAATCGCTAGGGAAAGCGTTTGCCCCTTTTCATCAAACACCACCGCGCTCGCTTCGCGGGCGGTTTTTTCAGGGAGGTGCAGGATCGCTTCCGGGTTAATGGTGTAGCCGCGGAGGTTGATGTACTCCAACCCGTACTGCGGCGCCAGCGCCTGCATCAGCTTTTCTTCCTCGTCCCGACGCAGATCAGCGAGGCGAGTGGTAGAGAACTTGTCATCAAACGGTGCCATGCGTGCAGTATATCACTATCACCCGAGGGGGAGCGGTGCCGCTGTGCTGATATTCGGAATCAGTCAAAAATGATAAACTACCGGCATGGCAATGATCAGCGAGGTGTATACGGAAGCAGCAGTGTTTGATGTGGCAAAGCGGCTGTTGGCCGCTGTTTGTGATACTCCTCGGTCGGGGGCGGCGCTTATTTTGCTGCGCGGCGATCTGGGGGCGGGGAAAACCACGCTCACCAAAGCGCTGGCAGCTACGCTCGGAGTGACAGAGACGGTTACGAGTCCGACCTTCGTAGTGATGCGATCATACGAAACCGCGCACGAGAGTTTCACTCGCCTCGTACATATTGATGCGTACCGGATCGAAGCCGAAGCCGAAGTGGCGGTGCTCCGTATCCCGGAGCTGTTTACAGATCCAGAAACCTTGATCGTGATTGAGTGGCCGGAGCGAATTCCAAATACCCTAGCCAACGTACCGGTGTGGGATTGTACTATCACCATGACTGACGAGACGGACCGGACTTTAACCGGCAGTTACTCCGCCCACGTGACCGCTTAACTTTTTTCATGAAAAAACCGAAACCCGATACCTTGGTCCTCCTCGATGCGCACGCGATCCTGCACCGCGCGTACCATGCGCTGCCTGACTTTACGGCGCCAAATGGCGAACCGACCGGCGCTCTGTATGGGGTGGTTACAATGCTCCTCCGGATCATTGACGAGTTTTCACCGCGCTACATTGTCGCGTGTTTCGATTTGCCAAAACCTACCCACCGGCACCTGGCGTTTTCAGACTACAAGGGGACCCGGGCCAAGATCGATGACGCCCTTATCCTCCAGATCAATCGTTCGTACGACATCTTCAAATCGTTCTCGATTCCCGTGTTCGCGGTGCCGGGTTTTGAGGCGGATGACCTCTTGGGTACGATTGCTGCCCGAGTAAAAAATGAACCGAACCTCCGGGTCATCATCGCATCGGGTGATATGGATACGCTCCAGTGCGTGGATAAGGATCGCGTGCAGGTGTTCACGCTAAAGAAAGGGATCAAAGATACTATTTTGTATAACGAAGCGGCAGTAAAAGAGCGGTACGGGTTTGGTCCAGCGCTGGTGCCGGACTACAAAGGTTTGCGGGGTGATGCCTCCGATAACATTCCTGGTGTAGCGGGAATTGGCGAAAAGACCGCGACGATCCTTATCACCGGGTTTGGTTCTCTTGAGAAGCTGTACCAGAAACTCGAAAAAAGTGACGCGCCATTTCGCGAGGCGGGCCTGACGCCCCGAATTATCGAGATCCTCAAGACCAACAAAGAAGAGGCGCTATTTTCTAAAATGCTCGCGACCATTCATACCGAAGCGCCGATCGAATTCTCTCTTCCGGCGACCGAGTGGAAGCAAAGTTTGGATCTTGATGGTATTGGTACGTTGTTTACCGAACTCGGGTTCCGCTCGCTCCTTAATCGGGTTCAAGCGCTCGGGCGCGTGCCGGCCGCTCAAGCGGTAGGGACAGCCGATGCGCCGTCCCCGTTGGCGGATACGCCCATGTCTGAAAGCGACCGGCGCGAAGCGGCGGTTCTCCTCTGGCTTCTTGAAAGCGAACGGACCAACGCCACGGCCGATGATATCCGTGAGTACGGCAAGGCGCTATTCGGAAGCGCCGATGGTGCGGTGATCCTGGAAAAGCTCCGGGCGGCCGTGGCTGCGGAACCAAAGTTGCAGACGGTCTACGAAACGATCGAGGCTCCGCTCATGGAAGTGATTAGCAGTATCAACCAAACCGGCATCACACTTGATACAGAATACCTGGCTGGACTGTCTAATACCTTCCACGCCGAGTTGTCGGCGCTGACGGCTGCTATTTACGAAATGGCCGGAATGGAATTTAACCTCAATTCACCCAAGCAGCTGGGAGACGTTCTGTTTGATGGACTCGGCTTGAAGCCGAAACGCCAGAAAAAGACTGCTGGTGGCCAACGGTCTACCAAGGAATCGGAGCTTGAGAAACTCGCGGATCTCCATCCAATCATTCCGGCTATCCTCCGGTACCGTGAACTGCAAAAATTGGTGTCTACCTATATTGATGCGCTGCCGAAGTTGGTGGGGGAAGATGGCCGCTTGCGCACGACGTTCCTTCAGAGCGGCACTACGACCGGCCGCCTCGCTTCGCGTGACCCGAACCTGCAAAATATTCCGATCCGAACCGAAGAGGGGAAGGCGATCAGGCAGGCGTTTGTGGCAGCTCCAGGGTACTCTTTGGTGTCTATCGATTACTCGCAGATCGAATTGCGCCTCGCGGCCATTTTGTCTGGTGACCCGGCATTAACCGACATCTTCCGCCGGAACGAGGACGTGCATACCGGGGTAGCGATGCGGGTGTTCGGCGTGCCGGCAGGCGAGGTAACGAGCGAAATGCGCCGCAAAGCCAAGATCATTAACTTTGGTATTCTGTACGGGATGGGGGTCACCGCGTTACGGGGTAACTTGGGTGGCGACACGACTCGTGAAGAGGCGCAGGTGTTTCTGAATGCGTACTTCGCGAGCTTTAGCCGGTTGGCAGAATTTTTGGAAGAGACCAAAGCCTTTGCTCGAGAGCATGGCTATACGGAAACCATGTTTGGTCGCCGGCGCCAGTTTCCGGGTATCCGGTCCAGCGCCTCGTTCATTCGGGCCCAGGCCGAACGCATGGCGATCAATGCTCCGATCCAGGGTACCCAGGCTGACGTGATCAAATTGGCTATGATCCGTATTCATTCGTACATTAAAGAGCGCAATTTGGCCGATACGGTAAAGATCGTCCTCCAGGTCCATGATGAACTGATGTTTGAAATTGAAGACGGTAAGCTGGAAACGGTGCTCCCGGTCATTGTTGAATGTATGGAGACTGTAATTCCGGATTCGGTCCGAAACGGTGTGCCGATCAAAGTCGATGTGGCGGTAGGGAAGAACTGGGCAGACATGGACGACTGGTCCCGGTCTCTGCCATAATAGCGGCGCATGATCCACCTCTTTGCTGGTACTGACCAGGTCCGAAACCGAACCGAAGCGTACGCGCTCCTTCACGCCGCCGGCGTGCCGGTTGAAGTAGTTGATGCAGAGGTCTACCAGCCGGGCCAGATGATCGACGTGGTGCGCTCCCGCTCGCTTTTTAGCGACCAGGCCGGCTACCTCATTGATCGACCATCGCTCGAGGAAGCGTTCTTTGCAGAAACCAGAGATCTGCTGGCCGAAATGGCCGACAGCCCAGACATGTTCGTGATTGTCGAAGGAAAGCTGACGGCCGCTTTGAAAAAAACCTACACGCCGTTTGCGGCTTCCGTCACTGAACACGACGAGAAAGCCGAAGCCGGGTTCCCGATGTTTGCAGCGGCGGATGCGCTCCTTAACCGAGACAAGCGCACCCTATGGAAACTGGTTACGGAAGGTCTCCTAAGCGGCGCTTCGGCCGAAGAGATCATCGGTATCCTGTGGTGGCAATTAAAGACGCTTCGGGTGGTGGCAAAAAGCGCGTCGCCAGAAGCGGCCGGAGTGAAACCCTTTGTGTACGATAAGTCGAAACGAGCGCTGTCGCGGTTTCCGGGAGATGACTTGGAGCGGCTGTCGCTCTCGCTCCTTACCGCGTATCACGATGGACGGAATGATCGTCCGATCGAGCTGGCGCTCGAGGCGTGGGTGTTGTCGGTGTAGGAAATGTGCGTAGTCGTCACGAGTTACTTATTTCTAGGTATTTTCTAAATAGGTACTCGCGATGGTGGCGCACTCATGGCCAAGGCCACGTCATTTACGGCTCGGTCATACGCCGTATATAAATAATGTAAGGGAATCTAAAATGTCGTCACAAGTATTTTTCTTAACAGAAAAATCTCGCGACCCCGCCTCGCGATTTTTGCCTTTCGCTTCGCTCAAACAAAAAACATCGCTGCGGCTCGGACAAGTTAAAATCCTGACGCCGATCAGGATTTCTTAACACTTGTCCGCCCACCAGGGATCGATCCTTACAGGATCAGTTCAGGTTGTATGACAATTTCTCCCGTTGGTCGAAATCATCGACAACCTCTTCGATCCCTGACGCACAGTCCACCGGACTGTGCTGTGGTCGTCCTCCTCACTTCGTTTCGTAGTCCGCCCACCAGGGATCGAACCTGGGACCTTCTCCTTAAAAGGGAGCTGCTCTACCGGCTGAGCTATAGGCGGATTGCGGATGCCTCCATGTTATATCACAGAGGCTCTATAAATCAATTTCCCGCTACAACCGGGAATGATTGCCGCGTCCCCGGTTGGTCTGCTACCCTAGAGCCATACATATATATGAAGTACGTCGTCCTTGATAACATCCGGAGCGCCCATAACGTGGGGGCAATTTTCCGGACCTGTGATGGCGCCGGTGTTGCCAAGCTCTGCTTGGTGGGCTGTACGCCAGCGCCGATTGATCGATTTGGTCGGCCGGTCGCCGAGATCGTAAAGACCTCGCTCGGGGCGGTTGCGAGTGTCCCATGGGAACTGTATGCGGATATGGAAACTGTGCTCGCTGAACTAGCGGAACAGCAGCTCCCTTTGATCGCGGTTGAGCAAACGCCCCGGGCGGTGCCGTGGTATAGCGCCGCGGTGCCCGAACGGGCGGCGTTTGTCTTTGGAAACGAGGTTGAGGGAGTGGGGGACGCAGCGCTCGCTGTCGCCACAACGGTGGTAGAGATCCCGATGCGGGGCCAGAAAGAGTCCCTTAACGTTTCTGTGAGCGTCGGGATCATTTTATTTGGGTATGATAGTCAGCATGCCGCGCGTTAGTTCTCGAATAATGTGGGCACAATACGCATTCTCTGGCCTGTGCCTTGGAGCGGGTTTTATCTGGCCGGTTCTGTGGTGGCTCGCGGTGCCGGGCCTATTTTTGCTGCTTACCGCGGCTACTTGGTCTACCAACCGCCAGCTCGTGATCGGGGTATGGGTAGCATGGTACATCAAATAGCTGTGCGCGATCTCGTGGTTCCTAACCGCGCACCCGCTCCAGTGGATCCCGGGCCTGTCTTCCGCAATGAGCCTCGTGTCCGTGTCGTTCTACTGGATTACGGTCGCGTTCTGGATGTCGCTCGGGGCGGGTGCGCTCGCGCTGTTTCTGGGGCGCACCAAAGGGAGGTGGGGCAGGTTGTGGTTTCCGTACGTGGCCGCGATCGCCATTATGGTCAGTGAGATCATTAGTGCCTTATTGTTCTCGGTCGGTACGTACGGTCCGGGTGGCATCATTGCCCCCGCCTTTTCCGTGGGAATGATCGGCTACTTACTGGGGGTGCCGGAGTGGGGCAGGTATTTTGCCGCGTTCGGGGGTGTGTACGGCTTGGGGTTTTTGATCAGCGCGTCCGCGCTCGCGCTCTGGCAAATATATGAACGAATCGATGAGGGGGTACGGCCACGGGCGGTGGCGAGCGCACTCGTTCTCGGAGTGTGGGGGCTGTGGGGAATCGGCGCGTACCTAAACGCGCCGGCGTCAGCCGGTCTCATCGAGCCGGTCGTGAGCATCAACACAACATTTGTCGCCAACCCGACCAACGATCCCGTGGCGGATGCGTGGCGCACCGAACAGTTGCTGGCAGCGGTGACGGCTGCCGAAGCCGTAAACCCCTCCGCCATTATCCTGCCCGAGGATGCCGGTTTCTTTTCCCGTTACAGCCCGGGTTCAATTGACGCCGGTGTTGCCGAGCATCGTTTTTTTTCAACTTCTACCGCTGTCATCGTTGATACGATCCGGGTGGATACGCCGGACGGTCCGCGCTTGCGGGCGCACTGGTACGATCCGGTCGCTGATACGCTCGCGACCACGGACAAGTACTACCTCGTTCCGCAAGGTGAGTTCATGCCGTACTTCTACGGCGCGTTCGCAACCCTCATGATCGGTCGGGATAAGGTGGCAGACATTGCTGATCAATTGCTGACCCGGCCACACACGAGAAGCGAGGGGGACTCGCTCCCGATCATGTTCTGCTTTGAGAACATGGACCCGGCGGCAGCGGCGCGACTGGTCGCGGCTGGCCCGGTCCCGTTCATTGCGCACCCGATCTCACATTCCTGGTTCAATGACCATCGGGTGCTCCAGGGGCAAGTTGATGTGATGCTCGCGATCGCAGCGCGGACGGCTGGCGTTCCGATCGTGAGTGCGGGAAATATGGCGACTGGAAAACTGTACTTGCCTTCCGGGGATATCGTCACCGGAAACAAAATCACCTCCGGCGAAGCCTGGGAGGTGATTGGGTTTAATCCGGCGGTTACCGACTAAGCTTCGCGAGCTCTTCTTCGACGACGCGCGCGTCGCTCCAGGGTTCGCGGGTGTTATTGGGGCCCATGATGTACGGGTCGGTGCCTTTGCCGCTGACGAGCACGTACCCATTGTCCGGCGCGAGGTCGATCGCTTTTCTGATGGCGTGCCGCCGATCCATGATAACTGACAGCTTCTCCTTATTTTCAATCCCTTTAGCCATCGCTTCCACGATTGCGCGCGGGTTCTCATCGTACGGATCTTCGTTCGTCAGGATTATGTAATCGCAGTACCGCTCGGCGATGCTGCCCATCTCGGGACGTTTCCAGGTGTCGCGGCCGCCACCGGTGTTGCCAAGCACGCAGACTTTATACACATCAGGGAAGGCCTGGTACAGCTTTTCTAAAGAGTCAGGCGTGTGCGCGTAATCAACGACCGCCGTAACGCGTTTCTCGGCGTCCTTGGGGCTATAGAAATGTTCAACCCGGCCCTTAAGTGGTGGCAGGGTGCGGAAGGCCTTCTCGATCGTGGGGAGCGGTACACCCAAGGCGCGGGTGATCGTGATGGCGGCGAGCGCATTGTAGACATTAAATAGTCCTACCAAGGGCAGACGGAGGGTTACGCCATCAATGACCAGGCTGATCGAGTCCTTATGGAGCGAGTAGAGCGAGAGCTGGGAGAGGCTGTACGGTAAGTTCTGTTCGATGCCGTCGTGGAAAAAGTCTGGACCATGGGGATCGTCGACGTTCGCGACCATGTACCGCGGGCGCTTCGGCGATTCGAGCACGGCGTTGCGGATCGATAGCTTGGCGGCTTTGTAGTTCTCAAACGAGCCGTGGGATTCGATATGTTCCGGCGTCAGGTTAGTGAAAACGAGCGCATCGTACGCGATGAAGCGGTGGCGGTGCTGCTTGGCGGCTTCCGAGGTCATTTCGATGACGGCGTGCGTGCAGGCGTCTTCAACGGCGCGGCGCAAGAACCGCTGCACGAAAAACCGTCCCGGTGTCGTCATTTTGTACAGGTTCCGCTCGGCCTTGTCTCCGAGGGAAAATTGGATGGTAGACAGAGACGCTGCCCGCAACCCATGTTCCCGTAGAATGGTGGCGATGATCTCGGTAACGCTCGATTTGCCCTTGGTGCCGGTTACCGCGATGACGGTCAGTTCCCGGCTGGGGTGGCGGTACCACGCCGCGCCGAGGAGGGCGAGAAAAAAGTGATAGATCGGGCGGATTTTATCTAGGAGCTGCTTCGGAATCAGGCGCTTCATTCGGTATAAAATGGTTTCCATAACGTGCTTCTAGTATACGGAGCCGGAACCGTTTTTGCTACTTAGCTCGCCTTACCGGAGCTGCTTCAGGGCCTGGGTAATGAGGTCGCTCGTTGAGTGGGTATCAAGCGCCTCGAGCACTTTCCGCACGTCCTTTGGATCGTAGCCAAACGATAGGAGAGCATCGAACGCATCTTGGTACTCGGCCGAAACGGTGACAACTGTCTCAACCACAAACCCATCGAGCTTGCCTTTCAGGCCGTTGACGATATTTTCGGCGGTTTTCTTCCCCAGGCCCGTCATTTTAGACAGGTACCCAGGATCCTCGGTGTGAACCGCTTCGACGATCGTGCCGACGGTGGCTTGGTCGAGGATCTGCATGGCAGACTTGGGACCGATCTTTGGCAGGGTCATGAGGAGTTCGAAAAACTCGAGGTCGGTCTCCGATACGAACCCGTACAGTTCAAGGCAGTTTTCTCGGACCACCAGGTGGGTGTAGAGGTAGACCGGCTCGTGCTGGGGGAGGAACGTAGCTTTCTGGAGCTGGATAGCATACCCAACGCCGCCCTTGGTCATCAGGATAATGCGGCTGCCGGTTTGCTGGAGAACGACGCCTTCAAGTGAGCGAATCATGGGCATATACTACCACTTTACGGAATCGCGCAACATAAACGGGCGTGCTGGGGGCAGGCCGCGGTTGGGATGGTTGCGTTTTGTGACCGTTCTGGTATAGTGCGGAAGCTAAAAAATTAATATGGCAATTACAAAAGGAGCAAAGAAAGCGGTACGTCAGAGCGAGCGAAAGCGCGTCTTTAACGTTCGCCGCACCACCGAGATGCGCGGCATCCTCAAGGATGTACGCAAGGCGGTCATCGCTGGCGACACGGCCAAGGCCGAGTCCATGCTGCCAAAGGCCTACCAGGCTATCGACAAGGCAGCAAAGCGCGGTGTCATCAAGGCCAACACGGCTGCCCGCAAGAAGTCCCGCCTCGTTGCGAGCCTGCGCAGAACCGCTAAGGCTGCCTAAGGCAGAAAAACTCCCCGGAAACCGGGGAGTTTTTTGTTCTGTGCCTTTCCATAGTGAAGGGCTTGGTATACTAGAGTTCATGCGAACCACCATCCATACCAAACCGTACTTCCTGGCCGCTCTAATCGCGGCCGGAATCGGCGTAGCTATACTGGTCCTCATTACTACGCAAAGCAATGGCCCGGCTGCTCCGGGGTCTGGTTTGGCACCTGCAACCGACCTCCGTGATCCTAGAGAGATCAGGGGTGCGACCTGGCGCTGGGACTCCACTCGCACCGGCGAAACTGCAACCATAATCCCGGATCGTCCCGAGGCGTTCACGCTGACCTTTGGCGCTGATGGGCGGGTGATTGGCCGCACCGATTGTAACGGCTTTAGCGGCACGTATACGGTAGCGGGGGACCAGCTCACGTTCGGGCCGTTTGCGATGACAAAAATGTATTGTGAAGGTTCGCAGGAAACTGACTTCGTCACTGCCCTTGAAGGCACCAGTAACATCCTCCTCCAATCCGGAGCGGACGGGAACCAGACCCTTGTCCTCACCAATGCGGCGGGTGTGACTCGGCTCGTACAACAGCAGTTTCCGACAAGGACTTCTAGAAACTAAATTGACACCATTTAAATAAGTGGTATTTTTTTAACCGGTTGTTCCTGACAGAAAGTGAGGAAATGAATATGGTTACGCGACGGTTAGTGATTGGGGGTGCGCTATCAGCATTCCTAATTCCCCCGGAAGCTCATGCGGTAGGGAGCGATTACAACCCCTATGCGGCAGGGTTGGCTCTGCGGTACCCAACCCGAGGATATCGGGTCCGGTCCGGAGACACGTGGCAATCACTGTACGGCAGTGACGTTGCCGTTCAGTTGGCGAAAATGTACAACCGCCAGAATGTCGCTCTTGAAGTCGGTCAAACAATTGTGGCATTGCCGGAGCGAGCTACTTGGCAATTGCTCTCCCCGTTCCCATCCCACATTCAGGCTCCGCATCCGCAGTTTGTGGTGGTGAGTCCGGCTGCCTACGCGTTTGCGTTCTATAGCAGTGGTCAATTGGTGTGGTGGGGACCAGCTATCTGTGGAGGAGATTGGTGTGCTGATGTTGGTCGCGCCTGCCGTACCCCAGTTGGAGACTATCTAGTTTCAGAAGCGGCCGGTCCTGACCGTCGGTCGACCAGCTTTCCGGTGATCCACGCGGCTGAAGGGCGGGGAGCTATCATGCCGTACTACATGCGGTTAACAGCTGATGGCGTCGGCTTGCATGCGCGGTACGTGCGCGGTCGGCACGAGAGTCATGGGTGTATCGGTATATTTTACAACGATGCCGAATGGCTGAACCGCACCTATGCCGCTCAGGTTCCGGTCCACGTTAGGGTTGAACGGTACGGTGAGACTATCTACACCATCTAAACCGAGCGCAGCACCACTCTGGTGCTGCGCTCTTTACATTATATGAATTTGTAGTATGGTTTTACCGGAAGTTTTTTGAAATAGGAGGCCAACATGTCGATACAAACGACACTGGGTTCATGGCGGTGGTGGTTAGGCTTAGAACCTGCCGCCCTACGTGATGAACCACCGATGCGGTCTGTGACCGCCATCGTGCCCGCCTACAATGAAGCTGCGTCGATCGGAAAAACCATCGAATCCCTTCTCGCTCAAACCTATCCGTTGGCGGCGATCATCATTGTCGATGATTGTTCTACCGATGGAACGGGTGATGTGGCAAGGCGGTATCCGTCGGTGGCGGTGCTTCGAACTCCCAAAAACTGCGGCACTAAGTCGCAGGCGCAAAATTTCGCCCTCACTCGGCTCACCACAGAATTTTTTGTGACCGTCGATGCCGATACGGTGTTGGCGAAAGATGCACTCTACGAAGCGATGCGTAGTTTCAACGATCCCACCTGCGAGGTGGTGTGCGGAGCCGTTGTACCCCAAGTGCGTGACACGTTCTGGGAGCGTGGCCGACTGGTGGAATACCTCTACGCACAAACGATAATGAAATCTGCCCAGAACCATCATGGGCTCATCCTAGTCGCTTCAGGGTGTTTTTCGGTCTTTCGAACCGAAACTGCCCGTCGCCTTGGTGGCTTCAATCACCGAACGCTGGCTGAAGACATGGATCTGACCTGGGAAATCCAGGATGAGGGTGGTCGGGTATATTTTGCGCCGAACGCAGTCTGTTACCCGATCGAACCGGCTACAGGCGAGATTTACATGCGCCAGCTTGATCGCTGGTATCGAGGATTTATGCAGAACCTGAAGGTGCGGAACTTCCGCGTCTTCCCGAACAAGCGAGGAATGGCCTGTATGGTCTATGGATACCTTGTATGGTTTGCGGTTAGTGCTCTTATCCTTCCGATGTACTTCTACACAGTGACAAATGATCCACTCATTGCCCTCTTCTATGCGCTTTTGATGAATGCGCTATTTGTGTGGGTGCCCGCGCTTTGGACGGGGTACCGGTATGGGGTGATGCGCGATGGGGTACTCGGACTTGTTCCGTTCCTGCTCCTTCCGTACATCAACCTCTTTCTGTATGTTCGCGCAATCGTGCGCGAACTCGTGCTGGGAAATACCCTAACCGTGTGGCAGAAAGGACACTGATGATGAGTCGGCTCCGTAGCTTCCGCATCCTGCTGGTGTGGTTGTCGTTTTGTTGGTCAAGTGCAGAGGCACAAACCACAGATGACCATGAAGTGTTATTACCGCGCGATCGTGGGTACATCACGATTACTTTCGATGATGCAACCCATTCGCAGTTCCAGCGCGCCTTTCCCATTCTCAGAAACGCTGGCATGCCAGCCACACTCTATGTGAATACAAGCCTGATTGACTCCGGCGATCCGCGCTACATGTCATGGGATCAGGTGCGCACGCTAGCTGAAAGTGGGTGGGAGATCGGTTCTCATACGGTAACGCATACGGCGTTGCCGACCCTCAGTGATGTAGCGGTAGTGGGCGAGCTCGTGCTCGCAAGAGACAGGCTTGAAGATGAAGTGGGCGAGCGGCCCCAGTCGTTCGCTTCACCATTTGGCGAATATGATGACCGGACACTTGCCTACATCAGGCGCTACTACGCGTCGCATCTGCGGGCGTGGGGGAATAATGATGGAGTGAACCGAGAGTGGTCTGACCCGTACCTGATCGAACGCATCAATGTGGATGCTCGTTTGACAGCAAGAGAAGTATGTAGTAAAGTCAGCGCGGTCAAGAGCGGAGAATGGCTCGTGCTCATGTTTCATCAAGTCGGAGAACCGGCTGGTGAGTTTATCAGTTCAGAATTCCAGCTCCGTGCAATCGTGCGCTGCATTCAAACTGCAGTGGCGGACGGCCATCTCATCGTCGATACGGTGTCGGCGGTGCTCGCTCGCTAAAAGGAGAGCAGAGTCTAATGTCGGGTCCTGTGATCTGTGGTGCAGAAAGCACTATTGTCCATGTCGCGCTCGCGCGACCGATTGTTGGCGCGCTCATTTGCGTTGGCCTCGGTGTCGGCGGCATGTACAGTTTAACCGGATCGCCTGACCGCTTTGGCGGCTGTGGCGAACCGGGCGGCGACCTCTATCAGGTGACTGAAGTGGTCGAAGGATCGGAGTACGTCTGTGCAGTTCCTGTAGAGTCACCGGTGGCTCTCGAAAAATGACGCAACACCCCGCTCGGGTTTCTCGAGCGGGGTGTTTTTATAAATTAAATAGCGCCCGAACGGACAAAATTTTCAACGGCGCAGAACCCCTTTCAGGCCGTACAAATGAGGGAAAGGTTTTCCTGAATACTCTGTTGGAAATCCTTCGAGGTTGCAATCATGAGAGGCAAATCAGTCCAAGCATAGGGAACAAATTGTTGCCCAAGTATGTGAGTACATAAGCGTCTTTGTCGTTATGCTAGTGATTGGCCGTACCGTTGTAACGGCTTTAGTGGCGTGTATACGGTACAGGGGGACAAGCTCACTCTACACTCAAGGTATTATAGTATAATACCTACTATGACGGGTGGACAAGTGTTTAAATCAGTATATTTTCCTGATTACAAAAGTTTTAACCCAGCCGCAAAGCGGTTCGTGTTGGCCTTTGGGGAGAAAAATCACGATCTATACAGAAGCATTTCTAGCTACGGAAGCAAAGATATAAGAATCGCTCTAGATGCCGATACCTACCAAGAGCTTGAACAGAGGGCAATAAATGAAGGGTTGGCAGTTAATACGTATTGTCTTTGGTACCTACGGAAAAAAATTACAGTTCCAGAAAATAACGTTCAACAGAAGCCTAAAAAAGAGCATTCAATTTCGCGCTACGTAAATAAAGTGATCGAGGGTGACTGTTTGGAAGTCATGAAAAGAATTCCTTCTAAATCGGTTGATATGGTGCTATGTGACTTGCCGTATGGCACCACTCAAAATCATTGGGACAGTGTTATACCACTAGATCAGCTGTGGGTAGAATATGAGCGCATTGTTAAAGATGATGGTGCGATTGCTCTGACTGGACAGGGTCTTTTTACTGCCCAGTTAATGCTGTCAAATCAAAAGTTATTTAAGTACAAATTAACATGGGTGAAATCAAAACCTACAAACTTTTTGAATGCCAAAAAACAGCCTTTAAGAAAGCATGAAGATATTTGCATATT
>JACCDV010200997.1_pt1 | contig 15445 bp, 18 predicted proteins | sample 7446131 | NCBI WGS metagenome assembly JACCDV01 (sample SAMN15323448, study PRJNA562643) | freshwater metagenome | isolation source: river surface water | place: USA:Blue River Watershed | collected 2017-08-17 | reverse complement strand
GGTGCTGGAAATAATTGGGCGGCAGATAGCACGTCTTCTTTTACTCGATATTCAATGGTTCATAGTGAATTAGAACATAAGAATTTGATGTTTGTGGGGGCATATAAGTTAAATGATCAATTTTCTTTTGGTGTAGGGATTGATAATGATGATGCTAAGCTTGAAAAGCAAAAGAAATTATATCAGGGGGCGGGGGCTGATGGAAATTCACAATTAAAGACCAAAGATAATGCTTGGGGTTATCGCTTGTCGACGTTGTATAAGGTAAATGAAAAGCATCAGTTTGGTTTAATGTATAGAAGTAGAATTAATCACAAGTATGAAGGGAAGTTATATTTTGATGGTTTAAATAATACAACGCCTATTTTTGGTGCTGATGGTGGTTATTCAGATGTTTTTGGAGGATCTTCCTTTGAAACTAAAGCCACATATAAAGTAACCTTGCCACAAAGCGTTGTTTTAGGGTATAGTTTTAAGCCATCTAATAAATGGACTTTTAATATAGATATTGAATGGTTAGATTGGTCCAGTAGGGAAAGAGCTAGACTTGATTTTCCTGATGTAAGCAACGCAGCTCAAAATTCTGTTTTAAACATAAATAATCCTCAATCTCAAGACTGGAAGTCTGTTTGGTCTCAATCGTTAGGTTTTGAGTATGCGGCAAATGATAGGCTTAGGTTACGGGGAGGATATGCGCATCATCAGACGCCAATTGGAAATGAGACATTTGAAACCACTTTTCCAGATAGCAATTCGCATTCATTTACAACCGGTTTAGGGTATGATTTAAATAGCAAGTTAACCTTAGATCTTGCCTATGTTGCTGATTTTTATGAAACAAGGAAGGTGGGTAACTCTGTTGATACTGCGTTTGGTGCAAGCATGAATGGTAAATACAAACAATTTATTAATGTTGGAATGGTTACTTTAACGTATAAGTTCTAAAAATGCATTTAAAAGGCAAAACAGCGATTGTGACAGGAGCAACCAGAGGTATTGGCAAGAGCATTGCTTTAAAGTTGGCTTCAGAAGGTGCCAATATTGCCTTTAATTATGTTTCTAGTGAAGAACAATCTGATGCTCTTGCCATCCAATTAGCTTCTTTTGGCGTAAAAGCTAAAGGTTTTAAGGTTGATGTCAGGGATTATGATAAGGTTGTTTTGATGAAGAATCAGGTAGTTGAAGAATTTGGATCTATCGAAATATTGATTAATAATGCCGGTATTATTAAAGATTCTGCTTTATTGAGTATGAGTGTTGAGAATTGGAAAGAAGTGATTGATGTTAATTTAACTGGGGTTTTTAATTTCTCAAAGGCAGTTATTGTTAATTTTATGAAACAACAAAAAGGGGATATCATTAATATATCTTCTTTAAGTGGTATAATTGGATTGCCCAAGCAAACTAATTATTCTGCGTCTAAGGGTGGTGTGATTGCTTTTACTAAAGCTCTGGCTAAGGAAGTGGCTGGGTTTAATGTTCGGGTTAATGCAGTGGCTCCTGGGTTTATAGAAACGGACATGGTTAGTGAGTTGAATCCAAATCTTAAAAATAAAATGTTAGAATTTATCCCCCAAAAGCGATTTGGAAAATCCGAAGAAGTTGCGGATTTAGTAAATTTCTTGTTAAGTGAGAAGATTGCGTATCTCACGGGACAGGTTATCCAAATTGATGGGGGAATGGGTATTTAATTAGAAGGTTTCTATATGCCTGAATATTTTATTACTGGAGTGGGAGTTGTATCTTCAATTGGTGTTTCTAAAAATGAGTTTTGGGAAGCAATTAATAATAAAAAGGAAGTCTTTTCATACGTTGATGGAAATAAGATTTGTCAAATAGGTGAAGGTTTTTTAGATGGTATTGCAAATAAGTTTAATACGGATTCTTACGATCGTTCTAGTAAGATATTATTAGTAGCTGCTCAACAAGCTGTGGAAGACAGCGGTTTTCTTATTAATGATTTAAATACGTATCGTTGTGGTGTTTCAGTTGGAGCTACTTTTAATTGCTTAGAAAGTGCTTGTCTTTTAAATAAGCAGGCCCTCACAGATAGTCCTCGTTTTGTTGATCCTTCTTTATTTCCTAATACTGTTACAAATGCACCTGCTAGTAGATTGTCGATTATTTTTAAGATAAAAGGTCTAAATGTAACTCATTCGGCGGCTTGTTGTTCGTTTCTTGATGCTTTAATGTATGGTTCTGAGTCTATTGATGTTAGGGGTAAAGATTTTATTATTGTTGGTGGGGTGGAAGATTTTAATGAGAATTATTTATTTTCAATAGATAAATCAAATTATTTTGATAATGAAGTAAGTTTTATTGGCGAGGCTGGGGCCGCTATTACTTTAGAGAGCTCTAAATCAATTGAGGCGAGCGCAAAAAGATATTATGCTAAGGTGATTGCGTCTCATTCTTTGGCAGGTAAGTTTACTGGATTTGATGATTTGGTTCTGGCTTGTGTAAAATCAATGTTGGATAAAGCAAAAATTAATTCTAGCAATGTTGATTTATGGCTTATTAATTTCTTTAAACCAGATGTTCTTTCTATGTTGAAAGAGAAGTTAAATATATCTTGTGTTTATTCTCCTGTTAAAAAGTTAACTGGCCAAACATTTAGTGCGTCTTCGGGGCTTGATTTAATTTATGCGATAGGTTTATTAAATAAGGGGTCTAATAAAATGATAGGTTTGATTAATTTAGATCCATCATTTAAATGTAATTCAATTGTGTTAACGAAATGAAAAATACTCGCATAGTTATAACAGGTATTGGTGTAATTTCTTCAATTGGCCATGGGAAGGAGGCTTTTTGGAAGAATTTATTAGCGGGTAAGTCTGGTGTTTCGGATATAGAGCTTTTTGATACATCTAGGCACTTAACACATAAAGGCTGTGAAATTAAAAAGTTTTATCCACAAGATTTTATTTCTCAAGAAGCTTCTGCTAAGTATGGCAGATGTTCTCAATTAGCTATGTCTGCAACGAAATTGGCTTTAGAGGATGCGAATTTATTAAATGAAAAACTTAGAGATAAGTTTACAGCTCTTTCTATTGGTACGACTTTGGGAGAGATGGCTATAATTGAACAAATTAATTATTTAAAATATATTGAAAAAAGAGAAGATTCTCTATTGCCACCAAAGCTTCCATTTACTAACTTAGTTTCTTCTGTTTTTGATGAATTTTCTTTAAAAGGACGCACGCGAATATTTACAACTGCTTGCTCAGCGGGCAATTATGCTATTATTGATGGTTATGATATTCTTAAAAAGGGAGAAGCTGATTTTGTAATTGCAGGCGGTGCAGATCCATTTTCTTATATAGCTTTTACTGGATTTAATCAGTTGAGGGCAGTAGCTCCTGAAATGTGTCAGCCATTTGATAAAAATCGGCGAGGTATGATGGTTGGAGAGGGTTCGGGGATGTTGGTTCTTGAAACAATGGATTCTGCTATTAGGCGCAATGCAAATATTTATGCGGAGGTGATTGGGGGTGGAATAAGTTGTGATGCGTATCATATGACGCATACTCAAAGTTCAGGTATTTATGATGCTATGTCAGAAGCCTTAATGTCTGCTAATATTTCTTATAAGGATGTCGATTATATATGTGCGCATGGAACGGGAACAAAATATAATGATTTAGCTGAATCTAAAGCGATTATTGATTTATTTAAAGATCATAAGCCTTTGGTTAGTTCAATTAAATCTATGTTGGGACATACAATGGGGGCTGCATCTGCAATTGGCGCTATTAGTTGCGCGCTAGCTCTTAAGGCGGGGGTTGTTCCGCCGACTATAAACTTTGAAGTTAAAGATCCTGATTGTGACATAGATTGTGTTCCTAATGTGGCTCGGGAAGGGAATTATAATATTGTGATTAATAATGGAGCTGCCTTTGGTGGAAATAATGCTTCTGTTGTATTAAGAAAGATTAATTAGAGGGGGATTTTATGGGTGATGATAAATCGCAACAAATTGAGAATGTGACGCGTGAAGTTATAGCGAAGTTGCTGAATGTTAAAGCGGGTGAAATAAATCCTGAGGCTCACTTTATAAAAGATCTAGGGGTTGATTCTGTGGATGCTGTTCAGTTGTCGGTAGCTCTTGAAAAAAAATTTGGCGTAACAATTGATGACATGTTAATTAATGAATTGTCTTCGGTTAATGCAACTGTAAGGGTTGTTTCTAATCTTTTGAATTAAATCATATGAATGCTTCTCGTGTTGTTATAACAGGTCTTGGTCCGATAGGGGCTACAGGTATTGGTAAGGATGACTTCTGGAGGGGAGCCTGTGCTCAAGAAACAGGGTTGGTTAAAAGAAAATACAATATTGATTCAATTGTTAGTGATCAAGAGTTTTTTATGCATGAAATAAGAAGTTTTGATATTAACAGATTTTCTATTGATAAGAAGAAGCTAGAATACATATTCCGTTGGAAGGAGGGAGTTGTAGATCGGGATTTAGAATTGATGATTGCGGCTACTGAACTTGCTTTAGAAGATGCAGGGCTAAAGAAAGGTTCTTCTTTCGAAGATCTTTCGTTATTGGTAATTCATGAGAATCCTTGCTTGGAAATATTTACGAATGAAATGTATACTGCATTTAGAGATTTTTCTAAAGAGAGTGATTCTTTTTCTAAGATCTTTGATAAGACTGCGATAACGGGTTATGAAACGCAATCATTTATGATGTTGTTTCATTTATTGCGTTTTTTTAATATACATAATTATTCATTAGTTGTTAATAATGCATGTGCTTCTGGATTGTATGGGATAGATCTTGGTGCAGACTTTATAAAAACAGGAAAAGCTAAGAAGGTTGCTATTGTAGCGGGAGATACTCCTGGATTATTTAAACAGCTTTGGTTTAAGAAATTAAATATGTACGATGAGACTGGTGTTTATAAATCATTTTGTGTTGATTCAAATGGTTTTGTTTTAGGTGAAGGTGCTATTTGTTTAATTTTAGAAGATTTAGAGTCTGCTCTTGAAAGAGGAGCTAAGATTTATGCGGAATATGTTTCAGGGGGGTTTTCTTTAGAAAGTTGGGGGGTTACTACTCCAAGAATAGGTGATGATTGTTTAGTAAATGCAATAAGACAAGCCATAGGTCGTGGGAATATGGAGGTTGGGGATGTTGATCTTGTTTGTGCGCATGGAACTGGTACAAATTCTTCAGATTATTATGAAGGAAGGGCAATAGGTGATGTTTTTGGCAATAATGTGCCTGTGACAACGTTTAAAAGTTATTTAGGGCATACGCTTGGTGCTTCTTCTTTATTAGAGTTGTCGTTGCTGATTTTATCAATGCAGAATAATTATGCTTTAGGAATAATGAATCATGTAAATTTTGATAAACGATTGAAATTAAACTTTTTATCTGAGAATGTTGATTTAGAGGTCAATTCTTGTTTAAAGTTATGTAATGCTTTTGCAGGCTATAATGCTGCGGTGTTGTTAAAAAGATTTGAATATCCTTCCAATTAATTAAAATGATACTTCATAATTCAGCTGTTGTTTTTGGCTTATCAGGATTGATTTTAGGTGTAACCTGTTCAATATTAATTTTGTTTCTTTCTATTTATGGAAAAGCAAAATTACATAGAATTTGGGTTCTTTTTAATGTTGCGGTTGCTGTTTGGGGGTATGGATCGTATTTTATTGCTAATGCTTCTAATGAGAGAGAAGCGTTAATTGTTTGGAAAATAGCTTTTTCGGGTGTTTTATTTATTGCTGTGTTCTTTTATCATGTGGCATGTCTTTTTTGTCAAATTAAAAGATTTAAAACAATTTTATTTGCTTATCTGCAGGGTTTCTTATTTTTTATACTTAGTTTCTCTAATCTTTATATATCTGAAGTGTTTTTGCTAGGGGGGGATTTTTATTATCTCAAGGCAAAGGGAGCTCTTTTCATTCTTTCTTGCTTTTTATGGGTCTTTTTTGTAGCTTTGGGTTTAATTGAATTAATAATACATTTTAGAAAGTTAAAAGATGTTAGAAGGGCTCAGACGCTATATCTTTTTCTAGGATTTGGAGTTGGATTCTTAGGGGGCATAACAAATTTCTTTCCATTGTTTGGTATTGGGATGATCCCTTTCGGTAATGTAACAATTCCTATTTATTGCATTGTTGTTACTTACGCCATATTAAAATATCGACTTGTTGATATTAAACTTGTAATAACAAGAGCAAGTATATTTATCTTTGTGTATACATTAGTATTGGGGGTTCCTTTCTGGGTTGGTTTTAGATTGTTGGGGATTGGTATATGGCTCTTACCTGCAATATTAATGGGCTTTTTTGCAACTATTGGTCCATTTATATATCTGTATGTGCAAAAAAGAGCGGAAGATCGTTTATTGCAGGAGCAGCGTCGTTACCAAACAACTTTGCGTCAAGCGTCAGCTGGTATGGGAAGAATTAAGGATTTAAAGAAGTTGCTTAATATGATTGTTTATGTATTAACTCGAGCTGTTCGCCTTGAACATACTTTAATTTATATTTTAGATGAGCGCAAAAAAGTGTATGTTTTGGGGGCTTCTAAGCGTCGCATTGGTCATTCTCAGTTTAGTGATATTGTTGAGCAAGACTCGGTTCTGGTTTCTTATTTATCTAAGCATCATTTAGCTATAGTTTATGAAGAGGTTAAGCAAAAGGTGCAAGATTACCAAGATGTTGAATTGCTAGAGATTGAGAAAACAATGTCTTCTTTTGAGGCTGCTCTGGTTATTCCTATTTTTGTTGATCAAAAATTAACGGCTATTGTTGCTATGGGGAAAAAGGAGTCGGGGAGGATTTATAATGAAGATGATTTATCTGTTTTTACTATTCTTGCGAATCAGGCGGCTTTGGCTATTGAAAATGCTCAGTTTTATGAAGATATGAAATTAACCCAAGAGCAACTATTTCAAGCGGAAAAGATGGCAACCATTGGTACTATGGCGGATGGGCTTTCGCATCAAATTAATAACCGTTTTCATGCGCTTGGATTTATTTCAGGGGATGCCTTGGATACGATAAAAATGGTTAAGGAGAAGGGTGTTCCTGATAATCTAAAAGAAACCTTTGATGATCTTGAGCGGGCTTTTAATCGGGTACAGGATAATGTGGTGCAGGGTGGCGAGGTGGTTCAAGGACTTTTACGTTATACACGTAAGGGTGATGAAGGTTTTGTGGCAGTTAATTTTGAAGATGTATTTAAATCAGCTTATGAAATGGCTCAGTTTAAAATTAAAACCACGGATTTAAAGGTGGTTCGTATGTTTGATCCGTTAACCGCTCCGAAGATAAGAGGGAATTTTACACAACTACAAGAGGTGTTCTTTAATCTTATCGATAATGGTTATGATGCCATGATGCAGCGAAAGACTGAATTAAAAGAACCGGGTTTTGTTCCTACGTTAAAGGTTTATGTTAATGCTTTAGAGGGTAATCAAGTTGAGCTTATTTTTGAAGATAATGGGGCGGGTGTTAAGCCGGATGATATGGCTAAGCTATTTACCCCATTTTTTACCACAAAATTGTCCAGCAAGAAAGGCACCGGCCTTGGTCTTTATGTGATTAAAAAGATTATTGAAGATAATCATAAGGGGCAGGTTATTATGGATTCCCAATATATGGTTGGCACCAAAATGAAACTTCGTTTACCCATTGCCTTTGAATAATTTTTCCGATACACTAAATCTATGCCTAAATTATTAATCGTTGATGATGAATCCGATATCCGGGAATTTGCCAAGAGCTTCTTTAAGAAGCGCGGCATAGAGGTGTTTACAGCGTCGGGTGGTCGTCAAGCATTAGAAATTATTGCAAAGGAAAATCCGAATCTTGTGCTGCTTGATGTGCGCATGGAAGAGATGACGGGAATTGAAGCGTTGCGTGAGTTAAGAAAGATTAATACAGTCACCAAGGTGGTGATGGTGTCTGGGGTTGAAGATGAAGAAATTGTCAGTGAAGCTAAAGCATTGGGTGTTGTCAATTTTGTGCATAAACCGCTGATTCTCGAAGAGTTGGAAAAAATCGTTCTTGCCGAGTTAAACCGCTAATATGGCCGCTGTCAAGATTGACTATAAGCGTGAACTTGAATATGCCTCAAAGGGCATGATCCTCATTCATGACCCTAAACTCCTCATTAAATTAATTGTCCGTTCCATTGTTCAGAAGGTTCATATTCGTCATGCGGGGATGATTCTTTATGATCCCTTAAAAGATGCGTATGTCTTATCAATTTCAAAAGGTGAGATTGGTTCGCGTATTCCAGAGGGGTTTATTCGTTTCGATAAGAAGCAACCGATTATCAAGTTGTTCTTAGAGAAGGAATTTAAATACCTGGTTGAGAATCGCAATGCCTTGGTTGCTGAGGATATTAATAAATTAATTTGGAAAGAGTCGGTTATTTCAAATGGCAATGGCACTAAGAAGTTGTTGCAAGATGTTGCTGAACAAATGCCTAAGCTAAATGCGATTGCCTGTGTGCCGGCCTATTATCATCATTCGCTCTTGGCAATTCTATTATTAGGGGAGAAGCATGATAATAGCCGATTTGAGCAAGAGGAATTGGATTTCTTTTCTGCCTTGGCCTCCGATGTGGCAATGGCCATCCGTAACGCGCAATTGTTTGATGATTTAAAACGTGAAGCTGACCGTAACCGCAATCTGTTTATTCAAACCACCATTGCCTTAGGATCTGCTATTGAAGCTAAGGATGCCTATACGCATGGGCATACGGAGCGGGTGACTAAATATTCACTGGCCATTGCCCGTCAGATGCAGGCAAGCCAGGCGCATGAATTTCCATCTAAGTTTTTTGAGAATCTTTATATTTCAGGGCTTTTGCATGATATCGGAAAAATTGGTGTGCCTGAATCCATTCTTTGTAAGCAAGATAAGTTGACGGTTGAAGAATATGAAATTATGAAGACGCATACCACCCGCGGCGCAGAAATCCTGGCGCCGCTAACGGGTTTTGAGGAATGTATTAATGGTGTTAAATACCATCATGAGCGTTATGATGGCCTTGGCTATCCTGAAGGGTTAAAAGGGGATGATATTCCGATGATTGCGGCTATTATTGCCGTGGCAGACACCTTTGATGCGATTACGACAGACCGTTCCTACCGCAAAGGGATGAGCAAGGAAATTGCTATTGTTGAGATTGAAAAATATATTGGCAAGCAATTTAATCCAAAGCCTGCCCATGCTCTTATTGAGTTGTTTCATAAGGGTGAGTTATAGGTAATTCGATAATAAATTTTGTTCCAGCGGCTACCTGGCTTTCCACCAATATCTTTCCATTGTGATTCTTAATGATTTCGTGAGTAATAGCTAAGCCTAGGCCTGTGCCGCGGTCCTTTTTACTAAAGAATGGGTCGAAGATGTGGGCGATGTCTTCAGCGGCGATGCCTTTGCCGGTATCTTCGATGGTGATAATGCAATTCCTATCATTTCCAAAGCTTTTAATCGGGAATCCAGTCGTTATTGTTAATAGTCCGCCATTAGGCATGGCATCAATGGCATTAAGGAAAATGTTTAAGAAAACCTGGCGAAACTGGTTTTCATCAATTCTTATCAGTTGGCTTGTGGGTAGTTGATAATCTTTTGATAGGGTGATTTGATTCTTAATTAAGTCATTGTTTAGAAAATCAATCGTATGGTCAATGAGCTGATGGATGTTAGATGTTTTAAGTTTAGGTGGAGTTGGTTTGGCGTAATCTAACAATTCGGTAACCAAGGTATCGATTCGTTCAACTTCATTGCTGATAATGCGTGAGAATTTAAGCAAGAATTCTTTATCGTCTAATCGTTGGGGGAGTTGTTCAGCAAATGTCTTAATGGGGGTTAGTGGATTTTTGATTTCATGAGCCATGCCGCTGGCAAGAATGGCGACGGTTTTAAGCCGTTCTGTGCGGATAATTTCTTGGCGGAGGAGTTCGTTTTCCATTTCAATTTCTTTAATGCTCTTTTTAAGAAATATCTTATCAACTATTTTTTGAAGCCTTTCTTTAAGGGGAATAAATGCTATGGCAATAATTGAAGCGTATAATAAAGAAAATATAAATGATTTGTATCCAATTATTTCTTTTAAGTAGAGTTCGCTGATATAGGTTGCTATAAAGTAGAACATGGTTATTAAGAAAATAATTATTGTATAAACAAAGCTGCGGGATAATGCGACGCGGATATCCATTATTTGATATTTTAAAATTAGATAAATAAAGCTAAGAATAAATGTAGGTATGAGTATGTTTCCATATGGAGCTATTTCAATATTTAAACATAAAAGGTAGGTTGTGCTGCCTCCTGCAAAGCTGATTAACATTGAAATTATGAGTATTTTTAGTTGTTTTCTTTCGATTTCAGCAGATTGGATCATCTTTTGATAAAGGATATAGAGCGAGATGGTAATTAATATGTAAAATTGAATAATTGAAAAATAGAAGGTAGGGCCAATTACGGGCCAAAATTCAAACATAAGGCGTTGTGACATGCTAGAAATGAAAAGAGGGGTTGGGGCTATGGTCAACATAAGAATATCTATAACAAGTGAGAAGATTAATACTTTATGTATTAGCGGTGATTTATTGTTAGATATTCTTAGGCAAAAGTTAAGAAATGAGGGGGGTATAAAGAGGGCTATTGAATTTAATATTCGTGAATAAAAAAGTGCCTCATTGTGTTCCGATGCTAGCATGGATATGAAGAAGAAAAATGACCAGAGTGCTACGGCGCAGTTAAATAAAGCGAATGATTTTACTGTTTTTGATTTAAAATTCATTAATAGAATAAATAAGCAGCAGGTGCCGCAAAGAATGGCAATAATAAAGGAGGTAATAATAAAATATGGCATAGTTCTTCTATATTGGAAGTGTAATTCTTATTTCTGTTCCGTTGGTTAATTTACTTTCCGCACTAATTGTCCCGCCGTGTTTTTCAATAATGTCTTTAGTGATTGAAAGTCCTAGTCCAGTGCCATTATGTTTCTTGGTAAAAAATGGATCAAAAATATGCTTTAAGTCTTGAGCATTAATACCATGTCCGGTATCGGAGATGGTGATGGTGTATGCTGGGTTCCCGACAGAAGCTTTCGGGGATGACAAGGTGGTTTCTATTGTTAAGGTTCCGCCATTGGGCATGGCGTCTATGGCGTTCATGATGATGTTTAATAGGGCTTGTTTTAGTTGGTTGGGGTCAGCTTTTAATGTTGTGGAATCTTCTTCAAGGTTTTGTTTAATCTGGATATTATTAGCTTGAAGGGATGCGAGAGAAATTACTTCTTTGATGATTTGATTGGGGTTAATTGTCTCAAATTGTGGTTGAGAGGGTTTGGCAAATGCCAGGAGATCTTGTACGAGTGCATTGATTCGGTTGATTTCTTTGGGGACTAGGGTTTGATAGGTTTTGATAAATTCAGGGTCATCTTTCTTTTGGGGCAAATGTTCGCTGAATGTTTGTAGGACGGTTAAAGGATTCTTGATTTCATGGGCAATCCCGCTGGCTAGATTAGCGATAGCTTTGAATTTCTCTGTTTGTAAGACTTTCTCTTTGAGAATGGCGTTTTCATGGGCAATTTGTTCTTGAGTTCCTTTAAAGAAAATCTTATCGATGATTGATTGAATTTTATTTTTTAGTGGAATAAAGATTAGGGCGATGACAAGGGATAGTGTGATTGAATTAAATAAATTGTGATATCCAATATAGTTTTGAGATAGTTTTTCAGTAAGTAATACAAGGGTTAGAAAAATAAGGGTAATTAATGTAACTAAAATAGAATAAACAAGGCTTTTACGAACAACGATTTCAATATCCATGAGTTGATGTTTGACAATGGCTGTTGTGACAATTACAAGAAATGCAGCGGTTGATATGTAGCCAATTGAGTAAAATGGAATATTGTAATTGCCAATAAAGTCTAGGGCGCCCCCGCCAAGGACTAGAATACCAGCGGACATGTATTTAATATGGCTTTTGCTTTTGGTTGAAATGGTTTTATTTTTTAAAGCATCTAGGCGTAGTTTAAAAGTAAAGTAAGCTAGATATGCGCAATGAATAATTAAGAGTGGGTGTGTAATTCCAGCTGTTGGGTATGGATGCCAAGGGTAATAGCTAACGCCTTTAACCATCCATGGTGTAAAAAGACTAATAAGACAAAAAATAATGCCAATGCTTGAATTAACTTGATACCAGAGTTTGTTTTGGGGTGCATTTAGATATGTGGTAATAAAGGTGAAGCACATGATGGGTAAGAATGAAATAAAGCAATAGGAGATTCTAAACCAAAGCAGAAGGGTTGATTCTGAAGTATTAAAATTAAATGGTATGTAGAAAGAAAACCAGGCGGTAATGTTTAGGCAAATATAAAAGAAGATGCGGTTGAGGGGTGCTTTGGGGTTTTTGGAAAGCACAAATACGCCGCAGCAAAGCGCAAATATTAAACAAGCAATTGGTAATATAGTATGCGGATTAAAGTGCATAGCTTAACCTTTATTTTAGGTTTTTCTGCACTGTCTCCAGTATTGTTTCTGACTTGAATGGTTTGATGATATACCCATCAGCTCCGAGGCGGCTGGCTTCTGCGGCTGTTTCAACGCTTTTGTAGCCGGTAACCATAATAATCTTGATCGAGGGGTGCTTTTTCCTGATTTCCTTTAGGATGTCCATGCCGCTGACCTTAGGCATCTTGATGTCTAAGAAAACAATGCCGATGTCCTTTGTTTTGGATAGGGTGTCAATGGCTTGTTCGCCGCTGTCAACGATGATGAGGCTATAGGTGTCGCACAGGATTAATTTAAGAGATTCACGGATTCCTTCTTCATCGTCGCATATTAAGATTTTTTTGCTGTGAGGCATGGAGCATTCCTCCTTGATGTCGGTTTATAAGGAAACAGGTGTCATGGTGCAAAGCAAACGTGCCGTGTTCTTGCCGGTGTTTCGATAAAAGTGGGGCAAGGAGGCGTCAAAATATAGGGTGTTGTGTTTATGTAAATTAAAAACCTGGTCATTAACGGTAACTTCGATATGTCCTTCCAGGGCAAAAATAAATTTCTCAGTGCCGTTCTTGTTTTGTTCTTTTTGAGTCTTGCCGCCTTCGTCAATACGGATTAGGGTTGGCATCATTTTCTTCTGCAGGACATTCTTGGTTAGGATTTCATAAGAGGAATGTTCGCTGTGGGTAAAGACATCTGTAGCGCTAGGTCCTCCAACTTCAATGGGAGAGTCATCTTTATCAATGCCTTTATAGAGTTCGGTAACATCGATTTCCAGGGCCTTGGCAATATTGATATGCGATTCAAGGGTGCCCACCATTTTTTTATTTTCAATGCGGCTTAGGGTGGCTAGTTGAACACCGCTGATTTCAGCAATTTCGCTTAAGGTCATACGTTTTTTGCGTCGTAACGCACACATCTTGTCTCCAATAAACATAATATTTTCCTTTGTAATGAATGATAATAATTAATGTGTTAAGTATAGCACTGTTTGATGATTTAGCAAATATTTTCTTCTTTAATAAATATTTATTGCGCACATTTGCTTATTAATTAATAAATTAATTGACAAATAATCAAATTTTGAGTATAGTTTTCTCTGTGCCGATTAATTAACCAATTTGAAGGAGCTGATTATGCCTACAGAAATGCTCGATGTGAAGATTATCAAGATTCATCGTTTAGCTGAAGGGAATAATAATACAAGGGCTTTTGTTGAGTTGGCTGTTAATGATTCCTTACTTATTAAGGGGATTCGTGTTGTTCATGGTGAGCGGGGTTTATTTGTTTCTATGCCAGCCGAGTTAGGGAAGGATGAGCGTTGGTATGAGCGGGTGCGTTGTTTAAATAGGGATGTGCAGGCTCAAATTACACAAAAGGTGTTGGAAGCGTATAACGCGCCGCTTCAAGAAGAATAGATGGGGAGCCCAAAGCGTCCTATCGATTGAGCTGGTGCATTTGTCATTGTCTTATCCGGAAAGCGATGGCAATCAAGGGGGCCGGCAAAATCAAACGAACATCCCATTTCCAGGGCGCTTTGGGCAAATCAATGCTTTCTTTTCGCTCTACAATAGTATATACTTTTAGTGATACTATAGGAGGTAAAAATGAAAGTATTGTCATTAAAGTTAAAAGATGAGGTTTTTGAAGAGTTGGAGCAAGTGATGAGTAAGGTTAATCTTTCGCGTAATGCTTATATTAATGAAGCGGTTAGTTTTTATAACAAGATTCATCGCAAGCAAGTATTAAAAAAGAAGTTAAGGTTGGAGTCGAAGTTGGTTTCTCAAGAGTCTTTAAGGGTAGCAGAGCGGTTGATTGGTGTGGATAATCATTTATTGGATGCTTAATGATAAAGAAATTTAATTTATATTTAGCAGATTTAAATCCTTCCTTTGGGGTTGAACCTGGTAAATTAAGGCCTGTTGTAGTGGTGCAAGCGGATGATATGAATGCAGTTCATTCGACAACGATGATTTGTTCTTTAACGACAAATATAAAGCCTGCATCGATTTTGCGTGTTTATGTGCCTGCCGATTTAATATCTAAATTGCCGCAAGATTCAGATATTATGGTTGATCAAATAAGGTCTATTGACATTAGGTGTATTAAGAAACCCTTAGGGCGTTTAACCCACGCCCAGTCAAGTCGGCTTCTTGAGAATTTGAATATATTAATCAATGAGTGATGGTGAGGTTGCTCTTTATAAAAATCAGTACACAATACGGCAATTTATTGTATAATTTCAAATCTAAAGAATATTAATATTTCTTTTGATGGGTCGGTAGCTCAGTTTGGGAGAGCGCGTCGTTCGCAATGACGAGGCCAGCGGTTCGATCCCGCTCCGATCCACTTTAAAACCTTCCTTGGATAAAAATAATCATGTATCGTTTTTATGTTGAAACGGCTAATTTTAATCAACCGACAATTAAGGTTACAGATTCCGACGAGATTCATCATATGAAGGATGTTCTGCGTCTGAAAAAGGGTGATAAGGTTCAGATTTTTAATGGGGCTTCCCAGGAGGCGGATACTGTTGTTGAACGTTTAGGTGAAGATACGGTGATTGTAAGAATAGTGGCGGTTAGGCAAAAACCTTTAGGTGGGGCTCGGATTATTTTAGCCTGTGCGCCGCCTAAGAAGGGTAAGTTTGAAATGATTATTGAAAAGGTCACCGAGCTTGGTGTTAATGAAATCATCCCTTTGCAGACGAAGCGTACCGAGGTGGTTTTTCCGCAAGACCGGATGAAGGGGAAATTGGGGCGTTTTGATGCCGTAGCCGTTAATGCGGCCAAGCAGTCTAAGCGGGTGGATCTTCCTAAGATTCATCCGATGATGGCTTTAAGTGATGTGTTAAAGCAATTGGATCCTAATGGCATTCATGTGATTCCTTCTTTAAACGGGGATTCAACGCATATCCGCGAGGTTTTGTTGAACAAAGCCTTATTTCCGGGGGCTGTTATC
>JACCDV010126641.1_pt1 | contig 15450 bp, 11 predicted proteins | sample 7446131 | NCBI WGS metagenome assembly JACCDV01 (sample SAMN15323448, study PRJNA562643) | freshwater metagenome | isolation source: river surface water | place: USA:Blue River Watershed | collected 2017-08-17 | reverse complement strand
GGCAGGCAGCGCCGAAGGAGCAACCGCCCCGGAAACTCTCAGGCCAAAGGACCGGTCACATGCCAATTCTCTGAAGAGCTGCTGGCGTTTCGTCCGCCAGTGCACCGAAGGAGCAAGCGATGCGCACTTGTGCGCGCCGTGAATCTCTCAGGTCCTGATACAGAGGGGGCGCCACCGGCATGCGGCTTGCATGCGGTGGCCCCATCCTTTGACGTATCAGAAAGCTCACACCCATGAAAACCATCGCAGTCATCGGCGGCGGCATCACCGGCGTCACCACCGCCTACGCCCTGGCCAAACGCGGCTTTGCCGTCACCCTGTTCGAACGCCATCGCTACGCCGCGATGGAAACCTCTTTTGCCAACGGCGGTCAGCTCTCGGCCTCCAATGCCGAAGTCTGGACCCACTGGTCCACCATTCTTAAGGGCATCAAGTGGATGCTCAAAAGCGATGCACCGCTGTTGGTCAACCCCGCACCGACCTGGCACAAATTGTCCTGGTTTGCCGAGTTCATCGCGGCCATGCCCCAGTACGAGCGCAACACCGTGGAGACCGCCCGCATGGCGGTGGCCGCGCGCCAGCACCTGTTTGCCTGGGCACAGGAAGAAGGCATCGATTTCGACTTGAAAAAAGAAGGCATCTTGCACATCTACCGCGACAAAAAAGGCTTTGACCACGCCGGTCGCGTCTCGCAAATGCTGGCCAAGGGCGGCTTGCCACGCCGCGCCGTGACGCCCGAAGAAATGAAAGCCATCGAGCCCACCCTGGCGGGCACCTATTACGGCGGCTACTTCACCGAAAGCGATTCAACCGGTGACATCCACAAGTTCACCAACGGCCTGGCCGCAGCGGCTGAGCGCCTGGGCGTGAAGACCTTGTACGGTCAGGACGTGAAGTCGGTGCGCAGCGACGGCCAGCAAGCCGTCATCACCGTCGCAGGCGATGAAGGCAGCGTTGTGCACACCTTCGACGGCATGGTGGTGTGTGCGGGCGTGGCCAGCCGCGACTTCGCTTCGCAACTGGGTGACCGCGTCAACATCTACCCCGTCAAAGGTTATTCGATCACCGTCAACCTGAACGACGAGCAGAGCCAGGCCGGTGCACCCAATGTGAGCTTGCTCGACGACGAGACCAAACTGGTCACCAGCCGCTTGGGCCTGAATCGTTTCCGCGTGGCGGGCACGGCCGAGTTCAATGGCGTGGACCGCGACATCCGCGCGGACCGCATCCGACCCCTGATTGCGTGGGTGGAGCAGTGCTTCCCGAAAATCAACACCCGCTCGGTGGTGCCATGGGCCGGTCTGCGTCCCATGATGCCCAACATGATGCCGCGTGTGGGTCGTGGCAGCAAAGCCAATGTGTTCTACAACACCGGCCACGGTCACCTGGGCTGGACGCTGTCGGCCATCACCGCCGACACGGTGGGTGATGTGGTGCTCGCGTCAAGCCGTGTGCTGCAGGTGGGGGGCGCGTTGCAGCCCGCTTGATCACCCATGTCACGCTTTGTCACCGTCACCCCCAACCCGGCGCTGGACTTGTCCACGTCGGTGGACCAACTGGTGGACGCGCACAAGCTGCGCTGTGATGTGCCGCAAGTGCATCCCGGTGGTGGCGGGATCAATGTGGCGCGGGTGCTGCACCGGCTGGGTGCGCAGGTGCTGGCGCTCTATCCTGCAGGCGGTGCCACGGGCGAGCGCCTGCATGGCCTGTTGTGCGACGAAGGCGTGCCTGATCTGCGCTGGGCGATCGCTGGCGAAACGCGCGAGAGTCTGACCGTGCATGAGCGCACCAGCGGCCATGAGTACCGTTTTGTGTTGCCGGGCCCCGCGCTGAGCGCTGCCGAATGGATGGATGGCCTTAACCGTCTGCGGCACGTGTCACCAGCGCCGGCCTGGGTGGTGGCCAGCGGCAGTTTGCCGCCCGGGGTGGCCGAAGATGGCCATGCGCAGATTGCGCGTGTGGCCAAGGCCATCGGTGCGCGCATGGTGGTGGACAGCTCAGGGGCCGCACTGACAGCGGCTTTGGCGCAAGGCGTGTGGTTGGTCAAACCCAGCCTGCGCGAGTTGGCCGAACTCACGCATGAAGATTTGACAACGCCGCTCCAGCAGCGGCAGGCCGCACGGCAGCTGATCGAACGCGGGCAGGCGCAGATGGTTGCTTTGTCACTGGGCAGTGAGGGCGCGATGCTGGTCACGGCAGACCAATGTCTGCATGCGGCCGCCTTGTCGGTGCCTTTGCGCAGCACGGTGGGCGCGGGCGACAGTTTTCTGGCCGCGCTGGTCTGGGCGCTCGATCAGCAGGACGATCTGCGTTTGGCACTGGCCACGGCGATGGCCGCAGGGGCAGCCGCAGTGATGTCGTCCGGCACGGCGCTGTGCCAGCCGCAAGATGTGGCGCGTCTGCGCGAGCAAGTGCGCATCGAGACCTGTTGAATTGCTTGCTGCGCAGTGGGTGGACGCACTCAGCGGGTGGCGACGTTCTGGCGCACCCGCCAGAACAGCCAGCTGGCGATGCTCAGGTTGAGCAGGTTCCACGCGATGCCATTCAAAAACGCCGCGTGGTAACTGCCCGTGAGGTCGAACACCCAGCCTGACATCCAGCCCCCCAAGGCCATGCCCAGCAAGGTGGCCATGATGACGGCACCCACCCGGGCACCGGCTTCTTTGGGGTCGAAATGTTCGCGGATGATGATCGCGTAGGCCGGCACGATGCCGCCTTGGAAAAGCCCGAACATGGCCGAGACCAGGTACAGCGGTACCAGACCATCAAACGGCAAGAACATCAGCAAAGCGATGCCCTGCAACATCGAGCCCAGCAGCAAAGTGCGGATGCCCCCAATGCGGTCGCTGATCACGCCAAACACCAGGCGACTTACGATGCCGCTGGCCAGCATGAGCGAGAGCATCTCGGCCCCGCGTGCGGCACCAAAACCCAGGTCGGTGCAATAGGCCACGATGTGCACCTGTGGCATGGACATGGCCACACAACACGCCACACCCGCCACGCACAGCAAGCCTTGCGCGTGCGCCGGTTTCAGGCCAAAGGGGCGGCTGCGGTCCAGCACCGGCGCGTTGGCGTTGGCCGGTGTCAGCGTCACCAGCGGCGGGCGTTGGCGCATGCGCAAGGCCAGCAAGAACATGCCCACGCCACAGAAGATACCGAGCAGGATGTAGGTCTGGCGCCAGCCCAAAGTCTCGATGCCGCGCTGCACCAGCGGCGGCCAGATCGTGCCCGCGATGTAGTTGCCACTGGCGCAAATGGCCACGGCAATGCCGCGTCGGCGGTTCCACCACAAAGCGGTGTCGGCCATCAAGGGCGCAAAGGTGGACGAGCTGCCCACAAAACCCATCAGCGCATGCGCGAGGCCAAAGGCCCAGATGCTGCCCGACATGCCCGCCCACACAAAGCCACCGCACACCGCCAGCGCGCCCACCCACAGCACCGGCATCAGGCCGTGCCGGTCGGCCATGCGGCCCGTGAGCAAACCGCCCAGACCCAGACTGATCATCATCAGCGTGTAAGGCAGCGACGCATCTGCCCGCCCCACACCAAACTCGGACTGCACCACGGGCAGCACCACCGAGACGATGTACATGCTGCTGTTGCCCAGCACCACCAGCCCCAGCGTGACGAGCAAGCGCCAAGCGGCTTGGCGGGAATCGATGAGGGAGGGGTCGGCGGGGGTGGTGTTCATCGGGGCAATTTAGCCGATGCAGGGGGCCAGTGTTGTCTTGTGGGTTACTGCGCGATCGCACATGGCATTGGGTTGCGGAGTGTCCACGCCATTCAGCGTTCAGCGGCAGGTGTAGCTGGCGGCAACGTCGGGGTTGGTGCCTGTGAGCACTGGTTTTTGAGGGTGGGAGCAAATGGGCAAGCTCAAGAGTCCCGAAGCGGCTGTCAGCTCGATCCGTTCAGGGGCCATGCCTTTCTCGACCCAGGCCCGCAGGGCGTTGAACATTTCATCGCGGCCGGTGGCAGGCTGTGGCAAGGGCACCGCGCTGGCAGGTGTCACGGTTCCGTTCAGGCCAATTGAGCCGGTCAGGTTGAATGAGCCCGTGTGGCCGAAGCCGGGGATAAAAAACAGGCGGTTGAAGGCCTGCAGTTGGTTAATACCCCCCATCCGCTGAGCCAATCGGTCAAAGTAATTGAGCGAGCCTTGCGGCATGATGAGTTGGTCGGACAGGCCGTGGTAGGAGAGCACCTTGGCCCCACGGTCGCGCAAGGCGGTCAGGTCTGGTGAATCGGTGTTGATGTCCGAAAACTGTGCTTGCATCGCCAGTCCGCGCTCGTAGGCAGCGGCCAGATCGGCGTATTTCAGGTTCTTCCAGCCGTCCTCGGCGTTACCAGTGGCATTGGTGAACATGCCTTTTTGTGCAATGCGTGGATTGCGCATGGACAGCGCCACCACCTGCGAACTGATGGGAAATGGGGCTTGTTCACCAGCCAAGGCCGTCAGGTCGGTGCCGCGTGTCAGGCCCCACCAAAGTTGACCCTGGTGGGACGCCAGGGTGCCGGTGCGGCCATTGTCCTGGGCGGGGTCTGGTGAGCGGCCATCGCGTGTGATGCCATACCAAATTTTCTTGATGGCGACGGCTTCAGGGGTGCGGAGACAAATTGCTTGTGTGTTGGTGCCCTGCACACCGGTTTCACCGATTTCGCCTTGGCACAGTGCTGCGGCATCGCGTGCGGGGTTATAAGTGCATGCCAGCGGGTCGCGCAAGAAACCCCAGCGGGCCTGCTCACCACCACAAGAGCGCAAGGCCAGTGCATTGACCGCATGCAGCTTGGCGTTGGGAATGGTGCGCCCCACATCTTGCTGCATCACAATTTGCGGATACAGCTCAGCGGTGATGAAACGTGTCCAGTTGAATGCGGGTGCGCCCGCCAGAATGCCGTCGTATTGCTCGGGGTATTTCTGTGCGAGTTTGTAGGCTTGCCGTCCGCCTGTAGAGAAGCCATCAAAGTAGGCTTTGGACTGCGCTTTGCCGTAGTAGGCCTTGACCACCGCTTTGGTTTTGAGTGCCTGCTCCAGCATGCTGCGTTCAGCAAAATCACGCCAGAGAACGGTATTGATAGAGCCATCCGGGTTCATGGCGAATGATGCGTTGCGGCCCGAGACGGTGCCACCATGGCCGTGGTCAGAGCCGCTGACCGCGTAGCCTTTTTGCACAGCCCCTAAAAACATCTCGTTGCCGCCACCACTTTGTCCGATGCGTGTGGCGTCTGCATAAAAGCCGCCGGCCCAACCGCCGCTGCCATAGGCGCGTATCGTCTGATTCCATTGTTCGCGTGTAGGCAGCCACACCTCTATGCCAATTCCGGGGGATGTGGATGGTGCACCGGCTGGTCCGGGGTTGCCCGGCCCGACCACCAGTTTGACCATGCACACATCTGAGGTGGTTTGGATATGCGGTGCAGGCGAGTTGGCCAAGCGAACCTCCTCGCCAGCCTTGAAGCTTTGCACGGCAATGATCCGGGTTTGCGCATCGATTTGGAGTTGCCCCAGACCCTGCATGTCGCAGGCCAGGGGCGTTTGCGTCATGGGTGATTTTTCAACATGGGCGCATGCGCTCAACAAAGCCAGCGCGGTCAGAGCGGCAAAGCGATGGGCATATCGGTTTGAGAGGGCGTGCATGAAATGTCTCCTGGTGTTAGGAATGAACCTGTCAAGACAGCATAAAAACTTTGCCGGGGTTCAAGATTTGTCGAGGGTCCATGGCTGTTTTCAGCGCCCTCATCAACTGCAATTCTGCCGGGCTGCGCGAGTGGTGCAAATACTGCCGCTTGAGCGTCCCGATGCCATGTTCGGCAGACACAGAGCCATGCCAATCCCCCACCGCCTGGTAGACCAGATCTTCGATGTCTGCTTCAGGTTGTTCGCCTGGGCACACTTTGACGCCGATGTGGATATTCGAATCGCCAACATGTCCAAAAAACACCGTCGCCGTATCGGGCCATTTTTGTTTCAAACGGATCTTCAGATCGGCAACAAAGTTGCCCAACTGTCCGGTTGTCACGCTCACGTCGAAACCCACATGAGGCCAGAAGACGGCGCGGAATTCACCGGACGAGTCGCGCACCGCCCATAATTTTTTGACGTCGGTCTCAGACTGCGCCACCACGACGTCCTGAACCATCTCAGATTCCAGCGCAGCAGACAGTGTTTGTTCAAAATGGCTTTGGTCTCTGACCGGGTCGGTCCCCTGTGATTCGATCAAAACATAAGCCCCATGCCCATATGGCAATGGTGTTGTCAAATGCGGCAAGCCAGACGTCATGCGTTCATAAAAATCAGGCCACATCATCTCGAATGCCGACAATTGGGGACCCAAATGTGAGCGAACATGTGTGAGTAAAGCCAGCACCGCATCGTAGTCGGTCAGCGCACAAAGTGCCGTGCAGGTGCTCCTGGGCTGTGGTGACAGTTTGAGCACCGCACGGGTGATCACGCCCAGCGTTCCTTCACTGCCTATGAAGAGCTGTTTCAAGTCGTAGCCGGTGTTGTTCTTGAGCATCTTGTTCAAATTGGACAAGACCGTGCCATCGGCCAAAACGACTTCAAGCCCCAGAACCAGGTCACGGGCCATGCCGTAACGCAGCACCCTGTTGCCGCCGGCATTGGTCGAGAGGTTGCCGCCGACCGTGCAAGAGCCTCTGGCACCCAGATCCAATGGAAAAAGCAAATCATGGTCGCGTGCAACGTCCTGAATTTGGGACAGCGTGGCACCTGCCTGTGTTGTGACACTGCAAGCGGCCGCGTCCACTTCTTCAATGTCTCTCATCAGCTCCAGGGACAAGAGAACGCATGACTTGACTGGCTGTGCACCACCTGCCAAACCGGTCAGGCCACCTTGCGGCACCACAGGAATTTCGGCCGCATGACACAGCCGCAGCAACGCACTGACTTCTGCTGTCGAGCGCGGGCGCACCAGTGCCAAAGCACTGCCTCGGGGTGCGGTGGTCATCCAGTCACTGAAATGCCGCTCCGGGATGTCATCTCCGATTGAAATCAAACCCACGTCAGTCGCGGCACGAAGTTGTTCAATAAATCTTTGCATGTACGGATAAGCCATCGGTGAAGAGGAAAAGGTAAGCCACGTGGGTATCCACGCGGCTTGTCTGACACTCATTCAGGCAATCAAATTAGGCAGCCATAGCGAGAGCGCCGGGAATGCACACAGCACAACCAAGCGGATGACATCCGCAAAGATGAAAGGCATGGTGCCTTTGTAAATTGCACTGAGCGGGATGTCCCGTGCGATGGAACTGATGACAAAGACGTTCATGCCCACGGGTGGACAAATCATGCCGAAAGTCACGGCCATCACCACGATGACGCCAAACCAGACGGGGTCAAAGCCCAGTTGTGTCATGACCGGGAAGACAATCGGCACGGTCAACAAAATCATGGCCAACTCGTCCATGACCGCCCCCAGAATCAGGTAGCCAACCATCACCAAGGCCAAAACACCATAGGGCCCGATCGGCAAATGCACCAACCAATCCACTGATTTTTGCGTGAACTGCGTGATGGTGAGGAAATACCCAAACAAGAATGCCCCCACCACGATCATCATGATGGCCGATGACACGCGCAGCGAATCGATCAAGGCTTTCTTGATTTGTGGCCAACGCAAATGGCCACGCAGCATGCCCAGAATCAAGGTTCCGATGGAGCCCACGCCGGCAGCTTCTTCCACGGTGAACAATCCGCCATACATGCCGCCCAGTACAAACATGAACAGCAGCAGCACCGACCAAAGCTCACGCAAGGAGGAGAAACGTTCAGGCCACGTGTGGCGCTCGCCTTGCGGCAGCATGGCGGGCCAGATGCGTGCCATCACGGCAATCACGATGGAGTAAAAGGCAACCGCCATCAAGCCCGGAACAACACCCGCTGCAAAGAGCTTGGAAATATCCGTTTCGGTCATGATGCCGTAGAGCACGAAAATCACCGATGGCGGAATCATGATGCCCAGAGTGCCGCCTGCGGCGATCAGGCCAGCCGACAAGCCACGGTCGTAACCTGCACGACGCATTTCGGGCAGTGCGACCTGTGTCATGGTGGCGGCCGTGGCCACAGATGATCCGTTGATGGCGGCAAAACCGGCACAAGCTGCGATCGATGCCAAGGCCAGCCCACCTTTGCGGTGCCCCAACCAAGCCCGACCAGCGGTGAACAATTCGCGGCTCATCCCGGCATGGGAGGCGAATGCACCCATCAGCACAAACATCGGAATCACACTGAGGTTGTAGTCGGTGACCACAGACAGCGGCACGTTGGCCAGCAGGTTCAATGCAGGTGTCACGCCAGAAAGAAGCGCAAAACCTCCAACGCCGGCAATGCCCATGGCCACACCGATCGGTACCCGGACAGCCATCAAGCTGAACATCAAGACAAAGCCCAAAAGGGCCACCAAATCACGATCCATGCTGGATCTCCTCATCAGGCTCTTCAATCGGTGTCCGGTTCAACAATCGAACAAGACGCATCAGCGCCAGAAGCACCGATGCACATACGCCGAATGCGGCGATCGCATAAAAATAGCGAATGGGAAGTTGCAAATCGCTGGTGGTTTGTGTGCCGGTACTCAGCACCTTGACCCAAACCATCCAGGCCATGACGGCCAGGAAAATCAAAGTCACCCATGTCCCCACGATGTCCAGCCACCTGCGCCCCTCCGGGCTCAGGTGTTCCCAAACGATGTCCACACAAATGTGGCTCCCGTAATAGGTGGCGATGGCAAAGCCCCAAAACAGGGCAATGCCCTGCATCAGCTTGGAAGCGTCAAACCAATCCGGTATTTGCACGCTCAAAACGTCTCTCATCAGCACATTGCCTGCGGTGAGCAAAGCAATGGCCAACAAGAAAAGTGCTGCAGCGGTCTCTGTTGCAGATAGCAGGCGTTTCATTTATTGACCTGCGTTGCGGGTTTTGAGTTCCTGACGCAGGTTGTTCAAGACTTGCTGTCCGTTCACACCTGTTTTGGTCACGCTGTCGATCCATTGGGTGCTCACGGGCTCAACCGCTTTCTTCCATGCCTCCAATTGGGGGCCGGTCAACTTGACGATGTTGTGGCCTTGTTTTTCCAGCTTGCCTTGACCGGAGTCTTCGTCATCGCCCCAAGCAGCCCCTACCTTGCCCGCCCAATCGTTGTTGCAATGGTCATCGATCACCTTCTTTTGCGATGCTCCGAGCTTGTTGTACCAACCTGGATTCATGACCCAGGTGAATGCGGCGGCGTACAGACGCATGTCGGTGTGGTTTTTCACAGCCTTGTCGATGTTGAATGAGATCAGCGAATTCCAGGGGAACGTGATCGCATCGGCCACGCCTTTTTCCAGGGCATCACGCGATTCGGGTGCCGAGACCTGAACGTTGGTCGCTCCCAAAAGGGTCATGGTTTGCGCCACTGTGCCGTTGGCAGGGCGAATTTTCATGCCCTTGATCTGGCCAGGCTCACTGATGGGCTTTTTGCTGTGCAACGTACCAATGTGCACGTGTGCAAAGCAAACCCGAACATCTTTCATCTCGGTGGCCGAATAGCTGCGATACCACTTGTCAACTGCAGCAGATCCAGAACCGGGCTTGCTGATCTGAAAAGGCAATTCTGCTGCAGCGAACACAGGGAATCGGCCCGCTTGATAACCGGGGCTCACCCAGCTCATGTCGGCAATGCCATCGCGCGCCATGTCGTAATGGTCTGCGGCTTTGCCCAACTGTTGCGCAGGAAACAAAACCACTTTGATGCTGCCGTTGGATGCACTCTCTACAGACTTGGCCCAAGGCTCAAAACCCAGTTTGGCCAGAGGATGGCTGCCTGGCAGCCAATGGGCGAACTTCAGCTCAACAGGTTTGTCCTGGGCTTGTGCGCCAAGACCCAACAAGGCCAGTGCGCACGCAGCGCTGGTCTGGCGAATGATGTGTTTTGTGAAAATCATGGTTGTCTCCTTATTGACTTGGGTTGATTTCAGACGGGAACTTTGTCGAACCATTTGATCGGATGCGCTTTGGCTGCCCGGTTCAAATGGCCTTCAGGATCTGCAAGTGCCGCTTTCACGGCCTGATTCAAGATATCAGCGGCTTGCTCCAACTGCAGCGGCGCATCGAGCACAGGTGCCACGCATTCATTCCAGATGCGTTCGTAGTTTTCATGGCCACGTTTTTGTGTTTCGCCATACCCTTTGAGAACCTGGGGCAAGCCCGCCAAAGCCAAACCCATGGATGCTGACTTTGGCGTCAAGGCTTGCAAAGCAGACCACCAAGCGTCCATCGCCGTGTGTTCTTGCTTGAATCGCAGGCTGCTTCGGCGCATCGGGCGCATGTTGGCCATGAACCTCAGCACCAGATAGCCCCACAGGCTGGTGGACCGAATGTGCATGCCCACATGCAGCTTGTCTTTTTTGTGTTTCACAGCCCATGCCAAGAGTTTTTGACCCCAGGCATACGGCAGCACAGAAGCCACTTCCTCCACGCCTGGCTTGAAGTGCTCCGTCACATGCACGACCTCGTCTGCGCCGGCTTGTGCCTCGTTGCGGACACGTTCAAACCGCTCAGGTCGCGTCTTCAAATCGGCAACGCGGATCACATCTTCGTAGCACATCCACAGGGCCAGGTGCCTGGCTGCCTCTGACCACGCTTTGGCTACGAGCGCACTGTCCATGGATTTTGGAGCCGCCTGCATCACGCGTTGGCGATAGGCCTGCGCATATTTCTCATCTTGATAGTCTTGGCAACGCGCTGCGCCCAGGCTCACCAACTCTTCAAACGCGGCGGCCGCATCCGCAAGCACCTCGGTGTTGACGGGCTCAACTTGTGCCGTCGCTCCGGCCAAATTTCTGGCCGCGTGAAATCCTGCAAGACTGGCCTTGACGCCTTTGCCCGAGGCTTCGATGGAGGCTTCGCAGATTTCAACAGGCCAGGGCAACACCCCAGCGCCACAGAGTGCGCCGAACATCACCGCAGAAACAACGGTCTTGTGCTGCTGCGTCAGCGCGTCCATGTCCATCAAAACCGACTGACGCGCCAATGTCTTGGCCAGAGTCCGGATGCGTTCGTCATCAAAGCGCCCGTCTTCCATGTGCATTTTTTCGACCGTCGTATAAACACGGCTGGTGGAGCTGATCAAGCAGGTTCTGTCAGGGGTCACAAAACCGCGCTCCATCATGCGGGCAGCTTCCAGGCTTTCACTGGCAATCACCACATCCACACGGGCAGGAACAGGCGACAGTGCGAAATTGGGTGCCGCATGGCCGGCCGGAACCGCTTGCCGACTCCACTCGACGTAATAACTGGTGGCGCCTGTTCTTTGCGCCACACCGGGAACGGAAGTGGCCTGCACGGACAAACCAAAATTTCGGGCACAAGTGACCAGCCAATCGGCCAGCACACCGCCACCTTCGCCGCCCAATGCGGCGATCAATACGCTCTGAATTTGAATGTGGTTCATGATTGGCCCTGCAACTGACGAATAGCCCATTGGTTGAATCGGGCGCAGACGCGATCCCACCAGCCCGGGTTGCTCACGATTTCAATTTTGTGAAAGGACGGGCAGAGCACTGCGGCATCGGCCACCTCGCCGCACAGGCCGCAGCCAACACAGCCGTTGGTGACGTGGGCCACGGGGGCTGACTTGAGGGGATCGGTTGAATCCTTGATTGTCAAGGTGGGACAGCCCGACAAACGGATGCAGGAATGGTCGCCGGTGCAGGTGTCTTCATCCACCCCATAGCGCGTGCGCACCGAGCGCAAGCCTTGCTTGAGGCGCATGGCACGCAGGGGTTTGAGCCGCCGCTGGCGTTCCAGTTGGCATTCACCTTCGGCCACAATCACTTTGAGACCTTTGAAGGGCGAAGTCAATGCATCGCGCAAGGTGTCACGCACGGTCGCCACGTGGTAGTTGTGCACCGTGCGCAACCACTTCACGCCCATGCCTTCGAGTGTCCGCTCGATGGTCATCTCACCGCTGGTTGCACTGCTGCCTTCTGCCACACGTTTGCTTTCTGATCCAGGGGATGACACCGTTTCTTGCGTTCCCGTGGCCGAGGTGTAGCCATTTTTCATGATGACCAAGACCCCGTCGCCCTGGTTGAGCAGGGCCGAGGAAACGCCCGACAGCAAACCGTTGTGCCAAAAGCCACCATCGCCCATGATGGCCAGGGGTCTGCGTGCCGAGAAGTTCTTGACCGCCGCACTGGAGGCCATGCTCATGCCATAACCGAGGATCGAATGTCCGAATGAAAACGGTGCAAACGTGGCAAAAGAATGGCAACCGATGTCCGCTGAAATGTGAAATTTCCCGATGTCTCGTTCAACCAATTTCAGCGCAGCAAAAACAGGGCGCTCTGGACAGCCGGTGCAAAAGTTGGGGGGACGGGCCGGGACTGGCTGCGTCAGAATGTCGGCAGCTTGTTGACGTGTGTCATCGAGCAGTGGCAAGTAGCTCTGTGTCTGCTTGGACAGCAGATGCGGCGCATGCTGCTGTATGAACTTCGTCAACCCGCGCACCAGCACCTCGGCGTTGTATTCGCCACCCATGGGTAAAACGTCTTTGCCGTGCAATGAAACTTGGATGCCCGACCGTTGCAGGTGTGTGGCGATTTCCTGCTCAATGAATTCTGGCTGACCTTCTTCCAGCACCAAGACGCCTTGTTTGCCCGCACAGAATTTCTGAATTTGCTCGGGCACCAAGGGATAAACCACGTTGAGCACCAGCAATGGGAGGCGCGACTCACCCTGTTCATCGGTCAAACTCAGTTCTTCCAAAGCACGAATCAAGGTGTTGTACAGACCCCCTTGAACAATGAGGCCGACACCGAGCGACTCACCCGTCCATTGTTCATTGAGTCCTTCTTCCATGATGAATCTGCGCGCTGCGGGCATGCGTGATTCGTACTTCAACTTTTCATGCGCAAAAGTTGAGGGGGGATGCGACAAACGGTCGTAGTTGAAGGCAGGCGGATTTTGCTGCAAGTGAACGCTTGAAATGGCAGGCACCTGGTTGTTCTTGGTCTTGAAGCTGCCCTGCACATGGCATGTGCGGATTCGCAATTCCACCATCACCGGCGTGTTGGATGCTTCTGACAATTCGAACGCTTTTTCCACCAGGTGAACAATGCTGGTCAAATTGGGGCGAGGGTCCAGCAGCCAGAGTGCCGATTTCAGCGCAAATGCATGCGTTCTTTCCTGAATGACACTGGCACCTTCGCCATAATCTTCGCCCACCACAATCACGGCTCCACCCATCACGCCAGGCGATGCCAGATTGGACAAAGCATCCGAAGCCACGTTGGTGCCGACGACCGATTTCCAGGTGACCGCGCCGCGAACCGGGTACATGATGGATGCGGCCAGCATGGCTGCCGCAGAAGACTCGTTGGTGCATGCCTCTACATGGACACCCAACTCATCGAGATAGGGGCGTGCCTGGACCATGACGTCCAGCAAATGTGAAATCGGAGAGCCTTGGTATCCACCCACATACGTCACACCCGACTGCAACAAGGCTTTGGTGACTGCCAAAATGCCCTCCCCATGGAAGGTTTGACCGTCGCCGAGCTTGAGACTCTCTATTTCGTGACTGAAGGAAACTTCCAAAACGATCTCCGCGAATTGATGGATTCGCGTCGAATTTAGTGAGCATGGCCGCCCATGGCAAATGCTTGTTTAGAATTGTCTGTATTCGTGATGCGAATATCGAGGGATAACCCTTATCTGAATATTTAATGAACTTCCGACAGCTCGACCTCAATTTGTTGCGTGTTCTGGTCGCCTTGCACAGGACAGGCTCGGTCACCGCTGCAGGTCAAGTTTTGGCGCTCTCGCAGCCTGCGACCAGCCATGCATTGGCCAAACTTCGCCATGCCCTGGAGGATGATCTATTTTTGAGAACCCCCAAGGGGCTGATGCCCACCAAGCTGTGTGAGCGAATCGCCCCGCTCATACAGACACAATTGGCTCAGCTGGAGTCGACCCTTGGCAGTGAGCAAATTTTTGACCCTGGCAGCAGCGACAGCCATTGGCGGGTTTCTCTTTCCGATTTGGGTGAAATGATGTTTTTGCCCGATTTGGCAACCGTGCTTCGCGAGGAAGCACCGCTGGCCCGAATATCGAATGTTGCAGTCACTGCCGAAGAAGTACCGAGCGCGCTGGTGGCCCGTGAAATTGACTTTTCGATCGGTATCTTGCAAAGCCAGCATCGCAACATACGGACTGAAAAATTATTTGAAGAGCAGTACGTGGCTGTCACCGCGGCACACTGGCGCCCCAGTGTCGGCACGGCTCAACGCAAGCTGCGCATTGAACAACTCCAGAAAGCCAAATTCGTGGTGGCTGCACCCACCGCCACGTTCCATGGCGGTGTTGAAAAAATTCTGCATGCGCACAATTTGACGAAGCAAATCATGTTGCGTGCCCGGCACTTCGGAGCCATCCCGGAATTAACGCTCAACACGGATTTGTTGGCGATTGTTCCAACCATGTATGCCCAAAATATCGCCCGCGTTCATGCCTTAAAAATTTGGGAGTTACCCATCAGCTCGCTGAAATATGCCGTCAATTTGCTGTGGCACGCCAGCACCGACGATGACAGCGCCCAGATGTATGTTCGTGACAAAGTGAGAACCTTGTTCTCGCGGACGAAATAAGCACATCGCTGCCACAAAGACCTTGGGCTGAGCCATTTAAATTGAAAGTCAACCGCCGTGGTGGCCGTTTCGCATCGCCGCAACGTCAGGCCTTCACGCCGTTGTGTCAAAAAAAAGGGCCAGCATGGCTGGCCCTCCGGTGCGATCAGATGCCGATCAGCTCAGCAGCGCGTTCACCCGCTTCACATAAGCCGCAGGGTCTGCAGGCAGACCGCCTTCGGCCAGCAGGGCCTGGTCAAACAGGATGTGGGCCAGGTCGTGGAAGTGGACCGAGCCGTCGAGCTTTTTGACCAGCGCGTGCTCAGGGTTGACTTCCAGCACGGGCTTGACTTCAGGCGCTTGTTGACCGGCTTGCTTGAGCATGCGGGCCAGTTGCATGCTCATGCCGTCGTCGGTCACTACCAGGCAGGCGGGGCTGTCCACCAGGCGGCTGGTCACGCGCACGTCTTCGGCTTTGTCTTTGAGCGCTTCTTTCAGCTTGGCCAGCACGGGCTTGAAGGTTTCGGCCGCGTCTTCAGCGGCTTTCTTTTCTTTTTCGTCCTGCAGCTTGCCCAGGTCAAACGCACCCTTGGCCACGCTTTGCAGCGGGGTGCCGTCGAACTCGTGCACGAAGTTCAGTGCCCACTCGTCCACGCGGTCGGTCATCAGCAGCACTTCGATGCCTTTTTTCTTGAAGACCTCGAGTTGTGGGCTGTTCTTGGCGGCGGCCAGGGTGTCGGCGGTGATGTAGTAGATGGCGGCCTGGCCTTCTTTCATGCGGGCCTTGTAGTCGGCCAGCGAGACACTGGTCGTATCGCTCGTGGT
>JACCDV010174566.1_pt1 | contig 15452 bp, 6 predicted proteins | sample 7446131 | NCBI WGS metagenome assembly JACCDV01 (sample SAMN15323448, study PRJNA562643) | freshwater metagenome | isolation source: river surface water | place: USA:Blue River Watershed | collected 2017-08-17 | reverse complement strand
TTATCTTCTAATCAGCCCCTCTCATCAACGGGGCAAAATTTTAGCTATCTACATGATCGCCTTATATGTCTCTCAATCTTGCAGTCAATTTTTTTACAACATCCTCCCTTTTGAATCAGATCTTATCTTCTTTCTTTTGCCTTCGCTGATACTCATTTCCTGTCTTCCGATGCTTCCATTACGAAATCCTGAAATTCCTTCTACAACTACAACGCTGAGATCTGCGCTTAAAAGCGCTTCCTTATCTTGGATCGGGCTCCATACAAGTTTTGCATCAGGGCTCATTTTAAATGCGCTTTACAGTTTCTTGCCCCTTTTGGCTAAAAAGCTGAATTTAAGCGTATCATTTGCCATGAGCCTTATGATTTTAGGCGGCTTATCTTTCCAATGGCCCATAGGGCTTTTATCTGATCGAATCAATCGAAAAAAGCTTTTAATCGGTATTTGCACTTTAAGTTTTATTCCCTGCTTAATCCCTTTTTATTATCCTATTGGCGATACGCTCAGCTATATCCTTATCATCTTAATCGGCGGATTGAGTTTTGCTCTTTATCCACTTGCAATGGTTTTAGTCTGTGAAAATAAGCCTAAAGAGGATCTAACTGCCCTGACAGGGCTGATTGTTTTACTTTATAGCTTCGGGATGATCTTTGGACCGCTTTTAACCCCGGTTTTTAACAGAATGCAAGAAGTCTATGGACTTTATGGTCAAATCTTTTTGTCGATGTTGATTTTAGGGCTTCATACGAGCTTTAACTTAATCAAAAAATCGAAAAAAGAAAGCTCTATCGAATCTGCTCAAACTAAAGTTTAAACCTTGTTTTTAAGCCCTCATCAAGAGTATAATCACCTCTCCTAACTTCGATGTAATAAAATGAAAAAAAGAAAAGATATTCTCAACTATTATGGCGTACACGCTGTAATGGCTTTATTTGAAAAAAGAAAAATGGCGATAGAAAGAGTTTATATCAAAAAAGAACTCGTCTCTAAATTCTCTAAATTTTTAAAATGGTGCGCCGATCAAAAAAAGCCTTACAACATCGTAGAAGATTCCGATTTAGAAAAATTGACAGACTCTACACATCATGAAGGCATTTGCGTTACAGCTAAAATTAAAGATGAACTTTCCGAATCAGATTTTTATAAAATCGCTAGAACACAAGAAAAAAGCCTTGTGCTTTTTTTAAACCATGTAGAAAATCCTCACAATTTAGGCGCTATCATCAGAACATGCGCCCATTTTAACATTCGCTATATTCTGACAGACTGTCAGATTGCACTTTCTCCATCATGCTGCAGAATCGCACAGGGAGGTGCAGAATTTGTCAATCTCATCAACATTTCAAGTGACGCCGACTGCTTAAAACAATTGAAATCATTAGGGTTTGAACGGGTAGCTACCTCTTCTCATCAAGGAACGCTTTTGCACCAAACTAAATTTCCTCCAAAGACCCTTCTAGTAATGGGATCTGAAACACATGGGGTCAATCAAACCATCCTCAAAGAGATGGATAAAATTGTAACGATTGAAGGTTCTGGGCATGTTGAAAGTTTAAATGTATCCCAAGCCACTGCTTTGTGCTGTTATGCCTATTTTTGTCAAAATGGATGAGCCGCTTGTATGTATCGATCAGCTTATATTGCAAAAGAAGGACTCATAGAACCGCTTTTAAAAGAGCTCAATGAGCCCAAAGCGAAAGTATTTGATCATCTGGTTTTATCTTTCAATCCTTTTACCCCTTTATTTTTTATGCAAAACGGATGGATAGACCCAGTTAAAATATCTATTCAATCTATTCAAGATGGCATCGATCAATTAAAAAAACTCTACCCGCTATGGGCTTTTTACCCAATTGAACATCTCAGGAGAGGAGAGCTCATCGCTCAAGGATTACGTAAAATTAAAAAGGAGCCAGTCCCCTTTACATCACCTCTTCCAAAACATCGTCCGGGAGGTTACACACTCCTTGATCAAAACACCCTTTTTGCCGCTAAGACCACAACCTCATTTTATCCGAATGGAATCGTTAATTTACAAGAGACAAAAGCCCCCCCTTCTCGCGCTTATCTCAAATTAATGGAAGCGTTGCATCTCATTCAAAAATTTCCTCAACCAAATGAAAAATGCTTAGAACTTGGCGCTTCTCCCGGAAGTTGGACTTATGTACTTGCAGATTTAGGGGCTGATGTTATTGCTTGTGATCGCTCCCCGTTAGACATCAAACTAAATCGTTTTAAAAACATCAAATTTATACAAGGAGATGCTTTTAAACTGACACCTGATAAAATCGGCCCGATTGATTGGCTGATTTCAGATATCATTTGTTATCCAGAAAAACTTTTACAATTCATCCAAACATGGCTACATTCGGGACTTTGCAAAAATTTTATATGCACGATCAAATTTCAAGGGGAAATCGATTTATCGATTGTTAAAGAGTTTAAAAAAATTGAACAAAGCAAAGTGATTCACCTTTTTCATAATAAACATGAATTGACCTTTATTCGAGTCAGCTCTTCTGTTCCCACTTCATCTCTAGAATCAAATTGACTAAACTCGCTATGAAAAAAAAGCAAAAACCGAAAATAAAATTTTGAATTAGACTAAATCCAAAAGAAATTGACCCGAAAATTCTTACTACACCTAATACAAATACTGCATAAGTCAATCCGATAATCGAGCTCAAAACGCATTTCTTACTGAATTTTAAGCGATCTACATTTTTGATATCAAAAAAGTAGCTGCCTATGATCAAACCTAAAGCGAAAAAAAACAGCTTCCATATTACAGAGGACATAAAAAATCCGGGTATTACAGAAAACAAAATCAAACAATTTTTCAAACGTTTTTTTTTGTCGATCGGAAAAAAAATCTCTTCATTTGGAAGATAAAAATTTTTATAACAGGCAAATATCCCTAGAGCCACGAACCAACCTGCAACCACATCGGTAAAAAAATGAGCGCCTAAGGCGATCCGTGAAAAAGAAATAAGAGCGGTAAATAAGAAAGATAACGAAGCCAACTTTTTATTTTTTATAAGATCATATGCAAACAAAGCTAAAAGCAAAGAACTTTGCGCCCCACCGCTTGGAAGCCCATACCCTGAAAGTTTGATCCACATTAAAGAGGGATCGAGAATAAAAGGTCGAGGCATCTCATAAAACTGTTTGATAATGCTATTCAAATAGCCAGAAAAGATAATCAGCACAAGTAATCGAAACCCATACTTTTGCTGTGTCAAAAACCAGACTAGAGGCAATAAAATAAAATAAAACTTAGGAGTATCAAAAAAATTGAGAAAAATTACCCAAGATTTCAAAGGCAACAAAAAATCTTGGATAGCATGGATAGCAGTAATTTGATCTTCAAAATTTAGCATGAGCTTTTAATCTTTGTTAATATTTCCATGACATTAGATGAGAGCTGATACTGATCCAGTAACTCCCCTAACGCTTTTTTAAATATTTTTTTCTGTATATGATTGAGTTGATGAATTCTTTTCAAGCTTTGAGCCATCATCGCTGATAATTGAGGATTGAAAGCATCGACCTGCCTTAAAGATTCAAAATAAAACGTGTAAGCTTCCCCTTTTGTGTCATGAAAAATCGATGTGTTTTCAGCAAGCACCATAAATAGAGCTCGAACATGATTAGGCATTTTCATATCAAACCCTTTTGAAATTATCAATTTTTGAAGCGATTGAATCGTATCAGGCAATTTACTCATCGCTTGCACGGAAATCCATTTGATTAAAACAAGCGGATCTTTTTCAAATTTCAAATAAAAATCTGTTAAAAGCATCTCTTTTTCTTCACAGTTTAAATTGACGATTAATTCTAACGCTGCGAATCGATCCGTCATATGAGTTGAAAGATTGTACTGATCTTGAATCAATTGGATCGAATCGCGATTTCCCAAATTAGAAAGATAATAAAGGGAGAGATTTTTCAATCTTCTTTTTCCGATATCTTCTGAATTGAATCGATAAGGTACATTTTGTGCTAATTGCTTATAAATGGTTTTAAAATCTTCTTCAAAAAATTTTGCAATCTCAAAAGCAAAAAATTTTCTAACTTCATAATTACCTTCAACTGACATAATTTCTTGAGTCAATGCAAGTTCATTTTCATCGGGCAATTTTAAAAGCTTGGCTTTCAAAGCACAACTTAATGTTTGATCTCTTAGAATTTGCCCAAATAAACTCAAAAACCGAGTATCGATCGATAAAGGCTCATTTGCTTCATATTTAACTACCTCTTCTTGCATTAATTGCTGAATCAATTTTTGAAAAGATTCATATCGATTGAAAAGATCGGTGTCATGTAATGCTAAATGCCCTAAATCGTGAATCGACAAATCATTTTTAATGACAGCAGGAACAGAAAAATTGCGATTGACAGACAAAACACACTCTTGACTTACATCTTCAAATAGAAAAATTTCTTCATAATTTTTCACTTGAAAGATGACGCTATCTTTTTCTTTTCTTCCCTCTTTAATTTGAAAATGTACAGGTTTTCCATCAAAACTAACCAACCCGATCTTAATAGGAAAATGATAAGGCAAAAATGGTAAGAGTTGATGATTTGGGTGAGCGGATTGCTTTAAATGCACTTTAACTGTTTTCTTTTTTTCATCGTACTCTGATTTTATATCGATAACTGGTGTTCCATATTGGTGATACCATCTAGAAAACTGATCTAATTTCATTCCTGATGCTCGCTGCATAGCATCGATCCAACATTCTATTGTAGCTGGTGTTCCGTCATAACTTTCAAAGAAAATTTTTAATCCTGTTGCAAACGTCTCTTCACCGAGCAATGTTTGCATCATCCTAACAACTTCAGCCCCTTTATCGTATATTGTAGGGGTATAAAAGTTGTTAATTTCAATATACTGCTTCGGCTGTATAGGATGAGCTGTGGGGCCTTGATCCTCTGGGAATTGCCTTGCTCTTAGCTTGATGACGTCCTCTATTCTTTTAACAACCCTATCGTGCTGAAAACAGGTAAATTCTTGATCCCTAAAAACTGTAAGCCCTTCTTTTAATGTGAGCTGAAACCAATCTCTAACTCCGATGCGATTACCAGACCAGTTATGGAAATACTCATGTCCAATAACAGTTTCAACTCTTAGAAAATTATCATCGGTAGCTGTTTTTTCATCTGCAAAACAGGTCGTTGTATTGAAGATGTTCAATCCTTTATTTTCCATAGCGCCCATATTGAAAAAATCGACTGCCACAATCATGTAACAGCTCAAGTCATATTCTAAACCAAAAACTTCCTCATCAAAACGCATGGCATGTTTTAAACATTCCATACCAAACAAGGCTCGCTCTTTTTTTCCAGGCTCTGTAAAAAATGTTAAGCGGATCGGCTTTTTCGAACGGGTTATAAATGTATCTTCGATAAAATCGAGCTTACCTGCAACTAAAGCAAATAGATAACAGGGCTTTTTAAATGGATCTTCCCAAGTAGCCAAATGTTTTCCAGATGGCATGTGGCGACTTTCGATTAAATTCCCATTAGACAGTAATATGGGGAATTGCTCTTTACATCCGATCAATGTGGTTGTAAATTTTGCCATGACATCAGGTCTATCGAGGAAATATGTAATATTTCTAAAGCCTTCTGGCTCATTGTGTGAACAAATAAATCCGTTTGATTGGTATAAACCGTAAAGCTCGCTATTTTTTATCGGAGAAATTATGCATGTTGTTTTCAATACAAAAGCATCCGGAACATCAAAAATGATCAGATGATCTTGAGTAACTTGATATTCTTTGGGATTTAATACCTTTTCATCCAATACGACTTCCAATAATTTTAAATTTTTTCCATCAAGTTTTAATGGGCTTTTTTTTGGATGAACTAAATTGCGTTCAAAGTGAATGTGAGCATGTACAATTGTTTCTTTCAAATCGAGTTCAAATGTGAAATGCACATCTGAAATCAGATAGCAAGGAGGTTCATAATCCACAAGTTGCACGGGCTTCTTCTCAAAAATCGTCATAAAAAAATCCTTAATAGATCACTAGAATTTAATCTAAATGAGGATCGAATGCAAGTCTCTCGCATTGATGAACTAATAAAGTCATTCCACCGTAATCCGCTCTTTCTTTTGCGCAATTGATTTGAAGATGAAAATTTCTATAAGTTTCGATGACAAGGTCAAATTCTTTACCGATTGGCTCTCCTTTTAAAACGACTTGAATCTGAAAATCAAAACGTTGATCAGCAAAATACTCTTCGTAATATTCTTGTATGGAGTCAACAGCATCTGTATGAGATGTGATAAAAGCACAGAAAACTTCGGCTTTAAAAAATTCAACACTTTTTTGTAAAAGTGCAGCTAATACAAATAAAAAATATTGAGCTCCTTTAGATTCATCCTCTAAGATAAGTGCAATAGTTTTTCTTTTTGCCTGCTTAAAAAATAAAAACTGGTTAAATTCTTCACAAGTTATTTGATCTTTATAACATAAAATCAGTCCATTTTTCTGACCTAACTCCACATCATTCATCCATTGATCAAAGCGGTGAAGACTTCCTCTGTAAAGATCGTAACTAAATAAAATAGTATTAGGTTTAATCGGCCCAAGTCCGTAACCTTTTATCATTTCTGCTACAAGATCATCGATTTCTTTTCCCGATTTCAACTCAATAAGAGCATCGACGTCATGACGTGAAAAAAATTCTCTCACCATTCTTTTGATCCTAGGAATCTTTTCCTCTTCAATATCCTTCTTCAACGCAGAAGCGACGATGAGAAACCCTTTATTTTGAGTCAGCGCTTTTGCTAATTTCATGGTTGGGGTCATTTGAGTTAAGTTTTGGGAAAAACAGATGACTTGCGGTCGCCAAGAACGCAAAGAAGGCGTTTGAAAATCGACGAGGCGATAAGTGACAAAACGTGAAATATATAACAGCATACTTTGCCTGACATCATCAAAATTTTGGCTAAATTGTTTTAGTCGCATGGCAAAATAGATGGCTATTACAAAAAACCAAGATAAAAAAGAAAGCCCCGGGTCAATCATCAGCATGACAGCAAATGATAAAATAAAACCGAAAAGAGGATAACTGTAATGGACATAAAAACTAGGGCGCCAGCTTGGATTTTGCATAAAAGCTTCGATAAAACAGGCTAAATTCAGCATGGCGTAAGAGAGTAAAAAAAAGTGAGTCAAAAGCGGAGATAGAAGATCGAGATCGAACAGAACGAAAAAAAGAGTTGCTAAAATGCAAGTTGCAATTGTTGCAACTAATGACTCTTTTGGGCCTTGAATTTTATCCCAGATCTTTTTGGGTAAAAGCGCATCATGAGCCATAGCCTGCAAAAGTTTAGGCGCATTTAAAAAACAGCTTAAAGCGTATAAAATTGTAGATCCGATTAAAGCCTGCATGAGGACCCATGAAGGTTTTACAATCTGCATTAATATTTGATCTTGTTTAAGTAACTGAGTGGAATCGATCGAATGTATGAGAAAAAACGCAAAAACTAGATAGAGAATGAATGAAATAAGAACAGTTAAAATGGTTCCAACTGGAAAAGAACGCTTGTGATTTTTCAATTGATCGATAGAAAATAATCCTGATTCAAACCCTGTAATGGCTGGGAAAAACGCGGCAAAAAGTTGCCAAAACGGTTTTTTAGGAAATTCGCTTGCAATAGGAATTGAGGTCATATCAACAGAATAAGCGACAAATGAAAACGCGATGATCAATCCTAAAAACACTAAAGATTGTAAAAGGCGTAAAGCTTTTTGCGGTAAAAAGGAAAAAAAGAGAAGGATGGATAAAATTGAAATACCCACGACGATTTTGAAATTAAAGATTAAAAACGGCTCAATAATTTCCAAAAGGCCCATCACACAAAAAGAAATATTAATCGCTTGAGAGAAATAGAGCGGCAAACTAACAGCGATACCCAATTCTGCGCCAAAACAGCGCGAAATCAAAGTATACACCCCCCCTGACTTCAAATTGAAATTAGTAACGGTAGATGAAATAGAAAAAGCGGTTAGTAAATTGATCAAAATTCCTAGAATCAAAATGAGACTAAAGTAAAACGGCCCCGCCTGCCCTAAAATTTTAGGCAGCCTTAAAAAGGTAATAACCCCAAAAACTGATAAAAATCCGGGCAGGAATACGCCATAAAAAAGCCCCAGCTTATTGCTTGTTAGCTCTTTAGGCTTTAATCTTTCAAAAAACTGATCTAAATAGTTAAAAAAGCTCATAAAGCCATTTAAATTCCTTTGATTGACAAAGGATACCAGTTTTTTACAATATTAGGTCAAAAACCGAACAATTTTTGGTGAAATATGATTGCGTGTATCTTTTCAAAAGCTTTTTCAGGCGATGCTTTGATCAAAGGCGGAACCTATTTTTTAATATTTATTATAATAATTTTTTTAATTAATAGTTTAATAGAATATTTCAGTTTTAAATAATTAAAATTAATGATATAATCAAACCTTAACAAATAAAGAGGTTTGATATGATTAAGAAATTATTGATGACAAGCGGGATTATTTTATCCGTTACGTGCTCACAATTATTGGGGATAGAAGGGAAACAATCCTCCTCAAAAGTGGAATCATATCAAGACTTCAATACTTTGATCAAAAATCATGAATTTAATCATTACCCCAATTTCGATGGGATCACATGTGCTGTAATTGTCATCAATTCATTAAACTCCAATTCAAATGAGCCGACAAAGCTCGGCAATAAGACATTGATTACACAAGAAAACATCTTTGATAATCAGAAAGTTTCAGGGATAGTGACACCAGAATCAGTTGAAAAAAATGGGGTTGCGCTAGAACAACTAACGCAACTTTTACAAATCTACGGGCTAAAAGCACAAGCGCATTATCCTCATATTATGACAGAAGATGCTCTAATCAGTGTTATAGTGGATACACTTAATGATCCCAATACAATGATGATTGTCTACTTTGATGAAAGCCAATCCAGTTCAAACAATAAAATCAGTTATAGTCTTGTTGCAGGCTATAGTGCGGAAAGCGATTCAGTTTTAATATTGAATGTCAGCCAAGACTCAAAGAACAAACAATGGGTAAAAACTAAAAACCTATTAAAAGGGATGCAAGCTTTAGATGAGCACCATACACCAAGAGGCTTCATCTTAGTGGAAAAACCTTTGGAAGACTAAACCAATTATTAGTGTGTGCGCATTATTTTAAATCCACCTTGCTTGCTTCCTCTATATCAATTAATGATTGAATTTCAGGAATACCTATTTTTAATAGTTTGAGGTCAGCGACATTCCGTAAAGCATTTAAAAATTGTTTGGTTTCTTTTTCAGAACCTGATTTCAAAATTAATTTACATACAATATATAAGACATCTGCTCTAGGAGGAGTGAGCTTAAGTTCCTCAAGGATAATTTCCAGTAATTTAGGCATCAAATCACTCATCTTTTCAGATGCAATATAATCTGCTAAATGAAACGCTATTTTAAGTAGAAACATTCGATTTTCATTCTTTAATGGCATTTTCATCATATTGTAATGGCTTATTAACGCCATAAAATGATTGACTCCCAATTGATGTAACCTATCAACCGATGTCTGAGGAATTATACCAGATTGATTCTGATTTTTTAGATGGATCAGGCCTGAAAAAATAATTTGTAAGAATTTGATCCTTCTATTCCAATCCAGATCTTTCAATCCAGTGAAATAGATCAAACAGGAAATAGACCATTCCAAATCTTGGATATTTGTTGATAAATAAAAATCCTTAATATCTGGCCCTAAAAATTCACCTTTTTCTACACGAGTAGTATATGGAACAATCGCATTTTCCATCACAATCCTTTGCATGGAAAAAAACTCAGAAGCTAATTTAGGTTTTATTTCAGCTTTAAGGGCAATCTGATTTAAAATGATATAGTAATACTTATTTAATACTGGCCATATCGTAAACCACGACTCGACTGGCGACAAACTGATCCGCTTAAAAATTATTTCAAAGCTTGATCTCAATAAATCAAACGTTCCAGGCAATTCTTCTTGTGAATTAAAAGCTTTCATGAATAAAAGTTTCTGAACAAATAAAGGAAATTGATTCCATAAATCTAAATCGATAGGAGCGCCTGAATCCATAAAATGCAAAATAAGATTTTTTATGTGCAGAACAACATCTGAAACAGCGTTTTTTGGGTCGGATAGGATAGTATCGAAAGTTGCACTACGATACATCTCTTCGTCCGGTTTATTCACCTCAAAATCCTCTTTCAAATTGTACAAATAAAGAAGCATCGTTTGCATCATACCCCTAACAAAAATCCCTCTAAGATTGACATCACTCAGATCCGGCATTCCAATTTTACTCAAAATAAAAAGACATGGGGTAAAAATATCCACATTATTTTCATAAAGTGGATACATCCAATGTGCAACTAGGTAAGTCATTATCACTGATTGTTGGCTCTTATAGTTAGATTTTCCTTGAATAGCTAGGTCAACGATGAAATCAAAAATTCGACGAATAAAAAGATCGAACTTTTCTCTATGAGCCTCAACTAATAAATCTTTTTGCAACTCCGGCGACAATTTGTAAAAAATAATTATTAAAAGAATAGGAGTAGGTTGATCTGTTATATAAATATTTGCTGGCTCTATAAGAGTATTAATTACATCTAAAACCAAAGTGCTATGCTGCTTAAAATCTATACTTGAATAAACAGAAAAATAGATGAAAAGAGCAGAAATTAAAGTGCTAACTTCCGTGGCGTTTAAAGGGCGAAATGCTTGAATGTTAAGTATATCTTGAAACCTTTCGATCATCAACTTTCCTAATTCAACGCTATTCTCCTTAAAAAATTCTGAATTTTGACCATGTACCTCAAATAAACCGATCACTTTAAGAAAAAATTGTAATGGGAGTTCTTTTAACTCATCCATCGCTTTGATTGATTGTTTTGTCAAACACAATTTAAAAAACTCAGGAAATATTTCTGGTAATAGTGGTTCTAAAACTACTACGATATCCATAATTTTAAATTTAGGAATGGTCATTGTTTTGTTATAGATTAATTCAGCAATTTTTTTATTCATTGCCTGATTAAAAGAGACGTTTTTAGAATCCATTTCATATTTTATATTGGAGATTTGTTTGATAATATTCATCATCCAAAATACTGCGTCATTGGTATTAGGAGAAAGTGCAATGTAAACATCGAAAAATTTAAGAATTATATCATCAACTTTTGTTTGAGGCCCCATGATAGGGATTATTTTTTCAAATAAGTCTAAAACTTCATCAAACCCTCTTAACTCAATCCCTTTAATTTGCTTCAATCCCTTTAATTTATTCTCAATGTGATTAAAAATAATGTTTTTAGATCGATCTAAATTGCAGGCTACTTTTGCTAGAGGGTGCTCTAAAATAATGTCAGATTCCCGCTTAGATGATAATTCATGAAGGAGTTGTGGCAAAAACAACTCATAAATAATAGTTTGCTGATCAATAAGTTGATGATTTAAAATCTCTTTTAAAGCATCGAGATAAGGCTTTATACTATTTTTTTTAGAGAAGTTTTTACAAAGGTTTAATAGCAATCCATTTTCCCGATCTATTTTTTTAAAATTTTTCAAAAGGGATATTCGTTTTTTTATAAAAGCTAAAATTTCATCATCGCTAAATTTATGACTACTTGATCCTAAACATATTATTTCTAAAATCTGTATGTAGTGGGATTTAAACCGTTCTAAATTGTGAACGATCCCTAAAAATAACTCTTGAGGAATTTCTAAGTTCGCATTAAAACAAAATCGGCTGTACTGCGCTATAAATTTGATAAACGTCTCTTTATTGGCAGGGACAAATGAACTAAACCGATCCAAAAAAGCTAAAGCTACGACGCCAAGGTGATCTTTTAAAACAACCGGGCTCAACTTTAAATGTTCTTTTTTTTCCAAAATTTTAATTAAATGTGTAATAAATCCAAAATCGCGTTTAGCCTTTTCTATGAAATTATAATATTTATGTTCATGGTAAAATTGATTTCCTTCGAAAAAGGCGGTTTGATTTTCAAGTGAAAGTTTTTCTATTATTTCAATGATAGACGGTACAAAATTATTGTTTTGAGAATATTGAATCTTTTGAAAATATCCGAAAAATGTATCCGCTTCTGTATCTTTTATTTCTCGATAAGCTAAGCTAAGTTGCAAGAATTTGAATTTAATCTCTTCAGAGCTAGATTTAAAAATCAAATTTGCCATCTTTTTAAATTCATCAAAATTAAAAGCACTTGAAAATTCAGCGAGGCGCCAATCTTTCAACCATTTTGAAAATGTTTCATGCGAAGTTGTAAAATACAAATATTCTATAATGAGATGATATCGCTCAGAATTGGATGGTAGAAGAGGATAAAGATCGAAACTCAATTTTTCATTAATTTCACTCGAGCCTTGTCTAAAAACCAGTTCTTTTAACTTAACAAGCCAATTTTTTTGATGTTTATACAATTTCAATAATCGATCTAAAAGTGGGTATTTAAGAAGACGAGGATTCTTGACTAATTCAGAGTGTATCCTATCTAGTTTTAAAGAGGAGAACTTCTTTTCACATTCATCGAGAACTTCTGTAAATGATTTACCCTCTAGCCAACTAGTTTCAACTGAATTATTCCAAAGCTCATCATTGCAAGATTGACCTTTTTCAGATAAAGCAGTTGTTTTACTTGCGAGAATCTGGAAAAATTTTTGATAAGAATCATTCTCTTTTTGAGATAAAATCTTCTTTGAAACTAATGGCACCAATTTTAAAAGAACATCCCTTTCATTATTATCAGCAACGTCAATAAATGGAACACACCTAAACGCCAGCTTTATTTTAAAATCATCCATTGATGAGACTGTTTCCTGATCAATTATTTTATCCAAAAGCAAAGCGGCTGTTTTGGAATTAATTGCACTATCATGCTCTGAATCAAGCATTTTCATCCAATCGGGCTTTAGTTCTAATGATTTTCTAGAATACTCCTCATCTGAAAAAAACAACTGAAAATCACTTAAAGGTGCTGATAGAGGCAAAAAAACAACCATTTTGAATATTTCAAAAAAGCTTTTATCAGGAAGATTCAAAAGGTAATTTTTTAATTCTTTTCTTTTTAAAATCGAGGGATCGCTATAAAAACTATCTTTAAAAGCAGCCAAAAATAGGCTCGATGATTCAGACGGTGTATTCAATTTTAACAAAATTTCTATTCTTTGATTATTTTTTATACCTTCAAATACTTCTGGGAATTTCAATAAAATCGCTTTAATCCATACTTGATCTGCTGAATTCAAAACATAAGAAAATAGCTTTCTTAAAAGTACGTTATCTAGATCAGCATTTAAAAGAATCGGACAAAACGAACTGATGCAATCAGGGATGGCGCAAAAAGCCATCATTACTTTTTTTAAGTCGAGCAAAGATGGATCAGAATGATTTTTTACAAGGAATTCATTCCACAATTTTAGATCGATAGTGGATCTTAGATTGGGATTTTCTAAAAAAGGAATAATTTTTTCTGATCTTATAATCTTACCAGGTTTCACTGAATCGAATTTCATCAATTCCTGAATAAAAATTAAATGCTCTGAAGGATCTAAATGAAGAGACAGATCTTGAATGATATCAGTCAGCAAATTGATATCAAGGTGCAACTTGGGATCCGATAATCCTTTATTTAATTGTGAGCTAAATGAACTTGGGTCAGATAGAGAAAAATAAAAAAGCGGGATTAAATTGAGATAAAAAGGATTATCTACAATTAAATTGAAGAACCGTTGATTTATTTCTTTTGTGACATCAGGGAAATTAATTATGTATTGATGTAAGGATTGTTGTATATCAAGTGTCCTCATTATAAGGGGGTGATTTTTAAAAATCTCCATCACTTGAGGAAATATTTTGGCTATTTCATTTGTTTTAGAAGAATCCAAAACAAGGCTAGTAGATGAATTAGAAATGGTAACTTCTCTTATAGCTCGATTGAAATATAAAATCTTAATAGAATCTTCGAAGGACAATCCAAACTCATCTAATTTTTCTAATTCATGCTGAAAACATTTTTTCAATAAAACAGGAGAAAAATACAATTTTAAGGCGCAGTATATACCGAACCATTTATCATAGTCGTTTCGTTTAGATATAAAAAATCCCTCTTCTTTTCCAATATGGCCTGATACTGAAACGGTTTGATCGAAAAATCTAGCTATCCTAGTTTCAGATGCATCGATAGAAATGGCAGTTTTTAATTCTTTGATATAAAGAACGACATCTAAGCTAGCAGTTACTTGTCTGATCTCTATAGGAAAAAGTTCTTGCCACATAGGTTGGGAAAAGGCGAATTGAAATAACCCAATAAGCTGCTTTGCCTGCACATTATCAGCATCCTCAGCAATCGCTTTTACTGTTTGATAAGCATTTAAAAACATATTCAAGCAAAAATTAGGCCCTAATCGTTTTTTCACAATAAATTGATAAAATCTTTCAAGCGGGAAATTTTCTCTTCTATCTTGTTCACTCGGGGTCAAACACCTTCTATAAAGATCGCTCAGCAACACTGTAATAGGTCCTTTATCTAAAGTCGTATGCCCTTTAGTGAGCAAATAGGCTAATCTTTCAAATCCATTGTAGTAAACTCGCTCAGCTGCAGGGAATATCAAAATTTTATCCTGCATGGCTGATTTTATCTTTTGAAAATCAACATTAAATTCAGAAGAAAAAGAAGCTTCTTCTAGTATCAATTCATCAGATTTAAATTGTAATACCCCATTTTTAGTCGGTATCATTACAATCAAAGAATCATTCAAGCAAGTACTAGTTGCAGGACCTTCATTGATAGGCTGTTGAGAAAATGGGAAGACAAAATCAACACCCATAAAAGTAATTAAAATGCTGTCATTAATACGGCATCGATTTTGGATAAAATCATCGATTACAAGATTCTTTGCTGAATCCCCGAACCCTTTAACTAATATAGAGCGCACCACATCTGAAAACATATCATTAAAAAACCACCAAACTTCTTGTGGATTCGCTGGATTTACTGGTATTTTGTTAAATTTTACTACAGAATCCAGATCTAAACCTGAAGCTGTTTTTCCTATAAACAAATCTGAAGCGACAGTTCCTTTGAAACAGACGGTTACTGAAATATCATATTTAGAAAGTATAGTTTCTGTATTGAACTCTGAATAGTCCGATACGACCCTTGCATAAGTTTTAGCAAAACTTTCAATTACCTGATGAAAAATGTGATGTGTTTTACAAGCTAATCTTAAATAAGATGTACGACTTTGCAAAAAGCGATCTTTCACAATTTCGCTAGAAAGTTCCTTTAATTGATCTTTAGTTAAAAGAATGCTTTGTCTTACATCATTTTCAATACTAAAAAACCGCGGAGATGATCGACCTTGACC
>JACCDV010552818.1_pt1 | contig 15453 bp, 13 predicted proteins | sample 7446131 | NCBI WGS metagenome assembly JACCDV01 (sample SAMN15323448, study PRJNA562643) | freshwater metagenome | isolation source: river surface water | place: USA:Blue River Watershed | collected 2017-08-17 | reverse complement strand
GACCCCGACCTGCATACGAATTTGGTTGATAAAGATAACCACCGTCTTACTCTTGGCGACAATACCAGTGAGTTTACGTAGAGCCTGGCTCATTAAACGGGCCTGCTTACCAACGTGGTGCGCACCCATCTCACCTTCGATTTCATCGCGGGGAGTCAGGGCGGCTACAGAGTCAATTACGATTACATCAATTTTGCCTGATCGTACAAGTGACTCGACGATTTCCAAGGCTTGTTCACCATTGTCAGGTTGTGATATCAAAAGCTCATCGAGCTTCACGCCTAAGTTTCTGGCATACTCAGGGTCCATGGCGTGCTCAGCGTCAATGAAGGCACAAATTCCACCAGCTTTTTGCGCTTCAGCGATAGCGTGCAAAGATAGGGTGGTCTTACCAGATGACTCCGGTCCATAAATTTCGATAATACGGCCGCGAGGATAACCACCGATACCAAGAGCCTCGTCCAAACCAATGGAACCAGAAGCAATAGCATCAACGTCGACCTTACGACTGTCACTGAGAGTCATGATCGCTTCTTCACCAAATTTGGTTTTCAAACTTCGTAATGTCTCTGCGATATCAGCCAGGCCACTTTGTTTGTCTGTAGCGGGTGCTCCGACGGTCTTTGGTGCTTTGGCGGCTTTTTTAGGTTTCATATAGGTAGTCTTTGATTAATTATTAATTGATAGGATTTACCACCGAAGCGGGGGTGTACATAAACGATCGATTGATTGATGTGGTTCGCCCGTACCGATCAGTTGCTGCAATGGTAGCTATAGTATACCCGTTTTCGAGGACAAGTGCCTCATCAAAATGCCCAGCGGGATCAGTGAATATCTGTCGTCCGTTGAGAGTGATTTTTGTAATATTACGAGCACTCCCTTCGAGCTTAATAATGCGTTCATTACTAAGGAAATTGGTCTCGCTAGTCAATGATAGTTTTGGCCCAGCAATCAAAAAGCGTGCTTGCCAAACAATATAGGTGATTAGTAACAATAAACCCAGTACCATTAGTAAGGCTCGAACGATGGTACGAAAGGGTAATGGTGTTGCCAGTACGGGAGTCATAAGCTATTAGAAGGCTCGATTATCATCCAAATCGTTATCTTCGGCTATGTCGTCGTTACCACCGACTAATATTTGTCTAGGCTTGGCGCCGTCAGCTGCGCCAATAACCCCGCGTTCTTCAAGTAGATCTACTAGCCGCGCTGCGCGTGAATAACCAACCCGGAGCTTGCGCTGGATGTACGAGGTTGAAGCCTTGCCGGCCTCAATGACAGCGGCCTTGGCATCCTCATATAAATCGTCATCGTCATCACTGTCATTGTCTTGTAGTAAACCAATGAAGCTATCACCAGTACCGCCCGCTTTTTCGTCCAAGTTAATTGAGTCCAGGGCCTGTGCCTCGACCTGATTTTTGAGGTACTCAACGACATTTTTGGTTTCTTCTTCGGATACAAAGGCGCTTTGTAGACGGATTGGTTTTGGTGAATCATTAGAGAGGAAGAGCATGTCACCACGACCCAGGAGTTTGTCGGCCCCGACCTGGTCGATAATAGTACGTGAGTCAATCTGCGAAGCCACATTAAAGGCCAGTCGTGTCGGGATATTGGCCTTGATGGTACCGGTAATAACGTTAACTGACGGTCTTTGGGTGGCCAAAATCAAGTGAATACCGACCGCCCGACTCATTTGCGCTAGTCGCACAATCAAAGCCTCGAGCTCTCTAGGATAAGCCAACATCAAATCGGCCAACTCGTCCATCAAAATCACAATATACGGTAGCGGTTCCGGCAGATCGATACGCTCTTCTTCTAGCGAACCACGTTCTTCCCAGGCTTTTTTGGCTGGCTGGTAGATATTATTATGATAAGAATCAATATTTTGAATCTTTTTTCCTTGGAACAGATCATAACGCCTTTCCATCTCTTTGACCGCCCACTTGAGCATCAAGAGAGTCTTTTTGGCATCGGTGATGACGGGTGACAATAGGTGTGGTATGCCCTCATACAAGGTGAGCTCCACCCGTTTAGGGTCGACCATCAGGAGACGTAATTGGTCAGGCGAATTACGGAATAAGAGTGATACTACGAGATTGTGAATCATGATTGATTTACCTGATCCAGTGGTACCAGCGATTAAGGCGTGTGGCATCCGTGCCACATTCGCGAAATGAGCATGACCAGTCACGTCTTTACCCAAGGCTACTAATAATGGATGAGGAGAATCCGTGTATTCCGGAGTTTTTAGCAGTGAAGCCAAACCGACGGTAGCGCGTTGCAGGTTCGGAATCTCAATACCCACCAGTGATTTGCCTGGTATCGGCGCCTCGATACGCAACGCACTGGTAGAGAGATTAAGTTGCAACTCTTGTTGCAAACCGACGATACGAGCGATCTTGACTCCCTGGGCTGGCTTGAGCGCATAACGCGTGATAGTTGGTCCAACCTCAACCGCATCCATTTCCACATTGATGCCGAACTCTTTTAGTGTGCGTTTGATGATGTTGGCGTTGGCTTTAACATCACCGGTCTGGGCTTTACCGGTATCCTTCTTGAGTAGACTCAGCGGCGGTGGAGCATAGGTGCCACGGAAAGTTGACACGACAAAATCACCAGCTGTCTTGCTTAGACCAAGCGATTCTTTAGCCGCGTCTACCAAGGGACGCTTGGTCGCTTTTTCTGGCGTAGCTTCTTCCTCTTCTTCTGTCGGTAATGAACCAGCTTTCTTCTTACCCTTAGGTGACTCTTCTAGTTCGTCTTCCGGTAATTGCAGATTCTCTATATCATCGTCACTGTCATAATCTGGCAGAACATTCTTTGATCGGCTAAATATATGTAAGCCCGTATTAAAAATCAAAAATACACTAATGAGCACAAATCCAACCATAATAGTGCCGGCAATAATACCTCCTAGCAGTGATGTCAGTGGCCACGCCAACGCCAGACCGAGCCAACCACCTAACCCGGCGCTAGAATGCTCAAGGAGGCCTAAAATGGCCAAAAACATAATAGCGATACCAAGCACTTTGGACCCACTGACCCGATTGTCATCTTTTGGGTTCAGTAGAGCATAAACGTAAAAGCCACAAACCAAAGGTGCCAAATAAGCGCCAGTGCCAAAGAGGGTATCTAAAGTAATATAAGTGTAATGACCAACTGGCCCGCCTAGCTCAAAGAGAGAGGTGACAAAAAATACACCAATAATCGCGACGATGACGGCGATGATGGCTTGTTTTGTTTGCGGGGAAAGGTCATCAAAAAATGATCCATGTGCCACTGGTAATTCTTTCTGAGTTTTCTTTTTTGCCATAGATAATTATGCGCTCTTAACGATTCGAAAATGATGCCCTTATCATACCACGGAGTTAGCGCGTGTTCTGCCAAATAACTTTATAAATTCAGCCAGAATAGATATCAGCACAACTGACAGTTACGTCTCATAATTGACCCATTGTACAGTGGCAAAAAACCCAAATGTCCTTATAGTTATTATAGTCTAAGACATTACAGTAGTCGGATAGAATATTATAAGGACAATCAAGAACATAAAAGACTATGGAACAAAACTCAATAAAAGACAGTTTAATAAAGTTTGAAAGATTGTCTAATAATGACGAATACTATACAAAGGTTTTTAAAAAGACAGAGAAAATTGTCTCAGCTGTATTCTATGTTTTGTCTCATATACCGGTAACGGACAGCACCCGTCTCTATCACGAAAACCTGACCAAAAAGACTTTTGCTCTACACGAGGCCGCCTCTGCGACGCTCGCTGCATATACCCACGACGCAGCTGGTAGTCTGCATAATCTGAAGCAAGCGTTGGTGATCCTAGAGAGCACATTGTATGTATTTGAGGGCGCTCGCTTGTTGTCGGGAGAGGTAATCCTGCCGCTTGTAGATGAAACCGACCAAGTGTTGCGTTACCTAAGACATCATCTTAGTGAAGATAATCATACAATTAGTCTAGCTCGTCAGGTCAGTAATCCAGTGGCTCCGTCCAAACGTCCCACCTTACCGCGTCGCTCTCGACCCAATATTCCCAAAAACGATATGAGCTCTGATGCCATTTTAGTCTACTCCGAATTAAGTGATCGAACGACCAGAATCAAGACTGTCCTTGAAGCCAAACCAGAAGCCACCATTAAGGACCTAACAGACATCATTACTGATGTCAGTGCCAAGACTATCCAACGTGACCTTAATACCATGATAGAGACAGGTGAGGTTATAAGACAAGGTGAAAGAAGATGGTCGAAATACTCATTGTCATAGTTGTCTTTTATTTCACTAATATCTAAAGCGTATATAATAGACAAGTAAGTTGGCTATCAAGGACGATGAGAGTCGGTGTTGGATGATGATGTCTCTTGTCTTGTCCAAGCATGGTCACCGCAGAGAGTTTGTAAGGGACAGGAGAGAAGAAACTGGTGAGTTGGTTGTGACGAAGTGGGGAAGTGTAGGCTGCTCTTTGATGGCAGCTAGAGCTAGCTCAAAATTTACAAATTTATTTTTTGTTTTGTAGTTTTTTGACCCGTAAGACCCCCACCCATAACCCGTCTTCTTAGTCAGATACCCCGTGTATAGAGTCCTAGTTAGATTGCCTTTGGTTAGTTTAAATAACGGTAAAACCGTCATTTCCACACCCAAAAAACGTGCAATTTCCTTAAAACTTGCTATACTATTGGGGTATGCGCTTTGGCGCTTTTTCTCTAAGTCGCGTTAGAAACATCGACCAAAAGAAAGAGTACAAACTGCATTTGTTATTTGACAACAAAATATCAAACTTGCTCTTCGCACTGCCGGTGTGAACTTTCCTTTAGTTCCTCTGACAGGCTTAGATTCCCGTCTGACCTTTTTCCTTTTTGGCCGTTATTCTGATACTCAGTCCCGTGTTACAGCTAACCTTCTCACTAGTGGCCTAATACACCGCTATGGGGAAGTTAGTGATATTATGCGAGGGTAACCTCGCTAATATGAATTAATTCATATTATAAGTATTAGTAAGTTCTTTGTAACCACAAAGAACACGCGTAGTACTTAACCTACGTAACCTTAAACAAAAATCTTATATGCAGATGATTGCAACCAATACTGCTTCAAAGGCTCTCGTAGCCGTTGTAGCGGTAGCTATGATGCTTTCTGCTTTTGTATCTCCTGCTAAGGCAGCTACTGAAGCAGAGCTCCAGGCTCAGATCGATGCTCTTATGGCTGAGATCGCGAAGATGCAGGGTGGTTCAACCACTACTGGTTCTTCAGCCTCTGTTTGTCCATACACATGGACTCGTGACCTCAAGACTGGTGCTACCGGTGCTGATGTTATGACCCTCCAGAAGTTCCTAAACGCAAGTGCTGACACTATGGTGGCTGCTACTGGCGCTGGTTCAGCTGGTATGGAAACTTCATACTTCGGTCCTGCTACAGCAGCCGCAGTTTCAAAGTTCCAAGTAATGCACCGTGCTGATGTACTTACACCAGCTGGTCTTACCAACCCAACTGGTTTCTTCGGTCCTTCAACTCGCGCTAAGGCTAACGCTCTTTGCGTAACTTCAACCACTGGTGGTGAAGAAGAAGAGGAAGAGGAAGAAGAAGCTAGTGACCTCTCAGGTGAGGCTGATCTCTTCGATGTAACTATCGACGCAGCTTCAGATGATGAAGTTGAAGAAGGTGATGAAGATGCAGAAGTCGCTGAAGTTTCAGTTGAATTCCGCGATGGTGACGCTTCAATCTCACGTCTTGATGTTTCATTCAGTACAACTACTGATGTATGGGATGTTCTTGACACTGTCTCTCTATGGGTAGACGGCGAGATGGTAGCTGATATGGACGCTTCAGACGAGGATGAATACCTCAGTACTGATGCTCCTACTAGTACTCTCCGCTTCTCTGGTCTCGAAATCGTGGCTATGGAAGATGAAGAACTCGACATCACAATTGCTGCTACTTTCCAAGGCAACGTAGATTCTGAAGATCTAGGTGCATACAATGTATCTGTTGATTCAATTCGTTTCTTCGATGCTGATGGTGTAGCTTCAACTGAAGAGTCAACTGGTGATCTTGGTGTTTCTACATCATTCACTCTTGTAGCTGCTGGTGCTGATGATGAGATCCTTGTAAAGACTTCATCAAACGATCCTGAAGCTGCAACTCTTCAAGTAGAAGATGACGCTAAGTCAGACTTCATGCATGTCTTCTCATTTGACATTGACACTGATGACTCAACTAACGACATCGAACTTGATACTGTTGTAGTAAACGTTGCTACCACTGGTGCAACTTACGCTGCTCTAGTTGATGATGCAGAACTCGAAATTGATGGTACTACTATCGATGACGTAACTGTTACCACCAACGGTAGTGGCGCAGTTCTTACCTTCGATGTTGATGGTGATGTAACAGTTGAGGCTGGTGATCGCGTAGAGGCTAAGCTTATGCTCCGCTTCAAGGCTCTTACAGCTGAAGGTGCTACTGTAGCAGCTTCAATCTCATCTGGTGCTATCACTGGTGAAGGTGCTGATGATGAAACAAGTACTGGTGCTGCTACTGGTGATACTCACACCCTCCGCAGTACTGGTGTAGATGTATCTGCTAACTCAGATTCAGTTGAGGTTGAAGTAGTTGACGGAAACGACAACGACTACGCAACTTACGAGATTGTTCTTGATGTTACTGCGTTTGAACAAGATGTATTTGTTCCAATCACAGCTGCTTCAACAACTTGGAAGTTCGTAGATGGTAACGGTGCAGATCTTACTGTACCTGCTGCTTCAACAACAGTTGTAATCACATCTTCTGCTGAAGAAGGTGGAGCTGGCAATGCATTCTTCCAGATCAATGAAGGTGACACAGAAACAGTTACTGTTACTGTAACCTTTACACCTGGTGCTAACAGTCCTCTCGCTGCTCGACTACAGCTCCTTACTTTCGTCTTTGACGAGACAGGAACTGGAGTTGCTTCAGATGATGAGACCTGGACAGCTCTTCCAGCTACTGATTACCGTACTGACACTGTCACTATCCAAAACTAACGTTTTGACTAGTACAGCTGTACAAAATCAGGTATAGCTAGAAACAACAAAAACCCCGCAAGGGGTTTTTGTTGTTCAAGCGAGGCGAGCCAGTAGAATAAAGCCCTCCCTAGGCAAGGCCTAGGGAGGGCTTTATAATCCAACACTTTTCACACCAAATAGTAAAAACCCGAGGCAAGACCTAGGGATATCCCTAGGCCTTGCCTCGGGTTTTTCTAATTTGGTCATATACTTATTATATGAGCATTCGTCCGGTACCATTAGCACCAACCGCATTTTTTCATATTTATAACCGGGGTACTGATAAACGGAAAATTTTTCTTGACTCTGCCGACTATCAAAGATTTATTGAACTGTTATATCTGTGCAATACAAAATATGCGGTTAACGTTCGTGATATAAGAAAAATCCACGACAATATTTTTGGATTTGATAGGGGAGAATTGTTGGTTTCAATCGGAGCCTATTGTCTTATGCCTAATCATTTTCATATTCTAATAACCACAAATATAGAAAATGGTATCAGTACGTTCATAAATAAATTGAGTACAGGATACTCTATGTACTTTAACAAAAGATACGATCGGTCTGGTTCCTTATTTCAAGGAAAATTTAGATCCCAACTTGCTGACAGTGACGAATATCTCAAATACCTTTACGCCTACATCCATCTCAATCCGGTCAAACTTATAGACAAGGATTGGAAGGAAAAAGGGAGTCAGGACGCAGTAAAATCTTTTGATTTTGCTGCGTCATTCCAGTACTCGAGTCTTCAGGATTATCTAGGGAGTACTCGTCCGGAGAGTTTCATTCTTAACAGACAACCATTTCCGGATTATTTTGCTACCCACATAGATACCAAAAAAGAATTATTTGATTGGTTAACTTATCAAGATTTTCTCACCAACCATAAATAACGTTGTATAACAACCCCTCCCTAGGCCTTGCCTAGGGAGGGGTTGTTATATATCGAGTTATGCACAAACGGGCTGGTAGGGAAAAGGAATCGGTCCTATACTTAGAAGACGCTGATATGAGCCAATTTAAAGTGATACGCGGCATTATTCTCGGTGTTTTAGGCCTTTCTCTGTTTGTTGGCTTTTTTATACCTTTCCAAATGACTCACGCCGCTGTCCTTTATGAGCAGAGCAAGATCGGCACGGCTTATGATATTTTCGAAGATGTTGGCACCGGAGTGGGATTTTATTCTAAGTTTCCCCAGTATAGCGGAGAAGGGGAGTGGTTTCCGGGTGGCGGTGAGCCTTATAGTGGCACAGCGGCCTGGCTACGTGTTAAGCGTCTTTCCGGACTAAGTTGCACTTCTCGTTTTACTGTAGGTATTGTCGCGACAGATGGTGTCACCCGAATCGGCGGTCAAGATTCTCTGACCGTAGGCACACCCAATGGTGATTATTGTGATTTCCCTATTGCTGGTTATAACCGTACCGATATGGCAGTTGGGGCAATCTTTATTTGTCTTGATGGTGATTGTAACGATATTCCGAGTTTTGTTTTAGATGGCTCGCCAGAAAATGAAGGTTATGTTGTTGATGGGACACAGGTGATGTCCCAAAAGGGTGGATGGGCCTTTCAAATCTGTGATAGCGATGGTTGCGAGGGAGGTTTTGAGGAGGTATCAGCCTGTGGCGATATTATATATCCAGCCGATTACTATTATGAAGGGAGCGACGAAGAAAAAACCGCCATCGAAGATTGCGATAACCCCTTTAATGCTGATCAGACAGTCAACTTCACTGCGACTTTAATGATTAATAATCAATTGGTCACTAATGATGCCACGATTAATGTTACGCCTGAGACTAGAACTGTTCCTTATGCTCTGACCATGACCCCGGATTCTGCTGGGAAGCCACTGGCGATTTATCGTAAAGAAGGAGCAGACTATGTGCTTGTGCCACCAGCTATGAGCAGTTCCAGTTTGGCGGGAACTATTGATTTGTCTGCTGGTGATTATGTAGCAGTATTGACATATAAAGAAGCTACAATTCCGTTGGGTTACCACAAATCACCAACTATATTTGAAAAACTCGCTGCCCTGGTCGTACCTACCGCTCAGGCCTTTTATCCAGATTATCAAGAAGTACAGGCTATCAACTTCACCGTGGTGGAAACTGAGTTAGAGACATCAGGAGCTAGTAGCGTGTTGTTTTTACCTGGAATTCAAGCCAGCCGCTTGTATACCGAAGGGTTGTTAGGGACGGAGGATGAGCTTTGGGTACCTAATTGGAACCAAGATGTTCGTCAGTTAGATATGACAACCGAGGGAGAAAGTATGTCATCGGTTTATACCCGAGATATTTTGGATCAAGTGGTTGGTGTCGGTACGGTCTATCAGTCATTTTCGCAAAAGATGGACGACTTAGTAGCGGGTGGCATTATTGCTGATTGGGAGCCATATGCTTATGACTGGCGATATGCCGTTGATACAGTGGTACGGGACGGTGCTCGTTACGAAGGATATAATCGATCCATTCTGACACTGCTCGAGAGTTTAGCCGATGATTCTTTTTCCGGTAAGGTTACAATTGTTGCTCATTCAAACGGTGGTCTTTTAGCAAAGGCCTTATTGGCAGAGTTACAAAATCAGCATAAAGAACATTTAGTCGACAAGCTTGTATTGTTAGCTTCACCGCAATTAGGCACACCTAAAGCAGTGGGGTCACTGCTGCATGGCTTGGATCAAGAAGCGGCCGGAGGATTGGTTATCGATGCTAGTGTAGCGCGATCGGTAACAAAAAATATGCCTGGAACATACGGTTTACTGCCCACGGTGCAATACTTTGATGCAGTTGGTAAGCCAATCATTTATTTTTCATCAGAGCAAGCACTTGATCAATTCAGAGATGCTTACGGCGAGAGTATTGATACACTACAGGAACTATCACAATTTTTGTTAGGTACAGGTGATCAACGTCCTGAGCCATCTACGATTTATGATGCGGAGATACTTAATAGTGATATGTACAATAATTCCCAATTATTGCATCAAAATATATTACAGACATGGAAGGCGCCAAGTTCAACTAAAGTGTATGAAGTAGTGGGAGTGGGGCTAAATACCATCAGTGGTTTTGAATACAAAGAGTTCAAAGAGCGTGTTTGTTCGACTGAATTGTTCACTGAGACCTGTACGGACCAAGCATACTACAAGCCCATTATAATTCCTTCGCTGTATGGAGATGAGACAGTAATGGCCCAATCAGCCAAGGGATATCAAGGGGACAAGGAAACATATTTTGTTGATTTTGCGCTCATTAGACAAGTAGATCCAAAGAGTAGATTCAGACATGTAAACTTCACAGAAGCACCAGCCGTTCAAGATTTTGTGACTCGGGTGATCAAAAATGAAGCCTTGACAGACATTCAGTTTCTAAGCGAAACCGCAGTAGTACCAAATGTTGATTATGGAGTATTGTCTCTCAATTCTCCGGCTACTGTACGAGTTACTAACAAGAAGGGTGAGATAGCAGAAATAGTATTTGCAGATAGTGATTTTGTAGAAAAGCGAGAGGAAATACCAAATAGCAATGTTTATTATTTTGGCAGTACCACGTACATAGTATTACCATTTGATGATACTTATACTATTGAAGTGATAGGAACTGGTCCAGGTGGTATGACTATTGCTCTTGATAGTGTGGATAACGAGACATTAAAAACCCAATATCACCTATGGCTACCAGATACACAACAAGGGATGACCGTATCTGGTGATCTCACTCAGGGAATCTTATCGGAGCTGTCTATTGATGCTAATGGAGACGGCAATACAGATTATAATATGGATCCGCAAACTGGTATTAGGCAATCGGTTGACTTACCAATCGTGACCAGTACAAAAGCAAGTAAGACTGGTACAAAAGTTTCAGTGAGGCGTGTTCCAGAAGAGCAAGTTGCTGGAGTTAGTACATCTAATCCCAATATACAAAAAATCGATTATTACCAGCGACTTTATGTATTATTAGCACAATTAAGTTTATTATTAGAAGAGTATGAAAAATCTATTTAAAAAGAATCAAACTAAATTATTTGTCGTTTCGTCATTGGCTTTTTTAATTGTTAATTGGTATTGGTTGAATGTGTGTACACAAGGCGGCTGCAGTTATCGTTTAATGGATACTTTTCTGTACCCGCTTTATTACGGTACACTTGCTTTGTCAGGATTTTTTGCGGTTTTTGTCTTTTTACCCAGCCACTACTTTAGCGCCTGGTTGAAATGGATATTTTCGTGGGCCTTCCCGATCAGTGTGCTTATTGTCATGGCCAACGTGAGTCGAGATAGTGGTTTATTTCCAATTTTTGCGCGAGAGGTAATTATTATCTTGAGTGTTATATTTGGGATAATCACAACACTCTTTATTGTTTGGCATTTTTATCGCAATCGTAAGGCAATTAAGCATCAATCCCATAGCAAATAGGGGACTACTTGCCCTCGGTAACAATTAATACGGTATACTACAGGTAATGTTCAACAAGACTTTTTATAGTTTTGTGTTTAGTTTTGTGGCAGTAGTGGCGGGTACGCTTCTGTTTATTTTGGTGGTGGGCATGGGAGCAAACATTTAATATGATTCGCATAACCGATCAGTATTTTTGGAATGTTATATTTTTGGCTTTTTTTGCCATGCTGGTGGTGCTCGGAGCGATTATATTAGAGACCGAGGCCCGTATCGCTTTTGAAAAATTAACCATCGTAGATTTTTCTCTACTGGCTTTGGCGACTTGGCGATTAACACAATTTGTGACAGTCGATCATGTGACCAAGTGGCTACGTGAACAATTTTACGATGTGAAGAAAGTCGGTAAGGGTTATACCTTAGAAAAACCTAAATTTGGTCCAAGACGGGCCATTGCCGATATCCTCACCTCACCTTGGGTTTTTGGCTTGGCGGCTTCAGCTGGACTAACATTCTTTTACCTATCTACAGTTTATGCTTATTACTGTGTTTTATTATTGGCAATAGCCGCCTTAGGGAGTTTCCTACAAACATTATCAGCTTTGATAACTTGGCATACCGAAAAAATCAAACAAGAAATTGAGTGATGACTACGCCTTTTGCTAATTAGCTCTACCACCTGCCAAAGGTGGATAAGTTGGTCGCTTAATAAATTGATAAGCTTTGGACAAGGCCGGAATAGCAGCACTAAAAATAACTATCTTTTTGGTGTCAGATGTCTGCTAGCTACTGGGTAAAAACTTAGTCGGGCTGCCGAGAATCGAACTCGGGCCATACACACCCCATGCGTACACACTACCATTATGCTACAGCCCGGATTGATAGATTATACGTGACACCTTTCTTTTTGCCAAAAGTTCTGCTATAGTATGCACCGTCAGGCTAAAGACAGCCGGTCGGGACGAGCCACGTTCCGGTAATATGCTACAGCGTAGCGTGCCAGCCGAGGTCCAATCTATCTTTTTGATATTGGGGTCGAAACAGCCTCCGTCCGTTATGCGGATGTGTGGCCTGATCATTATAAAAACGTAATCCATACGATTGTGGCAATTACAAAAACAAAAAAGGTAGCTATCCTTGAACGTCTTAATGAAGTAAAGGATAAGTCAGAGGCGATTGTGTTCATTCACTTCAAAGGTCTTAATCTTGCTGATACTACTGCTATGCGCAAGGCTTTGCGTGAAGCGGGAGTGGGTTATTTTGTAGCCAAAAAGACTCTCATGGAGAGAGTGTTCGTTGGTTATGAAGGCACCATGCCCAACCTAGAAGGCGAAATCGCAGTTGCTTACAGTGCGGATGCCATGGCACCAGCACAGAACATGAAGGATTTTGCTGCACAATTTAAGGATAAGGTAGCAATCGTGGGAGGTATCTTCCAAGGTGCCTTCAAAGACCAAGCACAGATGACGGCGATTGCATCTATCCCATCACTTGATGTTCTCCGTGGTATGTTCGCGCAGATCATCAATTCTCCACGTCAGCGTTTTGCGGTGGTACTCAGCGAGGTAGCAAAGACTAAATAGTTATTAAATTTATATCGCATTGCAATTTCAGAGACACTGCTTCAAAAATTCATTAGTAATAGAATTTTTGAAGGTCTAGTTTTTCTGGAATTGCTACGCAATTAAGAAAAATTGGCATGACACATGAACAAATCATCGAAGCGGTTGAAAAAATGACCGTTCTCGAACTTAACGACCTAGTTAAGGCAATTGAAGAGAAGTGGGGTGTATCAGCAGCAGCCGTAGCGGTAGCCGCTGGTCCAGCTGCTGCCGGTGCTGAAGAGCAGTCAGAATTCACGGTTGAACTAACTGATGCTGGTGCCCAAAAGATCGCTGTGATCAAGGTAGTAAAGGAAGTGCTAGGTCTAGGTCTCAAGGAGGCTAAAGACATGGTAGATGCTGCTCCAGCAGTAGTAAAGGAAAACATGAAGAAGGAAGATGCTGAGGCACTAAAAGCCAAGCTAGAAGAGGCTGGCGCAAAAGTCACTCTCAAATAACAAATTAAAAGACCACCCTCGGGTGGTCTTTTAATTTGTATATTTGTGTGACTTTTGCGCCAGAGCCGCAGCGAGGTGAGGCGACTCCACAGGAGCCAAAAATAAGAAGCGGACACGGTCCGCTTTTTGTGGTGTCTTGACAAATTTCTTTATCCGTATTACTTTACCGGTCCAATCAAAAGCGGGGGGAATAAAATAATGAGTGCAGAGAAACATAAAAGGGCCAATGAAGCCTACGAAATGTTTCGGTGGCAACCGAGCTGCTGGAACAGGCTCTACGCCTGGTGCTGGGCAGAACTTGAATGTGATGGCGATGCCATGCGGACGCATGGTCATCACGATCAGGATGTCCTCGAGGCGCAGATGTCCTTTAAGCGTGTGGTCGCACTCGCAACCGGGCTTTACAACAAGCGCCAGTTGCCTGTGGCGCCGCAACAAGGTACGAATGTGGTACGGCTTAACGCCGCCGCCTGACAACTTTTACGATTGGATCAGGGCCTGCTTGCGCGGGCCTTTTCCTATAAATGAGCAAGGTTATATTTGGGTACAAATCTTAATCAGTAATTGATTATTCTTTTATAAATATTTGATGTAGTTGTGTTACAGTCGGACTAACTTCCAACATGCATGGGGTGAGTACGATGTCAGATATGAGTTCAACGCCAGGGGCCGTTTTTGCTTTGCTGGCTGAGACGGCTTATGACCAATATCGTCGCGATGATACCGTTGAGCACTTGATTTCTTGGGTCAGAGCTGAGCTGTTGGCTACTGAACAAAACGGTCAGGTCTTGACCTTGCGCCGGTCTATCCCGGCCGCTTTGTCTGAAAGCGAAAAGCTTTCGCTCGAGCAACAGGCGGCCAGTTTGCGCGCTCAGCGACGCCGGCTATCAGCCTTCGGATGAAAAAGCGGGCCAGTTTGGCCCGCTTTCACTTTGGTGGGCATCATCCTGCTTGGCTCGTCAAGACTGTGGGCAAAGGAAACAATGCTAAAATACAAATATAACTGTTATGGCTGACCCACTGTCTATCTTGTTTGGAAGCACAGCGCGCGTAAAATTGCTTCGCTTTTTCCTATTTAACCCATCGCGTGAATTTACTTTTGATGATATTAGTCGTCGGGCTCGACTACCGCGTCGTACCGCCCGTACCGAAATTAGCGCCTTAGAAAAAGCGGGTGTCATCATGAAGCGCAATATGTTCGTGGCGATTGATGGTAAGACAAAGAAGATGAAAGTCCTTGGGTATGCCTTGAACAAAGACTTTGGTGAGCTCGCAGCTCTACAAACTTTTCTATTTGAAACTGCCCCTATTGATGGCAAAAATCTTTTGGGTCATTTACGCAAAGCGGGGACGATTGACTTTATCGCTATTGCCGGTGTGTTCGTGCGCGACTTCGAACAAGCACTGGATGTACTTATTGCGATGAAAAAACCGTCACAAGCCAAGGTAGAGACAGCGATCCGGGCACTAGAATCAGAGATTGGTATGGAGATACGGTTTGCGCTTATGACCAGCGAGAATTTGTTATATCGAGTTGGTATGAATGACAAGCTCACGCGCGATTTGTTTGATTATAAACATCAGATTATTGTCGATCGAATTGGCGTCCGTAATGAGTTGGCTAGCGGGTCATATCGAAGCTAAAATGCCGTGCAGTCTGCTGGGTGCAACTGCAGCGAGTCTCTCTTTTGATTATTTATTGCACAATGTCATTATGAGCTTTGAGTGAATAAACAAAAAGCGTGGCCATCTAATTTTAATTTATACAATCTGGATTGCTTCGTCGGTCGCTAGCACTCCCTCCTCGCAATGACGACCAAAAAGGGTTCAGCAACGACGAATTCTCAAAATCAAAAACACCCCAGACGGATGTCTTTGGGGAGAGGAAACGGGCGACGACACCGCGGTGTCGTCGCCCGTTTCCTCTCCCCAAAGACATCCGTCTGGG